>Ga0173480_10000113_pt1 | contig 21299 bp, 20 predicted proteins | sample NitcycUS209509C1_FD_122622 | JGI IMG/M metagenome (GOLD analysis project Ga0173480, IMG submission 122622) | Soil microbial communities from Arlington Agricultural Research Station in Wisconsin, USA - Nitrogen cycling UWRJ-S209-509C-1 (version... | ecosystem: Environmental > Terrestrial > Soil... | reverse complement strand
TCGGTTCACGGGCGCGCAACACGAATAGCGCCACCACGGCCACTCCCGAGAACAACACGATCGCAAACCCGGTGTAGGTGACGAGTGCGTCAGCGCCCGCCGTCAATACGAGCAGCGAGCTCCATGTCGCCTGCGCCAGGATTGATACCGCCGGTGTCTTGTACCGCGGGTGCACGGACGCCGCGCGTTCGAAGAACACGCCGTCTCGTCCCATCGCGAAGTAGACACGTGGTCCGGCAAACGTCATCGCACTGATGCTGGCAAGCAGGCTGACGATCGACACGATCGCCATGATGTTGCCAGCCGTCTGCCCGAGCAGCCGATCAGCGATGAGGTCGAGCATGCTGCCCTTGACGTTGGCGAGCTGATCCACCGGGATGACGTAGATGTACAGAGCGTTCAGGAGCAGATAGAGCACGACGACCGCGCCGGTTCCGATGGCGAGAGCACGCGGGACGTTGCGCCCGGGGTCGCGGACTTCCTCCGCCACGTACGAGGCCGCATTCCACCCCGAGTACGTGAACATCACCGGAATGAGCGCGAGGAGCCAGCCCTTGAGCGCCACGCCGCCGCCCTGCGTCAGATTCTCGGCACTGCCCTGGCCGAGCGAGAAACCGAAGGCGATGAAGAGCAGCAGCGCCGACACCTTGAGCGTCGCGAGGATGTTACCGACCAGGCGCCCCGGGCCGACACCGCGCAGATGCACCCACGCCATGCCGTAGATCGCCGCAAGTGCGACGACGGTCTGCGGCGAAACACTCAGCGTCAGCGTGCCTGGAATGATCGGAACGGAGAGAAACGGGGTGCTGTTGCCGGCGCCCGGAAAGAAGCGTCCGAGATAGGACGCCAGGATGACCGCCGACGTGGCAATGGCGCCCGAGAATCCGGCGATGAACGAGGTCCATCCGCTGAGAAACGCCGCCAGCCGGCCGAACGCCTCGCGCAGGTAGACGTATTCGCCGCCGGCGCGCGGGCGCAGGGCGGCGAGCTCCGCATAGGCCATCGCGCCCGCAAAGGCCAGCAGCCCGCCGGCCGCCCACGTGGACAGGAATGGCAGGGCCGCCGGTACGGCCGCGGCGATCTGCGGCGGCGTGAACAGGATGCCGCCGCCGATGACATTGGAAACGATGAGAGCGGCGGCGTCGAGGGGACCGAGGCGGCGCTCGAGAACGCGTTCGTTAGTGGTCGTCACGAGTGCCGCGATTATACGGGCGGGCTCGCCTGCATCGCGACGAAATCCTGCCCCGGCCGGACCGCTAACGATTGATGGGCGCCCGTTCGATCTGGAACACACCCATCGACGCCCACTGGCGACGGCGGGCCTTGCCGAGGACGGTGATGTTCCGGTCGACGAAATGGCTGTTCTTCAACATCTGCAGCCGCGTCTCGGTGCCCGTCAGGCCGAACCGCGAACGGAGCACGATGCGCTCAGTGGTGGCGCCGGCATCGAGCGGCCGGTTTGAGGGGATGGCGCGAACGTAGTGTTCGTCCACCACGGTGTTGTCGTCCAGTTTGCGAAAGACGCCGTTCACTTCGACGGCGGCAATCGGCTTCTGCGAGACGTTTTTCAACCGGAAGGAAATGCCTGGCACGATCTTGATGTGGGCCGCGTCCACCTGTCCGGCGTCGAACCAGCCGCTGTGGACATCGACCATCTGCAGATCCGTGCGCACGTCGCGCGATTCGCACGCGGCCACCGTCAGCGCGGCCGTCAGTGCCAGAACCAGCCTCTTTGTCATCCCCCGAGTGTAGGACACCATGCCCCTGTCAGACACCGGGGGCGGCGGAGGGTTCCGTGCGCGGGTCAATCTTCCCTGACGGACACCGCCTTCTGCGCCTGCTCGAGCGTCGCCTTTCCCTCGTGAAAGGCGGCGAGATCGGCGCCCTTGATGCGGAAATACATGGTGTTGAACTTCGAGTAGCTGCTCGGGTACCGCAGGTCCGGCTCCCCGGGGGCGCGTGCGACCACGATCAGATACTGGCCTGGTGCGATACGGAGTTCTCGACTCCGCTGAAGCATCGCATTCACGAGAAAGGTCTTCACTTCGCGGGTGTAAACCGCATCCGGGTCGAAGGCGAGATCAGGGTCGACGTATGGCGCCGCCGGCGGGACCAGCACCGAAGGGGGGGCGCCGGCATTGGACGCCGGGGCCAGCCCCGTGGGCGTGACCGTGGCCGTCTGCCGCCGCGGCTGTGGCTGCTGCGGCTGCTCACCGGCGAACAGCTGTAACGCCCATCGATTCAACGGCCGCATATCCGGCACGCGCACCCGGAAGAGCAAGCCCATATCTTCCAACCTGTAGCCTTCTACATCGGGGGCACCCGCGAGCGCGAGCTCGGCTTTGGACGACACCTGGCGTACCTGCCCGAGCATCACACTGGCGCCGTTCGTCACCGCCTGACGCAGCTCGCCCATGAAGATCACGAACTGCTGACGGTCGCGGGTTTCCGCGTCGCGTTCCTGTTGCGTCTGTGCGTAACCAGGGGTCGCGGCTACGACGACCACCATCCAAGCCACCATCGCCTTGAGCACAACTTCTCTCCTCACCGTATTCATGGGACCGCCCCCTACTCTTCGCGCCGCGGCCCGAAACTGATATCCATCGGCCCGCGACCGCTCGAGGCAACCGTCGTCACATCCAGTGCGCGATCCTCACTGAATTTGAAGATCGTCTCGGCCAGCAGGATCCGGTTGCGACGCTCGCTCTCGCGAATCTCCTGGCGCACCCAGGTCGCGATCGCTTCACGCGACGAGTTGTCCAATGCTGCAGGCACCGTCTGCGGGGACTTGTGTTCGATGTCGCGCAGACGCCGGTCGAGGCGAGCCAGTTCGGCGTGATTGATGCCCGTCACGTCGGCCGCCGGGGTGACCGCAGCCGCCCAGGCGGCAGGTCGGAAGACGCCAGCGCCGAGAACCATACCCGCCGCAAATATCACGATGGCCGCGGCCAGCTGGGCCCACGCCGGAAGCGGACTCGACCACCACGACCCGCGTGGCGCAGAAGTCACATCGCCCGCCAGCCTGAAGTCGAGCCGTACGTCCGGCGGCGTCCAGGCGGAGAGCTGCTGTCGTGTGACCGAAAGCCCGCCCACTTCCGCTGTACAGGCCGAACAGACTGCGAGATGTGCGGCGATGGCTGCACGCTCGTCGGTTCCACACTCTTCGTAGAGGAAACCAACGAGCGCCTCAGTGTCGCCGCAGTGAAAGGTGTCACCCATAACCGTTCCCCAACCCCTAGCTTGCCTTGCCGGCTACTTTGCCTGCTACTTCTCTAGACTCGTTTCCCGGCCGTCCGGACGTGTCCATTCCGCTCCAGCTGTCGTCTCAGCACCGTCAGGCCCTGGTAGAGCCGCGTTTTGACCGTGCTGAGCGGGCACCCCTGGAGGTCCGCAATCTCCTGGAAGGTGAGCCCGTGATATTCCTTCAAGATAATCGCCGTACGCTGCTCTTCGGGCAGGAACTCCATTGCCTTTTCGACAACCAGCGTCAATTCACGCCGGGCTGCGAGGTCCTCGATCGTCTCGACGGGACCGACCGCGGCGGCCAGTTCCAGCGGGTCGGTGTCCTCCGGCATCTGGGAAACCGGGGCCCGACGGTGCCGGCGAATCCAATCGCGGCATAGATTTAACGTAATTCGGTACAGCCACGACGAGAATTTTGCCTGCCCCTTGAAGCCCGGCAGTGCCCGGAACGCCCGCAGAAACGCCTCCTGGCAGACGTCGCGTGCCTCTTCTTCCCGCCCGATGACCCGGTACGCCAAGGCGTAGATCGGCCGTTCCCATCGCAGGATGAGCTGATTGAAGCTTTCGTGATCGCCACCTCTCGAGCGGGCGACGAGTTCCTCATCGGTAGACGTCATGCGGGCGTTGCCAGGGTACCGGCCGGGCACCATTTAGACGGCGAGATCGCCGGGCCGGCCGGGGTTTCCATCATAGGACGTAAGTTCTTCCGGCGCTGCCGCTTAGACCCGTCCGAATCGGCCCGCCATGCTGTAAAATGGCGATCGTTTTGTCCGGACACCTCACGCACGACGACATCTTCCTCACGACCGAAGAGGTCCTCGAGTACCTCCAGGTCAACCTGCGAACCGTCTACCGGCTGATTAAGGCCGGCAAGATTCCGGCTGTCCGAGTGGGCCGCCAGTGGCGGTTCCGTAAACGGGACATCGATGCGTGGCTGGACGGCCAGCGGGCCGCCCCGCCGGTACCCCAACCGGTACACCCGATTTCGGGAGCGTCATCGACTCGCGGATGCTACCGCGTGCTCGTCGTCGATGACGAATCGAGCATCCGTGAGATGCTGTCCAAGACACTGGCCCTGGCCGAGTACGAAGTCGATACGGCTCCGAACGCCGTGGCCGCGCTCGACATGCTGCGCGTGTCGCAGGCGAACTACGACCTCCTCATCGCCGACCTGAAGATGCCGGGCATGGATGGCTTGTCACTGATCCGACAGGTCAAACAGCTCTGCTCGGGACTCCCGGTCATCATCATCACCGGGTTCTCGACCGAGTCGTGCGCCATCGAAGCGGTGAATCTCGGCGTCTCCGCCTATCTCACCAAGCCCTTCCGCGTCCCGCAGGTTCTGGCTGCTGCCGCCAAGGCGATGGGAGTTTCAGCCGCCTGACGTCGCGCTGCGTGACACAGGCGTGACAGGACGAGGTTTATGTAGGGGCCGCCTTCAGACGGCCCTGCGCCGGCGAAAGCCGGCCCCCACACCGATGCTGGCGGCGATGCGCAATTCGCAGTGATACAACTCTCGGAACTGACCAAGGCGTTCGGCGATCGCACGTTGCTCGATCGCGTGACGTGGCAAATCGGCGACGGCGATCGCGTCGGCCTGTGCGGACCAAACGGCGCCGGCAAGACGACGCTGCTGAAAATGCTGGCGGGGCTCGACGACCCCGATACCGGACACATCGTCAAACCAGCCTCGTTGACCATCGGCTATCTGCCGCAGGACGGTCTGACGCACACGGGCCGGACGGTCTTCGAAGAAGCCAGCAGCGCCTTTCAGACGCTGCTCGACATCAAGGCCGAGATGCACGACATCGAGCATCGGCTGGCCGAGGACCTTCCCGAAGGGACTCACGACGCGCTGCTGTCGCGGTATGCGGAGCTCCAGGACCGGTTCAGACTCGGCGACGGCTACAGCATGGACCTGCAGATCGCCACGGTCCTGCGCGGACTCGGTTTCACGCCGGAGACGCTCGACCGTCCATGCGAGACGTTCTCGGGCGGCTGGCAGATGCGCATCGCGCTCGCGAAGCTGCTGCTCGGCCGGCCGAATCTGCTGCTGCTCGACGAGCCGACCAATCATCTCGATCTCGACGCGCGCAACTGGCTCGAAGAATACCTTTCGGGATACCCGTACGCGGTCATCCTGGTTTCACACGACCGGTACTTCCTCGACGCCGTCGTCACCAGGATCACCGACCTCAACCTGCGGACGCTAACCGACTACGTCGGCAACTACAGCAAGTACGTCGAGCAGCGCGACGCGATGCTCGAGCGGCTGCGGCAGGCCAAACGCGAGCAGGACGAAGAAGTCGCGCGCGTGAAGATGTTCATCGATCGGTTCCGCTACCAGGCAACGAAGGCCGCCCAGGTGCAGAGCCGCATCAAGATGCTGGAGAAGGTCGTCCCGATCGAAGTCCCCCCGGCGCGGAAGCGGATCCACTTCACGTTTCCGGTGTGCGCGCGCAGCGGACGTACGGTCTTCGAGCTGAAGCACGCACGCAAGGCCTATGGCGCGGTCACGGTGTTCCGTGATCTGTCACTGCACATTGAACGCGGCGACCGGATTGCGCTGGTCGGCCCGAACGGCGCCGGCAAGTCGACGCTGATGCGCATGCTTTCGGTCACCGAAGCGCCGGATGACGGAAGTCGTGTCGTCGGACATCAGGTAGTCACGGAGTACTTCGCGCAGGACGAAGCGACACGCCTGAATCCGACACTCACGGTGTACGAGACGCTTCAGGCGGGCTCGTCCACCGGCATGGTGCCGGCGATCCGGAATATCCTCGGCGGCTTTCTGTTTTCCGGTGACGACATCTACAAGAAGGTGGCGGTGCTGTCGGGAGGAGAGCGGACGCGGCTGGCCGTCGCCCGGATGCTGCTGCGCCCGTCGAACACGCTGCTGCTCGACGAACCGACGAACCATCTCGACCTGGACTCGAAGGACGTCCTGCTCGATGCGCTCGAGGATTATGGCGGCACGCTGATCATCGTGTCGCACGACCGGTACTTCGTCGAGAAACTGGCGACGAAGATCATCGAGATCGGTCACGGCGAGGCCGCGGTCTATCCGGGTACGTATACGGAATTCCTCTGGAGCAAGGCGCAATCCGAGAAGCCGACCTCAGCCAAAAGCGCGCCGCCGCCGCCCACTGCCAAGCCCAAGACGGCGACCCCGTCATCCGGCAACGCCGTGCAACCGCGAGCAACGGGCGCCGCGCCGCTGCAGGACCGCGACGCACGCAAGCGCCAGGAGACCGAGCGCAAGAAGCAGCAGCGCGCACGTGAGGCGCTGCTGCGCCGCATCACCGAGCTCGAGGGGCGCATTGCGGCTCGCGAAGCGGAGGTGAAGGAGCTCGAAGGAACGATGGCGGCGCCAGGATTCTACGAGAATCACGAATCGTCCAGGAGCGTCATCGATCGCCATCAAGCGCTGATGTGGGAAGTGGGCGATCTGATGTCTCAGTGGGAGACGCTGCAGGAACATGCCACTGCGGCAGCGCCGGAATCGTAACTCTCCACCTCGCTCATCTACAAAAATCGTTCGTCGCTGACCGAACTGTAATACTCCTCCGCCATCGAGCTGCCGATACCCCTTACATATCCGGTGAACGCCGCCCCCCCGGCGCTCCCGCTCGAGGGTACGTCAATTGCCCGGATCCCTGATTCGTGGAACTGCGGCACCAGTCCGACATGAGCAGAAGCTCGCGATACAGACCTGCGCCGCAGGAGCGGGCGGGCGCAGAGGCGGCGGTGTCTGATCGTGCCGAATCGGCACGTGACGTCCCACGGACGCATCATGCGCACAGCGTGGATGACACCTTCTTCCGGCACATCGTGTCCGGCATGCGCAACGGCGTGCTGGCCATCACCCGGGACGGGCGGCTCGCCATCATCAACGACGAGGCCTACCGGATCTTCGGCGTCGACGCGCGCGCCGACGATCTCGGTCAGCCTTTGACGCACGTCCTCCGCGACCATCCGGACGTCGTCCGCGTGCTCACGAGCGCGTTCGAGCTCCACCATCTGCCGACCCGTGTCGAGATGCGGATCAAGCCGACCGGCAAGGTCATCGGCTACACACTCGCGCTGATTCGCAACGACGAGGGCACGATCGTCGGCACAGCGATGTTCTTCCGCGACCTCACACGGGTGGAACAGCTCGAGGAACGCGAGCGTCTGCGAGACCGCCTCGCTGCCGTCGGCGAGATGGCCGCGGCGATCGCGCACGAGGTGAAGAATCCGCTGGCGGGCATCGAGGTGATGGCCGGACTGCTGCGGCGCCGGATGACGGACCCCGATGCGCAGAGCGTGCTGAGAGACATCATCAGCGAAGCCAAGATGGCGAACGCCATCGTGCAGGAAGTACTCGATTTCGTGCGCCCTATCCGGCTGCTGGTGGAACGGACGGCGATCGAGGACGCCGTGCAGGGTGCCATTCAGCTCGCGGACACGAAGGCGCACCGCGGAACCGTGGAGGTTGCCGTCACGGTGGCGCCAGGGTTGCCGCAGATTCAGGCGGATCAGTATCAGCTGATGCAGGTGTTCACCAATCTGCTGATGAATGCCTACGAGGCGATGAACGGCACCGGCCGGGTGACCATTTCCGCCGCTCGCATCCGCCTGGAAGACGGCGCTGACGGGCGCGATGCCGTCCAGGTGGAGATTGCCGACGATGGCCCGGGGATCGCACAGGATGTGGCCGAACGCGTGTTCGACCCGTTCTTCACGACCAAGCCGCAGGGATCGGGACTGGGCCTCGCGATCGTCCGCAAGATCGTCAATGCCCACGATGGCCGCATCGACCTGCGCACGACCCCCGGGCGCGGCACCACTATTCGCATGACGCTGCCAGTCACCGCCGACGCGGACGCCAGGACCTAGAGGACAAGACATGGGACGGATCCTTATCGCTGACGATCACGATTCGCTTCGCCGCGGCCTGGCGCAGGCACTCTCCGAAGGCCGGCACGACGTGGAGGAAGCGCCAAACGGCAACGCGGCGATCGAGCGGCTGCACGAATCGGCGTTCGACGTCATCGTCAGCGACCTCCGCATGGGCGGCAGCACCGGTCTCGAGGTCCTGAAGACGGCGAAGTCGCTGCAGCCGAACTGCGCGGTCATTCTGATGACCGCATTCGGCTCCATCTCGACGGCGGTCGAGGCCATGCGCGCCGGCGCATTCGACTACGTGCAGAAGCCGTTCGAGATCGAGGAGATGGAGGTCAAGATTGCCAAGGCGCTCGAGATGCGCCAGATGCAGCACCAGATCGACTACCTCCGTCACGCCCAGGGCGACATCTACGAATTCGACCGCATCATCGGGTCGAGCGGCGCGCTCGAGAAGGTACTCGAGGTGGTGCGCAAGGTCGCCAAGAGCAACACCACGGTGCTGGTACGCGGCGAAACCGGCACCGGTAAGGAACTGATTGCCGGCGCCATCCATCACAACTCGCATCGGGCGGCGCGCAACTTCATCAAGGTCAACTGCGCAGCGCTGCAGGAGAACCTGCTCGAATCCGAGCTGTTCGGTCACGAGAAAGGCGCGTTCACCGGCGCCGACAAGCAGCGCATCGGCCGCTTCGAACAGGCCGATGGCGGCACGTTGTTCCTCGACGAAATCGGCGACATGAGCCCGAACACGCAGGCCAAGATCCTGCGCGTCCTGCAGGAGCACGAGTTCGAACGCCTCGGCGGCACGCGCACGCTGAAGGTGGACGTACGGCTGATCGCCGCGACCAACCGCGACCTCACAAACATGGTCGCGGCCGGCAGCTTCCGCGAAGACCTCTACTACCGTCTCAACGTCGTCACCATCCAGATGCCGCCGCTGCGCGAACGCAAGGAGGACATCGCCCCGCTCACCAACTTCTTCATCCGCCGGTTTTCGGGTGAGCTCAAGAAGAAGGTCCAGGGCGTGGACGCCGACGCCCTGAAGCTGCTGATGCGGTACCACTGGCCCGGCAACATCCGCGAGCTCGAGAACGCCATCGAACGGGCGATGCTGCTGGCCGACCATCCGCAGATCAGCTCCGTCGACCTCCGCCTCGGCGAGACGGTGACCAGTTCATCGCGTGACGCGGTGTCAGTGGTAAAGATTCCGCCCACCGGCATCGCGCTGGAAGAAATCGAGCGGATTGCGCTGGTGGAAGCGCTGAAGATGTCGAACTGGGTGCAGAAGGACGCGGCGGAACTGCTGGCCATCAGCCCGCGCGTGATGAACTACAAGATCAAGACACTCGGCATCGACTTTCCGAAGGGCCGGCGGGCGGCGCTGCAACTGCATGATGCGGCGGTGCGCGAAGTGGAGTCGCGACACTATCCGGCGTAGCCGGTTCGGGACTCGGGGCTCGGGACTCGGGACTCGAGTAACTGCGCCGCGTAGATCCGGGTAGGCGGAGGCCTTCAGGCCTCCGCTATGGCTGTTTCGCGCGCGGGTGCGCCTTCCGATACACGTTCAGCAACTGTGCCGCGTTGACATGCGTGTAGCGCTGCGTCGTCGACAGCTGCACGTGGCCGAGCAGTTCCTGGATGGCGCGCAGGTCCGCGCCGCGCTCGAGCAGGTGGGTGGCAAACGAATGGCGCAGCGCGTGCGGGCTGATCCCGAAGCGCGAACTGCATGCCGAGACGTAACGCGCCACGAGACGTTGCACGCTGCGGCCAGTCAGCCGCGAACCGCGGAAGTTCACGAACAGCGGCTCCGCCTCGTCTCGACGTGGGCGGCGTGCGGGACGGTCGTTCCGTGACCCGCCACGGCGCGCGGCAGTGGCGGCGGCCGGCGGAGCAGGCTCCGACAGCTTTCGCCGCATCTCATATCGCACCGTGAGCCAGGCACGCAGCGACTCGACGGTCGCGGCATTGAACGGCACCAGACGCTCCTTGGCGCCTTTGCCGAACACCCGCACCATCCGTCCGCTGACATTGACGTCGGCAACGTCAAGCCCCACGAGCTCGCTCAACCGGAGGCCGGAGGCGTAGAACAGTTCGAGGATGGCGCGATCCCGGCACCCCAGCGGATCGGACGCGTCCGGCATCTCGAGCAGCCGCGACATCTCGTCGACGGAAAGATGCGACGGAATCTTCTGCTCGCGCCTGGGCGAAACAGCCAGCGCCGCCGGATCGCCTTCGATCCACCCCTCACGCCGCAGAAAGCGACTGAAGGCGCGCAGTGCCGACAGCTTGCGCGAGACCGACGCACGCGCATGTCCCTGCCGGTGGAGCTCCGCCATGAACAGGCGAATCGTCGTCAGATCCAGCGCTGACGGCTCGAGACCCGCCGCCGCCGTCCCGGCCTCCGCGGCGACGAAACCAAGATACTGGGCGATGTCGCTCGCGTACGCCGACACTGTGTGATCGGAGGCGTTGCGATTCAGCCGCAGATATTCGAGGAAGTCGCGGATCTGCTCTTTCATCCGCTGGAAGAATACTCTTTCACGGCCACGAAGGTCGCTTCGCGACAGACGCGAAGTTCACGAAGCGGCTAGTGCCACGAAGACATGTACACGAAGTTCACGAAGGTAATCGACAAGGCGTCGATGCGGCACCGCGGCGCGTGACGAATCGCCTTGCGACGGGCGCGGCTCAAGGGTGTTGCACGAGGGATCGGGACCACAGCGTCCTCGTGCAGCACCTTCGTGCCGGAGCGCAAAGCGCTCCATTCGTGGATTTCCGCGACTATCTGGCAACCACGACGCCGCGCATCCACTCCTCGAGATCATGCAGCGCCCGTTCAGAGGTCGCCAGCTTGCGGTCGCCCTTCTTCACCTTGCGGCCGCTCGCATCGTCCAGGATCGACGGCATGATGCCGAACGTGATGTTCGTCGGCTGATAGTGACGCGGGTCGGCATGTGACGCGTAGTAGGCCAGGGCGCCAATCGCCGTCGTGCGGGGCGCCGGGCGCGGCGTCTCGCCGAGCGCGACGGCTGCCGCGTTGAGGCCCGCGAGCAGACCCGACGCCGCCGACTCGACGTAGCCTTCCACCCCGGACATCTGCCCGGCGAAGAACAGATCGGGACGCATCTTCGTTTGCCACGTTTCGTGGAGCACTGTCGGACCGTTCACGTAGGTGTTGCGATGAACGATGCCGAAGCGGACAAACTCCGCCTGCTCGAGACCCGGGATCATCTTGAGCACACGAGCCTGCTCGCCCCACTTCAGCTGCGTCTGAAATCCCACGAGACTGAAGTGATCTCCCGCGAGATTGTCCTGGCGCAACTGGACGACGGCATAGGGGTACCTGCCGGTGCGCGGATCGGTGAGTCCTACCGGCTTCATCGGTCCAAACCGCAGTGTGTCTGTCCCCCGGTGCGCCATCACCTCGATCGGCAAGCAGCCTTCAAAGAACGGCGCGTGCTCGAAGTCGTGAACCGTTGCCGATTCGGCTGCGATCAAGGCGGCGTAGAACCGCTCGTACTCCTCTCGCGTCATCGGACAGTTCAGATAGTCGCCTTCCCCATCGTCGACGCCGCACGCCGGTCCCTCAACAGCCACCGCGCTGTCACCTTGCGAATCCTTCGCGTCCCGAGCCCCCAGCCCCGAGCCCCGGGTCGATCCCCCCAGGCTCCGGCCCCAGCGCGATGCCCTGAACACCTTGCTCATGTCGATGGAATCGGCCAGGACGATCGGACTGATTGCATCGTAGAAGTAGAGGTGTTCCGCACCCACCATCGATGCGATGTCGTGCGACAGCGCATCCGACGTCAGCGGGCCGGTGGCGATGATCAGCGGATACATCCCGCTGTCGGAAGGGAGCTTGGTTATCTCCTCGCGCACGACGGAAATCAGCGGGTGACCGTGAATGGCCTCGGTGATGGCCTGCGAGAACCCGTCGCGATCCACCGCCAGGGCAGCGCCGGCAGGCACGCGATTGGCGTCGGCCGCACGCAGCACCAGCGACCCGAGTCGCCGCATTTCTTCCTTCAGCAGCCCGACGGCGTTATCGAGCTTGTCGCCGCGCAGCGAATTGGAACACACGAGCTCGGCGAGTCGATCGGTCTTGTGAACGGCGGTGGGAGTGACCGGACGCATCTCGTGCAGGACGACCTGCACGCCGCGCGAGGCGGCCTGCCAGGCGGCTTCGGAACCGGCCAGACCGCCACCGATGATGTGAATGCGGCTCTGATTCATGTAGGCCTCAGGCCACAGGCCTCGGGCCTCAGAAGAGTCCAGGAATCAGATCTCGAGCCTTGCCCAGCCCTGAGGCCTGAGGCCTGATCCCTGAGGCCTGTGCTTTTCAGGCGCGCGCGGTTTTTCTCGCGCGTGCCGTTGTCTTTCTGGCGGCTGGCGCCGTCTTGCGACGAGCGGCACCTCCACGCTTCGGCGACGGTGCTGCATCCCGACGCGCCGCCAGGAGCTCCGTAGCCTGCTCGAAGGTGAGCGCCTCCGGATTGCTGCCCTTTGGCAACGACGCGTTGGTCGTGCCATCGGTGACGTACGGGCCGTAGCGTCCGGCCATCAGCTTGAGTGCCGTGCCGTTGTTGGTCAGCTCGCGCAGCACTTTCTTCTGCGCGGACTGGCGCCGGCGCGACTGCTTCGGCGCCCGCAGCAATTCGACCGCCGCCTCGAGCGTGATGTTGAACACGTCGTCTTCTGATTCGAGCGATCGGAATTCGTCGCCGTGCTTGACGTAGGGACCGAACCGACCGAAGTTCGTCAGAATCTCGCCGTTGTCGTCCGGATGTCGTCCAACGGCTCGCGGCAGCGACAGCAGCCGCAACGCCTCGTCCAGGGTGACGGTCGCTTCGGTCATGCCGGCCTGGAGCGACGCGCGCTTCGGCTTCTCTGCCTTCTTGCCCTCCGGCGTCTCGCCCAGCTGCACGTACGCGCCATACCGGCCGTTCATCACGTACACGGTAAGGCCGGACACCGAATCGACACCGATTGTCCGCGGCCCTTCGGCCTTTGCCCGCACGAGCTCGAGCGCCTTGTCGACCGTCAGATCCGCCGGCGCCACATCTTCCGGCAGCGACGCTGTGCGTCCCGGGCCACCCTCGCCCACCTGGACGAACGGACCGAAGCGGCCGATGCGTATGCGGACGTCTTCGCCCGAGACGGGGTCGTCGCCAAGCGACAGCACCGGGTAGTCGGCTTTCTCGGCGCCCGCTTCGACGGCCGGGAGCAGGCCACGGTGCTTCTTGTCGCCGTAATAGAACTCGCGCAGGAAGGCGACCGACTCACGCTCGCCGCGTGAGATCTCGTCGAGATCGTCTTCCATTTCAGCGGTGAAATCGGTTTCGACGAAGTCGCCGAAGTGCTCGCGCAGCAGCTTGGTCACCGCAAACGCCGTGAAGCTGGGCACCAGCGCCTTCGCCTGGCGGAATACGTAGCCGCGACGGATGATCGTCGCGATCGTCGGCGCGTACGTCGAGGGCCGGCCAATCCCGAGACGCTCGAGTTCCTTGATGAGCGAGGCCTCGGTGAAGCGTGCCGGCGGTGACGTCTCGTGCCGCTTGGCAGCCGTCTCCAGCAGCGAGATCTTCGTGCTGCCGTCCGTGTGAATGCGGTCGCCGACCTTGCACGTGGGCAGGATGGCTTCCTGCTCTTCGAGCTCGGCGGCCGGATCGTCGCTGCCTTCGACGTAGGCGCGCCGGAACCCCGCAAACTCGATCGCCTTGCCGCTGGCCGTGAACGTGGCCGTTTCGCCGCCGGCTCCCTTGGCGGCAATTTCAAGGCTGGTGCGCAGCACGCGCGCATCCACCATCTGCGACGCCATCGTCCGCTTCCAGATCAACTCGTAGATCCGCAGCTCGTCGGCATCGAGCGAGCCCTCGAGCTCGCTGGGCGTCACGCGGAAATCGGTGGGACGAATGGCTTCGTGCGCTTCCTGCGCATTTTTCACCCGCGTCTGATAACGGCGGGGGCCGTTGTGGTACTCGGCGCCAAAGATATCCGTGATGACGCGCGCGGACTCGGCGAGCGCCTTGTCCGAGAGCGTCGTCGAGTCGGTGCGGTGATAGGTGATGAGGCCCTGGCTGTTGCCGGCATTCTCCAGCCCCTGGAAGAGCCGCTGCGCCACCTGCATCGTGCGCTCGGTGGCGAATCCGAGCTTGCGGCTCGCTTCCTGGGTGAGGGTAGACGTCGTGAATGGTGGAGCCGGACGCTCGACGCCTGGCTTCTGCTCGACGGCGGTCACCGTCCATGGGACGTTCGCGAGGACGGCTTCGCGCAGAGTCCCCGCAGTCGCCTGGTCCATCAGGCGAACGTTCTGGTTCTTCAGCTTGCCGGTCTGGGGATCGAAGTCCTTGCCGGTTGCGATGCGCTGGTCGCCCAGCCGCACCAGCGTCGCGACAAACTGGCGCCCGTCGCCCTGCATCGACGCTTCGAGGTCCCAGTACTCGCCGACGCGAAACGCGCGACGTTCTTCCTCGCGCTCGACGATGAGACGGACGGCCACGCTCTGCACGCGACCGGCGCTCAAACCGGTCTGCACCTTTTTCCAGAGCACGGGAGAAAGCGTGTAGCCGTAGAGACGGTCGAGAATTCGCCGGCTTTCCTGCGCCCGCACCAGGTTTTCGTTGACGTCGGACGGGTGCTCGAGTGCCTCTTTGACCGCGTCCTCGGTGATCTCGTGGAAGACGATCCGGCGGACCGGCACCTTGGGCTTCAGCACCTGTGCCAGATGCCAGCTGATCGACTCGCCTTCACGGTCGGGGTCGGTTGCCAGCAGCAGTTCCGACGCTTCCTTGACGGCCGTCTTCAGGTGGGCCACCTGCTTACGCTTGTCGTTCGGTACGACGTAATACGGCGTGAAGTCGCTTTCGACGTCGACGCCGAGCCGGCCCCACTCTTTTTCCTTGATGTCCTTCGGCACGTCAGCGGCCGACTCGGGCAGATCGCGGATGTGGCCGTAGCTCGCCTCGACACGGTAGCTATTCCCAAGGAAGCGCCCCAGCGTTCGGGCTTTCGCAGGCGATTCCACTATGACCAGCGGTTTAGCAGCCATGTCCCCCGATGTCTCGTTTCACCAGCCAGTGACACTAGCACGTTCACAAGGCGCGTACGAAACGCCCCCCGGAGACGCGCCGGATGAAGCCGCCGAGTTCGAGCCGCGTCAGGATTGACAGCAGTTCGGCCGCCGACACTCCACTGTCCGCCGCCAGCTCGTTGATCTCGTAGACGAGTCCAGGCCGCATTTTCTCCACCAGAAGATCGCCGGAAGTAGCTGACACGACTCCACTTACTACAGAGACCTGGCCGTCGGACGGCTCCGCCCATCCTAGTTCCTCCACGATATCGTCGGCAGACTCGACAATCTTTGCCCCGTCTCTGATCAGGGCATGGCCGCCCCGGTTTCTCCCGCCCAGAACGCTCCCCGGCACCGCCATCACGTCTTTTCCCTGCTCGAGCGCACAGGAGACGGTAATCAGGGAACCCGATTTCTCCGACGCCTCAATGACGATCACAGCGCGCGAGAGGCCGCTGATGATGCGGTTCCTGAGCGGAAAATGAAACTTCAGAGGAGGCGCGTCCGGCGGGAATTCGCTCACCACTGCCCCACCCTGTTCGATGGCACGAGCCAGCTGCTTGTGCTCGGCTGGATACAGGCGTTCCAGTCCCGAGCCCAGGACAGCCACCGTTGAACCGTTTCCCGCCAGTGCGCCACGATGGGCGGCCGAGTCCACGCCCCGGGCCAGCCCACTGACCACGGCAATGCCGCGGGCGGCGAGGTCGCATGCGAGCTGACCCGCGGTTTCGAGAGCGACGTTCGACCCGGACCGCGAACCGACGATGGCCACGACTTTTCCGCCCAGACAGGCCAGGGTCCCCCGGTACCACAACCCGGGCGGGGCGTCGGTCAGGTTCAGCAGCGACGGCGGATAGCCAGGTGCATCCCAGGCGACGAATTGAATGCCGCGGGCGGCCGCTGAGGCACGCACCTCACGCGCGTGCGGCGCCAGCGCCGCGGCGCACTCGAGCAGGACGGGATCGGATGAACGAAGGCGCTCGGTGAGTCCGACGCGTGAGAGGCCTTCGGCGAAAGACAGGGCAGCCGCGAAATCGTCGCTCATGGGGACGGCTCCTGTGGACAGCCGGCACCCATCGACCTGCGATGAACGAAGGACGAGGAGCACGTGACGCTGCGCCACGAACTGGCACCCGACCCGTCTTAATTGTAGAAGCGTCCCCCAACGGAGGCAAACGGCGCCCACGAAACCCGAAAGCAGACGACGCCCTGCTGCCACAGGTCACCGCTTTTGCCATGTGTGTGCCCCCATGGGCCGTGGTACATGGCTTGCTCAGCTTTTCAAAATAAGGTCGTTTCACCTTGCGCGGCGGGCAACCGACTGAGATATATTGAACCTCTCCTAGCAGCCATGAAAACGGCTCTACTCGTCGTCGCCCTGGTGCTGTCGTCTTCACTGCCGGCGTTCGCACAGAACGCGCGCAGCGAGGCGGAGAAGCACGTGAAGTTCGGGATCAGCGTCGCCCAGTACAACTTGTGGCGCGAAGCGATTTCGCGATTCGAGCGCGCGGCCGATATCGATCCGACCTATGCGGCCGCCTTTAACAATCTCGCGATCGCCTACGAGCAGCAGGGGGATCTGGATCGCGCACGCAAAGCCTACGAGCAGGCGATGAAGCTCGAACCGGACAATCAGTACATCAAACAGAACTACGAGCTGTTCAGGGAAATCCATGACCGCGCCAGTCGCCAGGGTTCTCGGTAGTCTCGTCGCGGTCGCACTGACGGCCGCGTGCACGCACTACTACGAAATCCCGATCGAAACGCCGATCCGGCCGAGACTCGACGTGTCTGCCTTCCAGCGCGTGCTCGTCGCCGGCTTCATTTCCGGCGGCCTCGAGGACGTCGACGGCAACCTGGAGACGACACGGCTGCTGCGCAGCCAGCTGCGCTCGAAGTCGGATCTGCGCGTCATCGACGCCGACACGCTGCCGCTGATGGAAGTCATGGCGAGCAGCCGCGCCAAGTCGGGCGCGGGGACAGACCCGCTGCCGCCCATCAAGGAAGAGAAGGACCTCGAGCCGTACGAGCCGCTGTTCGTCAACGTGGCGTACTGGAAACAGATCGGCGAGGAATATCAGCAGCCGCTGATCGTCACCGGAACGGTGCTGTTCACGACGCAGGAGCGCAGCAGCTCAATCCTGAAGCCCACGGAAACCCGCGACCAGTTCGGCCGCCGCCAGACCGACACGCAGCGCGTGTACGTGGAAAGCAAGGCGTTCATCCTGCGGCCGAAGTTCATCTTCATCGACGGGCGCACCGGCAACGTGATCTATCAGCGGACGTTCAAGGAAGAGAATCAGAGTGGCGTGAACCAGCAGACGCCGCCGCTGTCGTCGTATTTCGATTTGATGGACCGCCTGATTCCGACGTTCCTGAGCACGCTCAGCAGCCAGAAGGTCAAGGGCACCAGGTTTCTCCTCCAGTAGGCCGGCCTGCAGCCCGGGGTTCCGAGCGCCGTCGCGCAACGCGCGAGGGTGGGTCAACCCCGGCATGACGGTCGCCAAAAACGGGTCAAGGTTTGCGAGCCCGCCACCGGGTCTGGTAAGCTAGACTCTTTGTGCGGCTGCGCAGGGGACTAACCCTGCGGCTCCCCTGTGACATCCGACAAGGGACACCCGGCGACAGTGCCGTAAGGCACGGCCAGCCGGTCGGCTCTAAATGACGAGGTAAGAGGTAACGCTGTGTACGCCATCATCCAGGCCCGTGGTCGCCAGTTGAAGGTCACGCCAGGCGCCATTGTCGAAGTCGATGGGCGGCCGGGCGATCAGGGGTCGGAAATGACCTTCGATCAGGTGCTGCTCGTGGCAAAGGACGCGGGAGAGATTCTCGCCGGCGCACCGTTCGTCGCCAACGCCCGGGTCACCGGTGTCGTCGACGGCGAGTCGCGTGGCCCGAAGCTGCGCGTGTTCAAGAAGAAGCGCCGCAAGGGCTTTCGCAAGACGCGCGGACACCGCAGCGTCTTCGTTCGTGTGCGCATCACGGACATTCACGCGTAACGCAGCGACGAGGACTCGGCAATGGCTCATAAAAAAGGACAGGGCAGCTCACGCAACGGCCGCGACAGCAACTCGCAGCGGCTCGGCGTGAAGCGTCACGATGGCAATCTCGTCACCGGCGGGTCGATCCTGGTGCGTCAGAAGGGTCGCCGTTTCAACCCGGGCCTCAACGTCGGCCTCGGCAAGGACCATACGCTCTTCGCCAAGATCGACGGCAAGGTCCGTTTCGAGAACCACGGCGAGCACGGCCGCAAGATCAGCGTCATTCCGGTCGAATAGCGCCCGGCGCAGCCGGGCACTCCCGGGCGCAGTGGTTGCACGCCTCATCACAGGGCGCGAGCCCGTGCATTTATGTTCGTCGACGAAGTCGACATAGAAATCACTGCAGGTGACGGCGGCAGCGGTTGCCTGAGCTTCCGGCGCGAAAAGTTCGTACCCCGCGGCGGTCCCGACGGGGGCGACGGCGGCCCGGGCGGCTCCGTGTACATCGTGGCCGCTCCGCGCAAGAACACCCTCGTCGACTTCCGGTTTCACCCCGAGTTCAAGGCACCGAAAGGTCAGCACGGCCAGGGGGCGAACAGAACCGGGTCCACCGGCCGCGACCTCGAAATCGAGGTGCCGATTGGCACCCTCGTGTTCGACAACGCCGACGGTGTGACTGGCGCAACGCCGCTGGCCGACCTGACCGCCGAGGGACAGCGCGTGCTCGTGGCCCGCGGCGGCCGCGGCGGCCGCGGCAACGCCAGGTTCGTATCGTCAACGAACCGGGCACCTCGCCGATTCGAACCCGGTGGACCGGGCGAGGAAAAGAAGCTGCGCCTGCAGCTCAAGTTGATTGCCGATGTCGGCCTGGTCGGATTTCCGAACGCCGGAAAATCGACGCTGATCTCGCGCATCTCCGCGGCCAAACCCAAAATCGCCGACTATCCGTTCACAACGTTGAACCCGAATCTCGGCGTGGTCTCGCTGAGCGACGATCGCAGTTTCGTGGTGGCGGACGTGCCAGGCCTGATCGAAGGCGCACACGCAGGGCATGGACTCGGCGATCGCTTTCTGCGTCACGTCGAGCGCACGAAAGTGCTGGTACACCTCGTCGACGTATCGGGAGCGTCGGGCCGCGAACCGGTCGAGGACTTCGAGATCATTCGGAACGAGTTGCGTCTGTTCAATCCCGACGTCGCCGCCAAGCCGCAGATTGTCGTGGGCAACAAGATCGATGCGCTCGACGAACCTGCCCGGCTGGCCGCCCTGAAGCAGCATGTGGACGATCTCGGTTTGCCGTTTCACGCCGTGTCGGGCGTGACTGGCGAGGGACTGCCGGCGCTGCTCGAGGCGATGTGGACGGTGATCGAGCAGGCACGCCCGTCGCTGCCGGAAGCCGCGGCGATCGAGATCGAGGAAGGCCCGGACCTGCTGTCCTCGGCGCGCACCCAACCCGACCGATGACCGCGGCGCGCATCGGGATTCTTGGCGGCACGTTCGATCCTGTTCATTACGGCCATCTCGACGCCGCTGCGGCCGCCCAGGCAGGACTGGAACTGGACGAGATCGTGTTCCTGCCATCGCACGTCCCGCCGCATCGGCAGGTTCACCCACGGGCGTCCGGCTACCATCGCTTTGCGTTGATTGCGCTGGCGATACAGAACCACAGGCGATTCCGGGTGTCGGAAGACGAGCTCACCCGGAATGGTCCGTCGTTCACAATCGATACCCTGCGGCGGCTGCATGAGCGGGACTATCGGCCGTCGCAGCTTTTCTTCATTCTGGGCGCCGATGCGTTTGCAGACATTGCCACGTGGCGCGAGTTTCCAGCCGTCCTCGACGCGGCGCACTTCGCCGTCGTCACTCGGCCGGGAGCGGACCTCGACGCGGCGCTGGCGCGGAATCCCGCACTCATTTCGCGCGTGCGGCCGGACGCCCGAGATGACAGCGGGACGGGCATATTCTTCGTAAAGGCGCACACGCGAGACGTGTCGTCAACCGCGATCCGGGCGCAACTCTCGTCGGGGAACTCGATCGAGGATCTCGTGCCGGCGCCGGTGGCGGAGTACATCGAAGCGAATGATCTTTACGGAACGGTGAACGAATTGCATGGCTAAGACGAAGACACCCCGCGCCAAAAGCACCGCCGCAGTACGTCGCGCGGAGAGCGCCGTCGACGGCGCCACTCCCGCGGTGAAACGTTCGCGCACACGGGCCGCGAAACCACGCCTGCCCAAGGCGGTGGCTGGAGCGGTGCAGGCGGCGCAGGAAAAGAAGGCGTTCGACATCGTCGTGCTCGATCTGAAGAAGGCGGGCGGGTTCACGGACTACTTCGTGATCTGTACCGGTCAGAACGCGCGGCAGATTTCGGCGATCGCTGACTCCGTACGCGAAACACTGAGGAAGGACTTCGACGAGCGGCCGGCTCTTGCCGAAGGGGTCGATAAGTCGGAATGGGTGCTGCTCGACTACTTCAACTTCGTAGTGCACGTGTTCAGCCGCGAGTGCCGTGCCTTCTACAGCCTCGAACGGCTGTGGGGCAACGCCGAGCGGATCGAGATCGATCCTGTGTCGGCCGCGGCCACGGGCTGAAGAAGCCGAGGCTAACCGCCTTCGCGCTTCGCGCTACCGTGGCCGACAGGCCCCGGCCCACATCCGGACGATGTGGCGCCTGAACACGGGCGCCACACGCAACGGCCTGCGCGCCGTCTGCGACGCCGTCCTCGCCGTCACGCTCGCCCCGCGCTGCATCGCCTGCGCACGCACGCTCGATTCACCACTGGACAGCCCCGCGTGTCCCGACTGCTGGTCTTCGATCCGGTGCCTTGCGCCTCCGCTGTGTTTGCAGTGCGGCGACCCATTGCCGTCCTGGCGCATACTCAGCGTCGAACTCGAACGCTGCCCACGGTGCCGTCGCCGGCCACCGGTGATCAACCAGGGCCGGTCCGCCGGTGACTACGCCGGCGCACTGCGACACATCATTCATGCGTTCAAGTATGACAAGCGCCGGACCCTCGCGGCGCGCCTGGGCGGGATGATGTCGGATGCGGGGGCGGCACTCCTACAGGACGCCGACTGCGTCGTCCCCGTGCCGCTGCACCCGTGGCGGCATTTCAGCC
>Ga0173480_10000111_pt1 | contig 21558 bp, 18 predicted proteins | sample NitcycUS209509C1_FD_122622 | JGI IMG/M metagenome (GOLD analysis project Ga0173480, IMG submission 122622) | Soil microbial communities from Arlington Agricultural Research Station in Wisconsin, USA - Nitrogen cycling UWRJ-S209-509C-1 (version... | ecosystem: Environmental > Terrestrial > Soil... | reverse complement strand
TGCCCGAACTTGCCATAAATACTCCTATTAACAATATCCAGTTTACCAAACTCGAGGTAAATTGAACTGCAGGAACCAGTTTACTCCGCAGCGTTAACCAGCTATAAGCGGTCGAATGTTGCACAGCATGACCGGTTTCATGGGCAGCAATTGCTGCAGCGGCTACGCTGTAATTATTATATACTTCAGGACTTAAGTTGATAGTTTTATTTATTGGATTATAGTGATCTGATAAAAAGCCGTGGACCGAAACCACTTTTACATCATAAATTCCGTTCTCTTGTAGCATTTTCTCTGCGACTTGTTTACCCGTAAGCCGAGCAGCTAAAGGAATTTTACTGAAAGCAGCGAAGCGGCGTTTTAGCATAAAGGATACCACCATGCTAAGTCCAATAAAAAGGATAGAAACAAACAAAATTGAAGGTGTCATGCTTGATTTTTTTTATACTACCATTATCAAATCTTTAACCAATCCAACAAATAATTAATTATGAAAAGCTTTTTAACTAATGGCATTCCCTTTTGTCATAACGCATTATGTTTTTTGTTAATGGCTGTCAATTTTGCAGAAGCTCTAGGTCAAAAAAGGAACGATCTGATTATTGTAACATTTTGAAAATCAAAAGCTTTTTATGCGAAAAAACACATTTTATGACTCTTAAAGAGAATCAAAAGTTATTCACAAGGCCAAAAAATAATTTTGTAATGTGGGGCATATTTGTAATTTAGTGTCAGAATTTAATGGGTTAGTAAGTAAGGGGGTCGATCGTCAGATCGGCCCTTTTTACATCAATCTGCTTCACTAAAAAACTTCCATTTTCTTTCCTCAGGTTAATAATAATTTTCTTCTTAGAATTTTTAGCCAATTCAAATTACATTCGAGAATGTCAAAAGTCAAAACAGGATTTTTTTGTCAAAACTGTGGCTATGAAAGCGCTAAGTGGTTAGGCAAATGTCCTGGATGTCAACAGTGGAATACATTTGTTGAAGAACTGATTCAAAAAGACTCAAAAAAAAATGAAAACGATTGGGAGGAATATTCACCTGGATCATCTTCAAAAAAAATACAGGCGCTTCAAAATATTAGGACGAGAGAAATTCCACGATTGATAACATCTGACCAGGAATTAAACAGGGTACTGGGTGGTGGCATTGTACCAGGTAGTCTTATTTTAATTGCGGGTGAACCCGGGATTGGAAAATCTACTTTGTTTTTACAAATGGGTCTTCAATTGCAAAACATCAGAGTGCTTTATATCAGTGGCGAAGAAAGCGAGCAACAAATAAAAATGCGTGCTGATAGATTAGGCTTGCAAAACGAAAATTTCTATCTACTTACAGAAACATCAACACAAGCAATTTTTAGTGAAGTAAAAAAATTGAAACCTGAATTGATTATTGTTGATTCAATTCAAACGCTCGAATCATCCTACATTGATTCTTCGCAAGGTAGCGTTTCACAAATAAGAGAATGCGCTGCGGAGTTCCAGCAATTTGCAAAAGAGACTAACACGCCTGTTTTTTTAATTGGACATATAACTAAAGAAGGAAGTATTGCAGGTCCGAAAATTTTAGAGCACATGGTGGATACTGTTCTTCAATTTGAAGGAGACCGCCACTATGCATATCGTATATTAAGAACATTAAAAAATCGTTTTGGAAACACCGCCGAGCTAGGCATTTATCAAATGGATGAAAAGGGAATGACAGCTGTTCTTAACCCCAGCGAAATTTTAATTACTCAAAAAGAAGATCAATTAAGTGGTATTGCAATAGCGGCTACGATCGAAGGGCAACGTCCATTACTGATAGAGGTACAGGCGTTGGTAACGCAATCCGTGTATGGTACGCCTCAGCGTACTGTAAGCGGTTTTGATTTGCGTAGGTTACAGCTTTTGTTAGCGGTATTGGAAAAAAGAGGGGGTTTTCACTTCGGGATGAAAGACGTTTTTTTAAATATTGCAGGCGGATTAAAAATAGAAGATCCGTCAATCGACCTTGCAGTATTATGTGCGTTACTTTCTTCCTATGAAGATGTAGCTATATCACATAGCATTTGTTTTGCCGGCGAGGTAGGGTTGAGCGGTGAAATCAGAGCCGTAAACAGAATTGAGCAACGCATTGCAGAAGCTGAAAAATTAGGATTTGAAAAAATCATTGTTTCTAAATACAATCAAAAAGGATTGGGAAAACAAAAATTTAATATTGAAGTGATAAACATGGGAAAGGTAGATGAAGTATACCAGAATTTGTTCGCCTGATCTATTATTGTGCAGGCAGCTAAAAATTTTACGCAGGAAAAAATCTTAAACGAGATTTCCTTAGTTAATGGAACAAAACTGATTTATGCATTTAATTAAAGGAATAAAAAATTCTCTGTTACACCTGGTATTCCCGCATGTATGTGCCGGCTGTGGTAGCGATTTAGTTGGAGAGAACAATAAACTTTGCCTTCAGTGTTACGACGACTTGCCAAAAACTTCTTTTCATCTTCATGGCAATAATCCTATTGAAAAACTTTTTTGGGGTCGTTTACCGGTAACCCATGCAACAGCGCAATACTATTTTACCAAGCAATCCTTGGTGCAACGTCTTATGCATCGTTTTAAATACAAGGGTGATAAAGAATTAGGTCTGTTTTTGGGAAGGCTGATTGGTTACCAATTGCATGAAACGAATCGCTTTAAGGATGTAGATGTTTTAGTTCCATTGCCATTATTTGCTTCCAAGGAACGGATGCGAGGCTATAACCAAGCAGCACTTTTATGTGAAGGAATTGCAGAAGTACTTCAAAAGCCTGTATTAAAAAATGCTGTGGTAAGAACTATGTATACGGATAGCCAAACAAAAAAGAGCCGGGTAGAACGGTGGCAAAATATGGATGGACGTTTTCACCTGGTCGATGGAACATCATTAAAAGGGAAGCACATACTTTTAGTAGATGATGTTATTACTACCGGCGCTACTTTAGAAGCTTGTGGTCAGGAAATATTAAAGGGCGAAAACGTTAAACTCAGTATAACCACACTTTGTTTTTCATCTACTTAGTTTAATCGGTTAAAACAAACATATTAAAGTGGGAAAGCCAGGTACATTTGAGATCCTGCTCTTTTACTTAACCTGTTTTCTTTTTCCGCTTTATCTCTTAGCTTTATCTCCTAACTATTATTCTGTGAGAATTACCGCTGCACTCTTCCTGGTTATTTTTCTTTTCTCTTGCAAAAAAGAATCCTTTACTACGAGTGCAGATGCATTCCTCTCTGCAGAAACTGATACACTGCATTTTGATACTGTGTTTACTTCGACTGGTTCTGTTACTCAGCGGTTTAAAATTTTTAATGAAAATTCTAAAGGCATTCACATAAGCACAATACAATTAAAAGGAGGTATTTCTTCTCCTTTTAAGATTAATGCTATGGGGGTACCCGGTCCGGTTATTAGTAATATAGATGTCGCCGATAACGATAGCTTGTATGTGTTTGTGTCAGTCAGCATTAATCCAACTGCGGCTAATTTACCTTTTGTAGTGAGAGACAGTATTGAGGTATGGTCTAACGGGAATAAAAAAGTAATTCATTTAGAAGCTTATGGCAGGAATGCGCATTTTTTTAGATCAAAAATTATTACAGGAGACGAAACCTGGAATAATGACCTTCCTTATGTGATTTTAGGTGCTTTGGAAATAAAAGAAAATGCAAAACTTACGATAAACGAAGGTTGTCAAATATACCTGCATGCTGATGCGCCTGTTATAGTAAATGGAACCCTGAATGTATCGGGAAAGAAGTTTGACAGTACAAAAGTTGTGTTTACCGGCGATAGACTTGATGAGCCTTTCAGCGATTATCCCGCCTCCTGGCCGGGAATTTATTTTAATCCCTCCAGTAAGAACAATATTATAAACTATGCAGTGATTAAAAACGCATACCAGGCGGTAGTGGTACAAAATCCATCTTTAAATGCAAACCCAAAACTTACCATAGCTGAAACAATTATCGATAATGCTTATGATGTAGGCTTGCTTGGGATCAATACCAAAATAACAGGCCAGAATTTATTGATTAGTAATTGTGACAAAAACCTGGTGTTAGTTAACGGAGGTAATTACCAGTTTACACATTGCACGGTGGCAAGCTATTCAAACGGTTTTATGGTACATGAGGAACCTGTTTTATTGCTTAGCGACTACCTGGAAAGTTCACAAAATCATTTAGACGTTTTATTTAGAAACTGCATTTTTTGGGGAGAAGAAGGGATTGTAGAAACCGAAATACGTATTGAAAAAAAAGGAAGCCCTTCTATAAAGTTTGATAACGTTATATGGAAAGTAAAAGAAAATCCAGTAACCCCGACAGGAAACAGCTTTAACCAAGATCCTCTTTTTGACTCCATAAATGTCGAAAGAAATTTTTATGATTTTCACTTGCAAGAATCTTCTAAAGGGATTAATAATGGAGGTAATACTTCCATAACTTTGGACTTGGATGGCAAACCACGACCAGTAGGTCTGCCGGATTTAGGCTGCTACGAAAGAAATTAGCCTTATTTAATAGTTCTCAAAAAATATATTTCTATGATAAAGTTATTAAGCATTGCCCTTGCCTCTTATTTCATAATGGCAACTTCTATCTATGAATTTAAAGTTCCAGGTTTAGAAGGTGGCACTATAGATTTTTCGCAATACAAAGGGAAAAAAATCATGATTGTGAACACAGCTTCTAAGTGTGGCAATACCCCGCAATATGCAGAACTGGAAAAATTGCATAAGAAATATAAAGACAAATTAGTGATCATTGGTTTCCCAGCTAATAATTTCGGCGGTCAGGAGCCAGGCACAAAGGAAGAAATAAGCGAATTCTGCAAAAGAAACTATGGTGTTACTTTTACAATGGCCGATAAAGTTTCAGTTAAAGGCGACGATATTGCCCCTATTTTTAAATACCTCGTGGAACAGTCTAATGAAATGGCAAAAAAAGTTCCGACTAATAACACGAAGGATTTGCTTTATAAAAAGTTTTTGCAGGATCCCGTACTTTGGAATTTTACCAAATTTCTTGTCGATGAAAAAGGAAATCTCGTTGCTGTATTTCATAACAAGGTGAGCCCAACGAGTGAAGAGGTTTTGAAATATTTGAACTAGAGTTATCTTGTTTGCGTGAATTAAAAGATTAAAAGGATATTTGAAGCTGTCTGAAAAGACAGCTTTTTTATTTTAGAGACATACTATGCAGTTTAAGAATGTAATTGGCCAGGCAGACGTAAAGCAACAGTTGGTAGAAATGGTGCAACACAATCGACTGAGTCATGCTTTACTTTTTTTGGGAAAGGAAGGAAGTGGTGCTTTGTCATTAGCCATGGCCTTTGCACAGTATGTAACTCTTCTACCCTCTTCAGAGGGAGCAGCAGAACCTTCCCTTTTTGGCGAAACCATTTTGGAAGAAGAAATAAAATTGCCCGCTACCCCTGGCGAGGCAGATGCTTTTATGCTTAATAAGCCATCTTTTTCGATGGCGGAGGGAATGGTACACCCGGATATTCATTATTCCTATCCGGTTGTTTCAAAAAAATCCGGCACGCCACCTATTAGTGCTGATTATATTATTGAGTGGAGAGAGTTTATGCAAACTTATCCCTACGGCAATATTTACGACTGGCTGCAATTTATAGGAGCTGAAAATAAACAGGGGAATATAACCGCTCATGAGTGCAATGATATTATGCGCCGGTTAAATTTAAAAAGTTTTGAAAGCGGCTACAAAACCCTCATTATGTGGATGCCCGAGTATTTGGGTAAAGAAGGAAATAAATTATTGAAGTTGATAGAGGAGCCGCCTCCCGATACATTATTTATACTGGTGGCAGAAAATGAAAGCCAGGTTTTGTCCACCATCGTTTCCCGTTGCCAGCTAATAAAAATTCCGGCTTTACAAACCGAAGCACTCGAAAAAGCTTTAATTGAAAGAAGCAATTGCAAACCCGAACAAGCCCACCAGGTAGCTACTGTTAGTAATGGAAATTATCGGGAGGCTTTACATTTATTGCAACATGCCGACGAGGATTTTCATGGTCTTTTGCGGGAGTGGTTGAATGCTACTTTAAAAGGCCAAACCGTGGCCCAGGTAAAATTTATTGAAGAAATTAACCGGTTGGGAAGAGAAACGCAGAAACAATTCCTGCGCTATTTTATTCATCTGCTGGAGCAATCAATACGGCTGGATGCTTTTGATGGAGCTATGAAACAAAATTTTATTGAAGCACTTACCACTTCAGAACAAGATTTTTTAAACCGCCTGACCAGGATGATGAGCATGGAGCAAAAGGAAGCGATTGCAGAAGAATTAAGCAAGGCAACCTATTATGTAGAACGAAATGCAAACGCTAAAATTCTCTTTCATGCCCTTACCATCAAAATCTTTCATATAATCAAAAACAATGTTCTTGTTTCTTCCTGAGCGAAGTTCTGTTGGTAGTCACATAAAAAAATTATATTTGCCTTACTGGCGCTTTGGCGTCACTCTATATATATCTGAGAGTTTTGAATTAGTGCAGAAGGATTTTTAATAAGCTGTCGAATACTCATTATAAACTGATTGATGTTGCCATATGTACCATCTTCAGTACATATAACCACACTGCATTTGCTCAACGGAGCGCTGAACGTTGAAGTGTGCGACGCAACAGGTGTTTCATAGCTGTTCTTCTGCCCCGGCTCATAACTCCCATATTTTTTTGAACAATTTTCTAAAACTGTAAACAGTAATAAATGGGATGTGGTAGTTGTGGTACGGGTACCCCAAACGGTTGTAAGAGCAATGGCAGTTGTGGCACCGGCAGTTGTAACAGAATGAATACGCATGATTGGTTAATGAATTTGCCAATTACCAATGCCGATGATGTATGCCGGGTAATTGAGGTGAGTTTTAACCAAGGCAGCCGTAAAGATTTTTTCAGAAACGGTACTTTACAGCATTTTGAAAAAGGCGAACTGATTACGGTAGAAGGTGTGGCTGGCTTTGATGTCGGTGACGTTTCGCTTACGGGTGAAATTGTGCGTTTGCAGATGAAGAAAAAGGGAGTTGATGAATTTAACCCGGACATGAAAAAGGTTTTGCGAAGAGCTACCGATCGTGACCTTGATATTCAAAAGCAAAATAAAGCAAGAGAAAAAAATGCTGTCATCAGGAGCCGGGCCATTGCCAGGCAGTTAAACCTGAATATGAAAATAAGCCAGGTGGAAATCCAGGCTGATGGCAAAAAAGCTACTTTCTTTTATATAGCAGATGACCGCGTAGATTTTAGAGAGCTTATAAAGATATATGCTTCGGAGTTTAAGGTTAAAGTAGAAATGCGTCAAATTGGTGCAAGGCAGGAATCGGCGAAAGTTGGTGGTATTGGGAGTTGCGGCAGGGAGCTTTGTTGTGCTACATGGCTTACTGATTTTAAATCGGTAAATACGGCAGCTGCCCGTTATCAAAATCTCTCTATTAATCAAACAAAATTGAGCGGGCAGTGCGGAAGATTAAAATGTTGTTTGAATTATGAATTAGATACTTACCTGGATGCCTTGCAAGGTTTTCCGGAAAATGCTGATATGCTTCAGGTGGCAAGAGGAACAGCAACATTAATTAAGAAAGATATTTTCAGGAACCTGATGTGGTATGTGCTGCCTGATAGCACAAAGCAGTACCCGATCACGATTGAAAGAGTTCGAAAGATCAGATCGATGAACATGCAGAATATTATTCCGGATGAATTAGAAGTAGTCGAAGTTGTATCTACAAAGCAAAAAGAAATAGAACCTGAATTTGTAGATGTTGTTGGTCACATTACGTTAAAAAGCCTGGAGAAAGCCGATAAAAAAAGAAATCAGCCAAGGCAAAACGAAAGGCCGCAAAGAAATCAACAGCAAAGACAGCAGCAACAAAAAGGCAGTAATCAACCACAAAGAGGACCTGCTCCCCAGCAAAGGCAGCAACCACCATCTATACAAAAACAAAATCCTGAAAACCGCTTTAAGCCACAGCCAAGACCACAGTCAAGGCCTCCCCAGAGAAGGCCACCCAATCTGCCGCAGAAAGATAATGACGCAAAATAAGCTTAAGGATTGGGCTTATTATCCTTCCAGTTCCATAGGTGCATGCATGCGTAGGTCCTGTAAGGCGACCATTTTTTAGAGATTTTCAGCATCTTTTCTTTAAAGTCTCTTTTATTGCTGTCGTCCAGTTTGTACAATTTTTTCATGGCTACCTGTATACCATAGTCATCCACAGCAAAAACATCTGGTTTGCCTAAAGTAAACATCAAAAGCATTTCTACTGTCCATTTGCCAACACCTTTTATTTGGGTAAGTAATTCAATAAGTTCTTCGTCGCTCATTTTTTTTGCCTTCTTGTCATCAAGATTGTGATCAATAGCAAATTGGGCCACGTTAAGTACATATTGGGTTTTAGCATTGCTTAAGCCAATAGCCCTTAATTTGTCGAAGGGAGTTGACGTTATTTGCTCCGGAGTTGGTTCCTCTCCTCCATATAATTCTAAGAACCGGTTAAAAATAACTTTGGCAACTTTGGTTGATAGCTGCTGGCTCATAATGGATGCACAGAGGCGTAGGCAAATGTTTTTATGAAACTTCAATTTAAAAGGCTCATGATCGGTAAGTAGCTTTGCAAGCTTTTTATCTTTTGAAAGATGAATGATATATTCCATAATGTAATTAGAATTAAAAATTAAGAATTAATAGTTGAATAGAAACAATATTGATAATGGATCGCAGAATTATTAAAACCGCGGATGGCTCAAGTACAGTGGCTATTCAGGATATGCATGTTACCTATCATTCAAAGCATGGAGCTATACAGGAGTCAATGCATGTTTTTATTGAAGCGGGGTTACATTATGCAATCAGCAAATCACTCATTCGCCGCCCCATCAACATTTTAGAGATTGGTTTTGGAACAGGACTAAATGCATTTTTGACTTCAATTGAAGCAAGCAATGCAAAAACAAAAGTTTATTACCTGGCTATTGAGCAATTTCCAATAACTATGGAAGAAGTGCAATCGCTCAATTACACAGAAAGCCTTCAGCACGAAGAACTTTTTATTGCCTTGCATGAAGGGCCATGGAATAAAGATGTGATCATCAATGAAAATTTTACCCTGCGAAAAGAGAAAGTAGATTTGCTTCAGTTTGCAACTAATCAATCTTTTAGTTTGATTTATTTTGATGCTTTTGCACCTTCTGCTCAACCCGAATTATGGACGGAAGAAGTTTTTAAAAAACTTTATTCTATGCTTTTACCAAAGGGTATATTGGTAACGTATTGTTCTAAAAGCACCGTGCGAAGGGCCATGCAGGCTGCAGGATTTGAAGTTGAAAAAATACCTGGGCCACCGGGCAAGAGAGAAATGATAAGGGCCGCCCACCTAAATCCTCCAGGTGGCAGGACTTCGCCACGCACATAGGCCAGCTTAAATGAGTGAACTATTCAGTAATAAAGTTTTGTGCGATGATGGCCTTCCCACCGGCAAGGTCGGGATGGGCTTTTATTTTAACGTCCAACTCATTCCACCGTCCTTCTCATCTTTTAATAATACACCTGCTTCTGCCAGTTGATTTCTTATTTTATCAGAGGTAGCCCAATCTTTTTTTGTCCTGGCTTCTTTACGCAGTGTGATTAACACTTCCATTACTGCATTTAATTTATCCTCTTCAGCTAAAGTTTCAAGTTTTAATCCAAGAATATCTTCCAGGTAAATTTTTAATTTCTCTTGCATTAATCGCAATGTGCCAACTGGCAACGATTCAATTAAAATACTTTTGTCTTTTAAAGAATTAATAACCGGCACTAGCTCAAACATATTTGCCAACACCTTTGCAGTGCTAAAGTCATCATTCATAAATTCATCAAACTCACTCAACAGTCCTTGGATTTTTTCATCCAACTCTGTATTAGTTTTTGCAGGCGACTGCTCATTGCCAATTGCTAATTGCTTCAACCATTCATAGGCATCCATTAATCGCCTCAACCCTTTTTCTGCAGCTTGCAAAGCTTCATTACTGAAATCGAGTGTACTTCTATAATGGGTTTGTAAAATAAAAAACCTAATGGTCATGGGTGAATACTTCCTTTCCAATAGGGGGTGATTTCCACTGAATAGCTCCGTAAGTGTTATAACATTATTATAGCTCTTACCCATTTTTTTCCCATTAATGGTAATCATATTATTATGCATCCAGTAACGAACCGGAGAAATATGATTGCAGATGGTGCTTTGTGCAATTTCACTCTCGTGATGTGGGAAAAGAAGGTCCATACCACCACCATGAATATCAAACTGTTTGCCTAAATATTTAGAGCTCATGGCGGAGCACTCTATATGCCATCCTGGAAAACCTTCGCCCCAAGGGCTTTTCCATCGCATAATATGTTCTGCCGGTGCAGCCTTCCATAAGGCAAAATCTGTTTTATTCTTTTTCTCTTCCTGCCCATCTAAATTTCTTGTGGTTTCGAGCAGGTCGTCAATTACTCTTCCGCTTAGTTTTCCGTAATCGTATTTTTCGGCATATTTCTTAACATCAAAATAAACACTTCCATTTACCTCATAACCATAGCCGGCTTTAATGATCTCTTCGATCATCCCAATTTGCTCTACTATATGTCCTGTTGCTGTCGGCTCAATAGAAGGTGGCAGACAATTGAATTGATCAAAGGCCCAATGAAAAAGGTTGGTGTATTTCTGTACCAGTTCCATTGGTTCTAATTGTTCCAACACCGCTTTTTTTGCAATTTTATCTTCTGCTGCCCTTCCCTCTTCTTCAAAATGGCCAGCATCTGTGATGTTTCTAACATAGCGTACTTTATAACCCAGGTATTGAAAATATCGATAAACAACATCAAAGGTGATGTAAGGTCTGGCATGGCCAAGATGACTTTCGCCACTAACGGTTGGCCCGCATACGTACATGCCTACATGCCCTGGAGTTATTGAAATAAATTCCTGTTTATCCCTTACGAAAGAGTTATAAACTTTTAATCCATTCATACAAATGCTAAAATATGCTAGCGGCGGCAAAGATAATAAGCAGCTTTAATCGCGAAGTTTTAAATCAGCCACTAGCATATAGTGGTCTGAGTAATTTTTTTCAATGCAATCAAATTGTTGTATCTCAAAAGCGTTTGTAGCCAGGATATAATCAATACGCAAAGTAGGAGACAAATAAGAATAGGTTCTTCCGATACCGAAACCCCTTTCCAGGAAAGCATCCTGCAAGCCATCTCTGATTGTGAAATAAGTATAGGAATTGGGCACATCATTTAAGTCGCCTGTTATGATATAGGGATGTGGCGAGCTTTGTGTTTCTTTTTTTACAATGTCTGCCTGCCGCGAACGATAAATTAGCCCCGTTTTTAGTTTAGTAAATATATTTTTTGAATTTTCCAGGAGACTATCGTCCCTGTTTTTAATTTTTTCGATGCTTTCATAATCTCCTTTTCTAAAACGTACAGATTGTAAATGGGTTGTATAAAAACGTATAGTGTCTTTGTTAAAAGCTATATCAGCATGAATTAATGCTTCCGGCATACCGGGTTTTGGATAACGTATCATGCCACTATCAATAATTGGCGTTTTTGAAAAAATAGCCTGGCCCACCCATTGATCTCCTCCATCATCATCCCATGAATAATAATAATATGGATATCCTAATTCGACCATTAAATAATTAAGGTTGTTATAATAAATGGGATTTGTAGAGTGGAAGAATTCTGAAAGGCAGAGTACGTCAGCATTCTGTTCTTTTAACTGCCGCATCATCTTTAGCCTCGTCTTACTTCCTTTGTTATTGTTTCGGCTCCATTCAATAAATCTCGCTACGTTCCAATGCACTACCCGTAAGGTTGTTTTTGGCTTATTATAATGAAGCCCGCTGGTTGTATTAAAAGCAAAAAAAACGGATATGCTTTTCCATCCGATTAATAAGGTGATAAATGATATTAACGCATAGCGAGGTTTTAAAAACAGCCAGAAAATAATAAACATAATCTGTAATGCACAGATAAAAGCAAACCCAAGACCCAAGAGAGAAATGAACCACCATTGAGTTGGATTTAAATAAGGAGCAAACGCCGACAACAAAAACACAATTGCTGTCAGTACATTAAAAAAAAGAAAAATCTTTTTTGCATATACAGAGAACCGGGCGGCCATTAATGCAATTTAGCGAAAGCACTATTACCGAATTAATCTAAGTAATAAAAGAAAATTTTTGAGAGAATGTGCCAGCCAATCATGCAGGCCTAAGTGCTGTAATTAAATATCTTCCTTACTGGCTCTTTTCAATAATTCTTTTTCATCATCTGTAAGCGAATTATATCCTTTCTGATTGATCTTATCCAAAAGATCATCAACTCTTTGCTGCGTAATATTAGATGTTTTGTTATATGGTTTTGTAGAGGATTTATAAAACAGTTCTGTTTTTATACGTTTGCCTTTTTTTGGCTTGTCGGGGTTGAATAAATTATTCACCCATTCATAAGTATTATTCATCCATAAGCTCCAGTCGTACCCCTTGCGCATCATTACTATAAAAAGAAAACCCGTGGCTCCACCTGCTAAGTGGGCTATATGACCACCAGGATTATTATAAGGTATGGTAGCAAGGTCAATGATCACAAAAATCATTGTCAATACCCAAAGTGGTATACCACCATTAATAAAAGGAAATATTCGATATCCAGGTGCCATTGCAGTTGTCGCTATAGCAATGCCCATCACGCCGGCTGAAGCGCCTAACGCTGGGATATCAATATATTGGCGTAACACAGGAATTAGGTTAAATGAAATCATATAAGCCAGGGCGCCTGCAAGTGCGCTGTATAGAAATACCGGGATTATTTTTTTATTACCGGCAAGATCCTGCAGAATATATCCAAACGCCCAAAGCCAAAGCATGTTGGCCACTATATGCCATACATTGTCGTGGACAAACATATGCGTAACCAGTGTCCATGGCCGGGTAATAAAAGTGGATAGATTGGCAGGAAGGGTAACCCATTGTAAGATGCTATTTTGGTATGCGTCTAAAGCCAGATCTCCTTTATTATAACTGAAATAATAAATGACTTTTATAAAGGCCAATAAAATGAATACTACCAGCTGAATAGCAATCAGCGTAATCAAAGCATTTCCGTCTTGTCCCGCGGTTAACCTGCTTCGTCTGTTCTCTTGTCGGTAATAACTCATGACCTCATAAAATTAGCATGCATTAAGAATTAATAAAACCTTTGCCGGTTCGTTTTATTCCATATTAACACAATTATAAAACCAGTGACCGCGCCGCCTAAGTGGGCAAAATGTGCCACATTATCGCCACTAAAATTAGCCACTCCACCGAATAAATCTATAGCCGCTAAACCTATCACAGCCCACTTAGCCTTTATCGGGATAGGGATGAACATTATATACAAAGGCGTATTTGGAAAAAGGTAACCAAAAGCAACAAAAATTCCCATAATAGCACCTGAAGCTCCCACGGCTGGAGCTGCGGCTCCAAGTAAACCTGTTACGGAAGGATCGTTAGCTAAGGCTGCATTAAGCAATTGTTCGCACCTTACATATTGAATCAATAGATGGCAAAGAGCAGCGCCGATACCACAGGAAAAATAAAACAACAAAAACCGTTTAGGTCCCCAAACGTTCTCCAATATTCTCCCGAACATCCAGAGAGCAAACATGTTAAAAAGTATATGATAGAAAATGATTCCTCCCCTTGCATCAACCGCCGCATGGGCAAACATGTGTGTAGCAATTTGATAAGGATGAAAAGTTTCATGGGGCTCATAAAACTTAGCTTTTACCAGCATATCATGTAATTGCTCTGGCATTATTGGATAAAGGGAAATTATTTCTGTTATTTGAAACTGGCTTTCTAAGCTTACTTGTGCTATCCAAACCAATACATTTATTATAATAAGGTTTTTTACAACGGGCGGAAAATTATTTGGCCTTGTTTTAAAATCATTCATTTTTTAATCCTTTCTTTTCAATTTTAGCTGAACAACATTTTCAATATGATGCGTATGCGGAAACATGTCTACCGGCTGCACCTTAGTAACAGTATATTTTTCGTCCAATAAGTTAAGATCCCGTGCCTGCGTTGCAGGGTTACAACTGACATACACTACCAAGGGAGCCTCTATTTCCAAAATCTTTTTTACCAGCTTTTCGTGCATACCTGCCCTCGGGGGGTCGGTTATAATAACATCCGGACGACCATGCTCTGCAAAAAATAAATCAGTACAAACCTCGGCAACATCGCCGGTAAAAAATTCTGCATGATTTATTGAGTTGAGCAGTGCATTTTCTTTGGCATCACTAGTTGCTTCTTCAATTGCCTCAACGCCTATTATTTTTTTTGCTTTCCTGCTGCAAAAAATACCGATGCTCCCTGTACCGCAATACAAATCGTAAACAATTTGTTCGCCGTTTAGTTCTGCAAAATCCCTCGTTACCTGGTACAACTTTTCTGCCTGCGTGGTATTGGTTTGAAAAAAAGATTTAGGACCAACCTTAAAATTAAAATTCTCTAATCTTTCTATAACATAGCCTTTGCCCTTATAAATAATAGGTTGCTGGTCATGCAACGAATCATTCATTTTTAAATTAACGGTATACAAAACTGTTGTAATCTGCGGAAATTGTTGGGTAACAAATTCTAGTACCTGTTTTATCTGTTTTTCAGTTTTTTCTCCAAAAACTATATTTACCATTACCTCACCCGTGGTACAAACCCGAACCTGCATAGTACGCAATAAACCGGTGTGCTCTCTTATATTGTAGAAGCTCAGGTTATTTTGAAAACTAAACTCCCTGATAGCATTACGCAACTCATTTGTTGGTTCCGCTTGAAGCCAGCATTTTTTTATATCTACTACCTTGTCAAAAAAACCTTTAGCATGAAAGCCAAGAGCGCCGGCCTGGTCCTCCTCCGTCGTAAGAGGGTTAGCGCTCATAACTATATTTTGCGAAGTACTTTTATTATTGAGTGTTTCTTGCTTAAGCAGCATTTGCGAGCTGGACTCCCTTCCTGCCGGGAAGGGCCGGGGAGGGGCTTCTGTATATTCTTTTGTACTAAATGTATACTCCAGTTTATTGCGGTAAAATCTTGTTTCGACCGCGCCGGCAATAGGCAAAAATTCAGGCAAGGAAATTTTCCCAATCCGTTTTAAATTATCGTATACCTGTTGTTGCTTATAAACTAATTGTTGTTGGTAAGGAAGCATCTGCCACTGGCATCCACCGCAAACGCCAAAATGCTGGCAAAAAGGTTCAACTCTTTCCTTTGAATAAGTATGAAACTGGATCGGATAACCCTCGCCCCAATCTTTTTTGCTCTTTCGCAAACGTATATCCACCACGTCACCCGGTACTACATTTTCGATAAAAATTACTTTGCCATTTTGCCTGGCCAGTGATTTTCCTTCGGCTGCATAGTCTTCTACCAATATTTTTTCCAGAACAATATTTTTATTTCGCCTCACCCGGTAAAAGTAATTCTTAGTTTGTAGTTTATAGTCTGTGGTTTGCAGTTTGAGAGTTTACTAACAAATACATAAACTGTATTTTCTAAATGAACCTAGTCGTTGGGCCGCTAATTAAACCTGGCTGTGAAAAATGCTCAGTAGCGTGATGAAGTACAAGAGTGTGACACAAGGGAAGATGAACGGGATTATCAAATCTGGAATCAAAATTTGAAATAATAAGGAGGAAATGACAAGCGGGAAAAACAAGCCCAAACTGTAAACGTGTTTTGCATCTCTTTAACGGGCTTTGTGGTTATTTCTATTATTTTTACGTGATTCAATTCAAGTATGAAGCTACCCGCCACCGTTCTCTCCCTTTTCCTGTCTTTTTCTTTGCTGGCACAAAATGCCTACGAAATAAAGGTTACGCTGAAACCTTTCAAAAAGCAATACATATACTTGGGTCATTATTATGGAAAACAGCTTCCTATTATTGATTCCGTTTTGTTAAACGATAGAAGCGAAGGCATTTTTAAAGGAGCTAAAAAACTTGGTGGTGGTATTTACCTTATTGGTTACCCTGATCGGGCACATAATTTTGAACTTCTCGTAGATAAAAATCAGAAATTTTCAGTAGTGGCGGATACCAATAATATCCGGAATTTAAGTTTTATAAACTCACCTGAAAATGTTGCCTTTATTGCCTACCAGGATTTTATGATGAAAAATGGCCGCCAGCTTGAAGCTTTGCAAAAAGAAAAATCCGCAGCAACCAATACAATAGACTCAACAAAAATAGCAGCGCAAATTGAGGTGATTAATGGTGTTGTACGAAAATATAGAGCTGATATTATGGCTAAAGATGGTAATAGCCTTCTCCCGGTTTTGTTAAAGGCTATGAGAGAACCTGAAGTTCCCAAAAATGATCCTGCTGCAAAAACAGACTCACTTTTTGCCTACCGTTATTTTAAAAACCATTTTTGGGATGGAGTAAATTTTTACGACGATCGGTTGGTTCGAACTCCTTTTTTCGAAGGCAGGATTGATAAATATTTTGAGCAATTAGTTTATCCTAATGCAGATTCTGTAAAAAAAGAGATGGATTGGATGCTGGGTTATGCCAGTATTAGTAAAGACATGCAAAAGTTTTTACTACTAAAATTTATCAATCGCTATTACAACCAAAAGTATATGTGGGAAGATGCGGTATTTGTTCATTTATTTGAAAAATATATTTCTAATAAGGAATACCCATGGTTAACGACACAGGGTAAAAAACAAATTACCGACAGGGCCTATAGTTTAATGGCTAATATTACCGGTACTCCTGCCGCCAATATCGAATTAAAAAATGTAGAGGATAAAACCACTTCTCTTTATGAGGTGGATGCACCGTTTACATTAGTCACCATTTGGGATCCCACCTGCGGCCACTGTAAAGAAACTCTTCCTAAATTGGATAGTATGTACCGGGCCAAGTGGAAAGGGCTCGGAATGAAAATGTTTGCCCTCGCCAAGGAAACAGATGGCACGAAACAAACCTGGCTTACGTTTGTAAAAGATCATAAATTAAGCGATTGGATACATGTGTACTATTCGAAAGAAGAGGATAAGGCAAGGATAGAATCGGGTATACCGGGTTACTCACAGTTGTATGATGTTCAAAGTTTTCCTACTTTGTACCTGCTTGACAAGGATAAAAAGATAATAGGTAAAAAACTAACGGAAGAACAAGTAGACGAAATCCTTGGATACAAGCTAAAAAACCAATAATTCTATAAACAAACTAAACTATGCACAAGTTCTTATTGGGAGCCATATTTTTCCTCTCGCTGCAGGCTTCCTCTCAAACACTTTTTACTTATGGTAATGACTCCGTTAGTGTAAAGGAATTTTTACAAGCCTATAACAAAAACAATACAACGGCAAAAAACACACAGGCTTTTCAACAATATCTAGATCTCTACATTGCGTCAAGACTTAAAATTAAAGAAGCATTGGTGAGAAGGTATGATACCCTTCCCCAACTTATTTCTGATATAAACAATCTTCGTACACAAATATTACCTATGTACGAAAAGGATACTGAAACATTGAATAAATTGGTTGATGAAGCGTTTAGCCGTTCACAAAAAGATATTCATTTGGCACACATCTTCATTGGTTATGCCAATGACAGGGGTCTCCCGGATAGCATAAAGACAAGAGAAAAAGCAAAAAAAGCCTATGGCCTGTTAAAAGCTAAATCAGATTTTACGACTATTGCTAAACAATACTCCGATGATACTTCTGCAAAATACAATGGAGGCGATCTGGGTTATATAACTGTATTTACATTACCATACGAGTTGGAAAACCTTGCTTACCGCACTCCCCCGGGCAGTATTTCTGCTTTATATGAATCTAAAGCAGGCTTTCACATTTTTAAAAATTTAGGGGAAAGAAAAGCGTTAGGCAGAATTAAAGCCGCTCAAATTCTAATAGCGTTTCCTCCCAATATAGCCATCGCTCAAAAGGATCCACTAAAAAAATTAACCGACTCACTCTATACAAGATTATTAATAGGTGACAATTTTGAAAAACTGGCGGCTCAATTCAGTAACGATTATGTATCGGCCCAGGCCAATGGTATAATACCAGAATTTGGGGTAGGACAATATGATGCTCTGTTCGAAAAAGTCATTCTTTCTTTAAAAAACGGGGGAATCAGTAAGCCTTTCCAAACAGCTTATGGTTACCATATTGTGAAGCGGATAACTGTTACACCAGTTAACAGCAATAAAAACGATGCAAAGTTGCGACAGGAAATGCTTGAGAAAGTAGAACAAAGCGATCGTATTGAGCTTTCAAAACAAGTGTTAACACAAAAAATAATTAAAGGAGCAAATTACCAGCGCTTACCATTTGAAAATACGCAGCTGTGGGCATTTTCTGATAGTATTTTTAGTGGCATAAAACCAGCCACCAGTATTACATTGAATGCCCAAACTCCATTACTAAAATTAGGTAAAGAAACAACATACGTATCTGATTGGATAAACTATGCCCAGGTTGCAAGGTATAGAACGGATGGTAGCGGATTAAAACCTTATAGCCAGGTTTGGGATGAGTTTGTAAATGCTACGGCTCTTGAATATTATAAAAATCATCTTGAAGATTTTAATAGTGTATTTCATGATCAAATGAAAGAGTTTAAAGAAGGAAACCTCTTTTTTGAAATTATGCAAAAAGAAGTTTGGGGACCAGCTCAATCAGATTCAGTGGCATTAGAAGCTTTTTATCAGAAAAATAAAAATAAATACACCTGGAATAAAAGCGCCGATGCGGTGATTTTTTATGCAACCGATGCTAATATCGCCCAGCTTTTATCGGCACAACTAAAAGAAAATCCAGCTTCTTGGCAAAACCTGGTAAATACCATGTCAGATAAGGTTTCGGCCGATTCGGGAAGATTTGAGCTGGCGCAGTTGCCAAATGCTACAAACGCTATTTTAAAGGATGGTATGATCACTTCCACTGTAATAAACAAATCAGATAAAACGGCTTCATTTGCTTACATCAATCATATTTATACCCAACCTTCTTTACGCAATTTTGAAGAGGCAAAAGGGCTGGTGATTAACGATTACCAGGCTGAATTGGAAAAAAAATGGATTAGTAATTTAAAGAAAAAGTATCCCGTTACCATTAATCAAAATGCATTCATCTCGCTCATGAATACGGCCAGAAAATAGCATTAAATAATGCTTACCGGAATGGATATGAATAAAAAGCTTTGAGAAGCCTCAAAGCTTTTTTGATAAATCAACATTTTATAAAATTCCCTTTACCACGTTTAGAATGACGTTGGGCTTTCCGAGAGTATAATAATGAAGTACGGGAACATTAGCCGCCTTTAATTCTTTCGATTGTTGCAGCAGCCATTCAGTACCCACTTCTTCTACTTCTTTATCAGTTTTGCATTTGAGAATTTCAGTAGATAATTCTTCGGGTATATCAACATGAAACGTGCGTGGAATTACTGTCAATTGCTTTTTAGAAGTAATGGGTTTTAAACCAGGCACAATAGGTGCTTCAATGCCTATTTCCCTACAGGCCTTTACATACTCGAAATATTTTTTATTGTCGTAAAACATTTGGGTTACTACATAATCCGCCCCGGCATCCAGCTTGGCTTTTAAAAATAAGAGATCGGTTTGCAGGTTTGGGCACTCAAAATGTTTTTCGGGATAACCTGCAACACCAATTGAAAAATTGGTCTTTACTGCATTTTTTAAATCTTCTTCCAGGTAAATAGCATTGTTCATATTCATTACCTGCTGCAGCAATTCAATAGCATATTTATGACCACCAGGTTCGGGTTCAAAAAAACTTTCATTTTTTGGCGCATCACCGCGTAATACCAAAACATTATCTACGCCAAGAAAATTCAAGTCAATCAGGGCGTCTTCGGTTTCCTGTTTGCTAAAACCCCCACAGATAAGGTGCGCCACAGCATCCACTTTATAGCGGTTCATAATAGCTGCACAAATTCCTACCGTGCCGGGCCTTTTTCTCACTTCCACTTTTTCAAAAGTTCCGTCCGATTTCCTTTTGAACATGCTTTCGCTCCTATGATAAGTAACATTTATAAATGACGGCTTAAATTCTATCAATGGATCTAAATGATCCCATAAGGCGTTAATACCTTTTCCTTTTAACGGGGGCAATACCTCAAAAGAAACATGGGTTCCTTGCGTTTGTTTTAAATGCTCTATAACTTTCATTGGAGTGCAAACTTAGTGCTCAGTTAACTAAATACAAAAGCATATTATAAGATTCAGGAACACAGAGGGTTTCGCTTATTTTTACCCAAATAATTTGTTTGAGCATTACTATTCATACCACGGAGCTTGTAAAGCGGTATCGTCAGCGTACAGTTGTAAATCACGTTTCTATTGAAGTAAAACAAGGGGAAATTGTGGGTTTGCTGGGTCCAAATGGAGCTGGCAAAACCACTACGTTTTATATGACCGTCGGTTTGATTAAGCCTGATCAGGGAGAAGTTTTCCTGAATGATGTTAATATTACCGCTTTGCCTATGTATAAAAGGGCAAAGATGGGAATAGGTTACTTGCCACAGGAAGCTTCTATTTTTCGAAAACTGTCGGTAGAGGAAAATATAATGGCTGTTTTAGAAATGACGAAATTGACCAAGGGTGAGCAGAGAAAAAAAGTAGAAAGTTTGCTGGAGGAATTTCGTTTACACCATGTGCGTAAGAGTCCCGGCGATGTTTTAAGTGGCGGTGAAAGAAGACGTACCGAAATTGCCAGGGCGCTGGCAGTTGATCCAAAATTTATTTTGCTTGACGAGCCTTTTGCAGGCATTGACCCAATTGCTGTGGAAGATATCCAGGCGATAGTTGCCAAGTTAAAATTTAAAAATATTGGCATTTTGATCACCGATCACAATGTGACAGAAACCTTATCCATTTGCGATAGGGCCTATTTGCTTATTGAAGGGAAAATATTTAAACACGGTACCGCAGAAGAACTGGCACAGGATGACCAGGTAAAAATGTTATACCTCGGTAGAAATTTTGAATTAAAAAGAAAGGATTACCTGTTACAGGAAATTAATCCTGAGTCACTCCCCGACCTATAGTTTAATCATTGTTCTTCTTTATCTTTCAGTACTGTGAAGTTGCTGAGCCCCGCCATATCACGTTTTGCCCGCATGCGGTTATGGTCTATAGAACAATGGGTAAACGATCCTATTACAACCCAACATGTAGTTTGGCAAGATTTGTTAGCGGCAGGGCAATACACAGAGTTTGGTCGGCTTCATAATTTCTCGCAAATACAATCGCTGGCAGACTACAAAAAAAATGTTCCTATACAGGAATACGAAGATTTGAAACCCTATATAGAAAGGATGATGAAGGGGGAAGAGAACGTTTTATGGAATACCCCTGTTCAATGGTTTGCTAAAAGCAGTGGCACTACCAGCGAAAAAAGTAAGTTCATTCCTATTAGTGAAGAGAGCCTGCAGGATA
>Ga0173480_10000110_pt1 | contig 21650 bp, 21 predicted proteins | sample NitcycUS209509C1_FD_122622 | JGI IMG/M metagenome (GOLD analysis project Ga0173480, IMG submission 122622) | Soil microbial communities from Arlington Agricultural Research Station in Wisconsin, USA - Nitrogen cycling UWRJ-S209-509C-1 (version... | ecosystem: Environmental > Terrestrial > Soil... | reverse complement strand
CTGTTCGTGCCGGAAGCCGGAAGCCGGGAGCCGGGAGCCGGGAGCCGGGAGCCGGGAGCCGGGAGCCGGGAAATGGGATAATTGTTTGTTTCCCTCAGGAGCGGCCCCGCATGCGCATCGGTTCGACCACTCTGGCTCTCACGGCACTGGCGGTTTCGTTGGCGGCGGCCGCCTGTGGCGGCGGACAGCCCGCCGCGGACAGCGCCGCGCCACCGGCGCCGGTCACCAATCCGGTGGATCCGGCCACCGCGGGAGCGGTCGCCGGCAAGGTGACGTTCATGGGCACGCCGCCCGCGGCCGAGACGATCTCGATGTCCTCGGATCCGCGCTGCGTGAACGCCGGGGCCAGGACCGAGGCGGTGGTCGTGTCGGGCGACGGCTCGTTGCAGAACGTCTTCGTCTACGTGAAGGACGGCCTCGGCACGCTCAAATTCCCGGTTCCCGCCACGCCGCTCGTGCTCGACCAGAAGGGCTGCCAATACCGCCCCCACGTGTTCGGCGTGCAAGTGGGCCAGCCGATCGAGATTCTCAACAGCGACGCGACGCTGCACAACATCCATGCCTGGCCGATGGCCAACGCCGAGTTCAACAAGGGGCAGGCGCTTCAGGGCATGAAGGACACGCACGTCTTCAGCACGCGCGAGGTGATGGTGCCCTTCAGGTGCGACGTGCACCGCTGGATGAACTCGTTCGTCGGGGTGCTGGACCATCCGTTCTTTGCCGTGACCGGCGCCGATGGCTCGTTCCAGCTGAAGGGCCTCCCCCCGGGCACCTATACGATCGAGGCCTGGCACGAGAAGTTCGGCACGAAGACGGCCAGCGTCACGGTGGGCGCCAAGGAATCGAAGGACGTCGCGTTCACGTTCAGCGGGTGAGCCCCGGAAGTTCCACATGCTCCTCCATGTTTTTGCGCTGTTGACGGCGGCGGCGACCGCGGTGCTGATCTTCGCCGGCGGGCTCGTCACCAGCACCGGATCGGGCCTCTCGGTGCCAGACTGGCCGAACAGCTACGGCTGGTTCATGTTCACCTTCCCGATCGAGAACTGGGTGGGCGGCATCTTCTACGAGCACAGCCACCGGCTGATCGCCAGCACCGTCGGTTTCCTGATCCTCGTCCTCGCGTTCTGGCTCTGGCGCGCCGAACCTCGCTCGTGGGTGCGCAAGCTCGGGTTCATCGCGCTCGGGGCGGTCATCACCCAGGGGCTGCTCGGCGGCATCACCGTGCTGTGGTACCTGCCGGATCCCGTGTCGATCGCCCACGCCAGCCTGGCCCAGATCGTCTTCGGCCTCACCACGACGATTGCGCTCGTCACCTCGCCGGGATGGCGCCAGCGCTACGCGACCCGCGGGCCGGCGCCCGACGACCGGCTGCTGCAACGCGTCGCGATGCTGACGCTGGCGGTGGTCTACACCCAGATCGTCGTCGGCGCGACGATGCGCCACACCGACGCCGGCCTCGCCATCCCCGACTTTCCGTGGATGTTCGGCCACCTGATTCCGGATCGCTGGGATGCGAAGATCGCGATCCATTTCGCCCATCGCGTCGGCGCCCTGGTCGTGACGCTCATGATTCTGGCGACGACGGGCCACGTCTTCGCCCACCATCGGCGGCGCGTCGAGCTGCGGCGGCCGTCGATCGTTCTGCTGGCGCTGGTCGCGCTCCAGGTGACGCTGGGCGCCCTCACCGTGCTCAGCGGCAAGCAATACGTCATCAACTCGCTGCACGTCGTCACCGGCGCCTGCCTGCTCGCCACCACGCTGGTGCTGACGCTGCGCGCGCATCGCGCGCGCTTTGGCGACAGCCTGGTGGCCGGCGGACACCGCGCCGCGGCCAACCATGCGGGCGCCGCCGCGGGAGCGCGCGCGTGACCGGCGTGCCCGCCGCCGACGCCCCCGGCACCCACTCGTCGAGCCCGGCCGCAGCCCGCGCCGCCGACTGGATCACGCTGACCAAGCCGCGGCTCAACCTGCTCGTCCTCATCACCACGCTCGCCGGCCTGTATCTGGCGGAGCCGGCCGGCGTCTCCTCGGCGCTCCTTTTCCACACGCTGGTGGGATCGGCGCTGGTAGCCGGCGGGGCCGCGGCGCTGAATCAGGTGTTCGAGCGAACGACGGACGGGCTGATGCGGCGCACCAGCGGACGGCCTCTTCCCGCCGGACGGCTGGGAGCGGCCGAGGGTTCGCTGCTCGGGGCGTCGCTGTCGCTGCTCGGGCTCGCCGAGCTCGCCTATTTCACCAACGCCACCGCGGCGGCCGTGGCCGCCGTAACGCTGGCCAGCTACGTCTTCCTCTACACGCCGCTCAAGACGCGCACGTCGCTCGCCACGCTCATCGGCGCGGTGCCGGGCGCGCTGCCGCCGGTCATCGGCTGGACCGCCGCCACCGGCGTCATCTCGGAGCCCGCGCTCGTGCTCTTCGGCATCGTCTTCCTGTGGCAGATGCCGCACTTCCTGGCCATTGCGTGGATGTATCGCGACGACTACGCGCGCGCGGGCATCCCGCTGCTGCCGGTGCTCGAACCCGACGGGCGCCGCACCGGGTACCAGGCGATGCTCTACGCGTCGGTGCTGTGGCCGGTCAGCCTGCTGCCGGCCGTCGTCGGCCTGGCCGGCGTGCCCTACAGCGCCATCGCGACCGTACTCGGCTTCCTCTTCATCGGGCTCAGCGTGCGGTTCGCGCAGGAACGTTCGCACGCCACGGCGCGGCGGCTGTTCCTCTTTTCGATCCTCTACCTGGCGCTGCTGCTCGGCGCGCTGGTGGCCAACCGCCTCTGGATGTAGACCACGCCCGCATGCAGATCTCCGATCTTCCAGCGCTCAACGCCACGTTGAACGCCGTCTCGGCTCTGTTCCTGACGGCCGGATACCTCCTGATCCGGCGCGGCGATCGCGTGAACCATCAGCGCGCGATGCTCGGGGCGCTCGGCACGTCGGCGCTCTTCCTGGTGAGCTACGTCACCTACCACCTCAACGTCGGGTCGAAGCCGTTTCCCGGCGAGGGTCCCGTCCGCGCCGTCTACCTGACGATCCTGCTGACCCACATCGTGCTCGCCGCTGTCATCCTGCCGATGGCGCTCGTCACCGCGAACCGGGGCCTCAGGGCCCGTTTCGATGCCCACGTGCGCCTGGCGCGCTGGACGCTCCCGATCTGGATGTACGTGTCGGTGACGGGCGTGGTGATCTACCTGATGCTCTACCAGCTCTACTGACGCGCGCGTGTTTTCAGCCTGAATCGGCCTGCCCGCGCCCCGAACTGGGGGTCCGGAGGACCCGCCGAGCTGCGATAAGATTGGGCCCATGCGTCCCACTCTGCAGCACTTCATGGCGTGCGCCGCCCTCGTGCTCGGGCTGGCCGACGGCGCGGCCGCGCAGGCGGCCAGGGCGATGGGCACGGTGAAGGACCAGGCCGGCAAGGCCATCAAGGGCGCCACCGTCAGGGCCGTCAACCCGGATGCCTCGCCGTCGCAGTTCGCGTCGGCCACCGACGACCGGGGCCGCTGGGCGATGATCGGTCTCAGGACCGGCTCGTGGCGATTCATCGTGGAAGCGCCGGGGTATTTCACGGTCGAGACGAACCTGCCGGTGCGGGTCGCGGCATCGCCGCCCCTCACCTTCACGCTCGCCAGAGATCCGGGGCCGATTCCCAACGCGCTCGATCGCAACATCGAGCAGCTGATTCGAGAGGCGGCGGCGCTGCGCGAACAAGGACGGATCGATCAGGCGCTGGCCGCCTACCAGGACATCCGCACTCGGAACCCGAAGTTGACGTCGGTGAACATGGTCATCGGCGATCTCTACCGTCGCAAGGCGGCGCTGGAAAGCGACCCGGCGGCGCGGCAGGCGCTGTTCCGTCAGGCCCTCGAGGCCTACGATGCGCTGCTCAAGACCGACGCCACGAACGAGCGCGCCCTCGCCGAGAGCGCGGCCGTACGGGTGGCGGCGTCGCCAAACGAGTAGCGGCGCCATCAGCCTCGAGAGACGCTACTGAGCCCTATGCCGAGCCGGCCGCGCGCCCGTACCCGACGTTGGCAGGCCACTCTCATCGTCACCCTCGTGTTCACCGCCGCGGTGGGCGCCGCGGCCGTGGGCTGGTGGTACGCGCGCGAATCACCGCCGCACCAGGGCCCGATCGTCGTCCTCGCGGTGGACGGCCTGTCGAGCGGGGCACTCACGTCGTATGGCGCGCGCACCAGCGCCGCGCCTGCAATTGACGCGCTCGCCGCGGAGAGCGTCGTCTTCGACCGCGCCTACGTCCACTCGCTGCAGATGCTGCCGGCGTACGCGTCGCTGCTCACCGGCGAACTGCCGTTCGATCACGGCGTCCGCGACGAGGCCGGCTTCGCGCTCAAGACCGACACCCGTACGCTCGCCGAACTGCTGCGCAGCCGCGGCTTCACGACGGGCGCCGCCGTTTCGTCGTTCCTGCTCCGCAAGGCCACGGGGCTCACACGCGGATTCGTCTTCTACGGCGGCGAGCTCGGCGTCGACGCGGACGATCGGCCGGTGGTCGAGCGCCCGGGCGCCGACACGCTCGAGACCGCGGCGCAGTGGCTGCGGACGCAGAGCGGCCAGCGGTTCCTGTTGTTCATCGAGGTGCCGGCCAACGGCGCCGATGGCGTGGTAGCCGGCGTGCTCGACGTCCTGAGGGAGCGGCGGCTCTACGACAAGGCGACCGTGATCGTCGTCGGCGGCCGCGGCGCTGGTGCGGCAAGCGGACGGCTCGACGATGCCGCGCTGCGCATCCCGCTGCTCGTGAAGCAGCCGGACGGCGAGGGCGCCGGCCGCCGGGTGTCGGCGCCCGTGCAACACATCGACCTGCTGCCGACGGTACTGGACCTGGTCCGGGCACCGATCCCGGGGCGTCTGCGCGGCCGTTCCTTGCGTCCGGTCCTGGACGACAGCGACGAGACGGTGCCGATTCGCCCGATCTACTCGGAGTCGCTCGCCGCCTACTACCGGTTCGGCGGCCGTCCCGCTTATGCGCTCACCGGCGACGGCGCGAGGCTGCTGCGCGACGGAATCGACACCCTCGTGACGTTGCGCACCACCGACCTGCCGAATCCGACGCCGGTCGTCCACGATCCCGCGGCGCTCGCGGCGGAGCTCGATCGACTGCTGGCCGGTTCGATGCCCGGCGCCGCCGCCGCGCTCTCCACCGCCGACGCCGAGCTCTTCGCGCGCCTCGGCGTGCTGATGGCGGCGAACGATCTGCCGGCCGCCGGGCCGTCGTCGTTGCCGCCCAATCAGGTCGGGGTACTCGACGCCCACCGGAAGGCGGCGCAGCTCGTGGGCGGCCGCCAGTTCGGCGCCGCCGCCGCTGGACTGCGCGAACTGTCCCGCAGCCATCCGCAGGTACCCGCGCTCCAGGTGCAGCTCGGCACCCTGCTCGAGCGCGCCGGCCGCCTCGACGAAGCCGTCACCGTGTTCACCGAGGCGGATCGCGCCTGGCCCGGCAGCGTGCCGGTGACGCTGGCGCTCTCGCACGCGCTGGCGCGTGCCGGGCATCTGGATCAGGCGCAGCAGAAGGCCGACGTCGCGGTGGCGCTCAGCGAGGGCGGCGCGGCTGCCGACCGCGCGGCCGCGCTCGAAGCCGCGGCGCGGATCGCCATCGACCGCCGCGACGTGGCGGCGGCGGAGAAGTCGGCCCAGGCGCGCTTCGATCTCGACGGATCGCGCGCGCTGCGGCAGTTCGTGCGCGGCCGCGAACTGCTCGGCGGCGGCCACTACGAGGAAGCGCACGCGGCGCTCCTCGAAGCCACGCGCGCCGACGACGAAGGCGGCGTGGCGCTGCCGGGCCTGCACCTCGCCCTCGGCGATACGCTGGCGCACCTCGAGCAGCCGGCGGACGCCGAAGCGCAGCTCAAAGAGGAGATCCGCCTGTTCCCGCAGGACTCGCGCGCCTACGTGAGCCTCGCGGTGCTGTTGCACTCGCTCGACCGCCACGACGATGCCGCGCAGGTGATCGACGCGCTGCTCGAGGCCCTCCCGACGCCAGAAGGCAGCAGTGCGGCCGCGAGAGCCTGGACGCTCGTCGGCGAGCGCGAACGCGCCGACGCGGTGCGCGCCGACGCGCGCGCCCGCTTCAAGGGCGATCCGTCGCTGAGCCTTCTCGGGCGCGGCCGGCCATAGCGGCGGGGCTTCAGCCCCGCTCATTCGTAGGGTAGGGCTTCAGCCCCGCTGGCCGCGGGTGCGGCCGGCCATCAACGCGAGGCCGAGCCCCGCCCAGAACAGATTCCGCACTTTCCGCACGATCGCCAGCGTCACACCCACGGCGGCCGGGACGGCCAGCGCCGAGGCCAGCGCCCCCGACAGCGCCTCGTCGATGCCGACGCGGAAGGGCACGAACTTGAAGGCGAGCGTGGTGACGCGATTGAGCGCCTCGAACAGGATCGACTGCGTCACCGTGGGCGCACCCTCCGCCAGAATCCAACCCAGCGTCAGATAGACCTCGAGCACCGCCAGCGCATGGAACCCCATGCCGAGCCCGAACGCGCGCCACAACCGTCCGGGGTTGGCGGACGAGAAGGCGAGCACCGACTGACGCACGGCGGCGAGCCGCGCCCGCCAGGGTGGACGCGGCCCCTGCTCCGCCGACCACGTCCCGCGGAGCAGCCGCAGGCCGGCCAGGGTCCCCGCCGCGATGACGACCAGGATCACGGCGCCCCACTCCTGCCACACCGGCGGCAGCGGCACTGTCGCGAGGAGCACGATGATGCCCACCGCCACCATGCCGAGCGCGGAGGCCGCGTAGACCAGGTTGTCGATGGCGAGCGAGGCGACGGCGTCGCCGGTGGCGAGCTGCCGCCGCGAGAGCAAGGCCTTGGCGGGCTCGCTCGCGGCGAGGCCGAGCGGCGTTACGCTGCCGATGGCGTCGCCGGCGAGAAAGGCGGCCAGGGCGGGGCCGAACGGCAGCCGCGCCTCCGGCCGCATGCACTGTCGCCACGCCTGCGTGCGCAGCCCAAAGCGCACGCCGGCCAGCGCCAGGATGACGATCAGGCCCCAGCCGACCCGGCGGATTCCGTCAGAAATGGAAACGAGGCCGACGCTTCGAACCGCGTAGGCAAAGAGCAGCAAGCCTCCCAGCGCCGTCACCCCGGTGAGGAGGTACTGCCGGCGCCGGGTACTCATCGAGGGGATTCCGCCCGCACGGCGTGCGGGCAAGTAGACACTGCGTTTGCGAGGCGAAGCCTAACGCTCCATCGGGCGCAGCCTCGCAAACCCTAACTCGGGCGCTCGGTCGCTTCGATCTGCTTGAACGTGTCCTCGATGAGGCGCAGGTTGTCGTCCTTCGAGACGTTGCGCTGCAGCAGCTTCGAGGCGATGGTGACCGACAGGTTCACCGCTTCCTGACGGATCTCCTGGATCGCGCGCGTCTTCTCGAGCTCGACCTGCTTTTCGGCGTTCTTGACGATCGCCGCCGCGTCGGCGCGCGCCTGCTGCTTCAGCTCCTCGCGGAACTGAGTGGCATCCGACCGCGTCGCCGAGAGAATCGCCTCGGCCTCGATGCGGGCCTGCGCGAGGATGCGGGCGGATTCGACGTTCAGCCGCTCGAGCTCCTGCTTGGCCTGTCTGGCCTCATCGAGCGACTTCCGGATCGCATCCTGCCGCGCCGCCATGGCGGCCAGCAGCGGCCCCCACGCGAACTTCGCCAGCAGGCCCACGAGGACCAGAAACGTCGCGATGGTCCAGATATAAAGCCCTGGATCGGGCTGGACCAGCGGGTTGTTCATCGATGCATCCTTTCAGGTTGCGCGGTCTCTCACATTGCGCGGTCGCGCAGGTGAGAGCGCCACGGGCCCTTACCCCTTCAGCAGCACGATGAGGAGCGCGAACACCTCGGCGAGAATCGCGACGCCTTCGAGCAGGAAGAGCGGAAGGTTGACCGCGGCGGTGATCTGCGCTGTCGCGCTCGGCTGCCGCCCGATGGCCTCTGCCGCTCCGGCGGCGAGCTTGCCGATACCCAGGCCGGCTCCGATGACCGCGAGACCGAGGCCAATACCGGCCCCCATGTAAGCAAGCGCAAAACCTTCCATTCCTTTGCCTCCGTAATGTCGCTCAGTGGTGAGCGTGAATGGCCATGCCGATGAACACGGCCGTCAAGAGCGTGAACACGTACGCCTGAACCAGCACGACGATGATTTCGAGCGCCGAGATCAGCACCGCGAGCACCAGCGAGAACACGCCGACGCCCATGCCGGCCGCCGGCCCGAACTGCTGCGTGAAGATGAACACGAACGACAGAATCGCCAGGATCGCGATGTGGCCGCCGGTCATGTTGGCGGCAAGACGCATGGTGAGCGCGAACGGGCGGACCAACATGCCCATGATTTCGATTGGGATGAGGAACAGGGTCACTGGCAGCGGCAGCCCGTGCGGCACCATGTTCTTCCAGTGCTTCACGAACCCGTGTGCCTTCGTGCCGGCGATGATGATCGAGAAGAACGAGATGGTGGCCAGCGCCGCCGTCACGTTGAAGTTGCCGGTGGCGGTGACGCCGCCGTGCGTGACCTTGGTGAGAAACGAATCCTCGGCCGCGTGGATGACCGAGTGGTTGAGCAGCGCCAGCACGTCGAAGATCGGGATGAGGCCGATGACGTTGGCGCCGAGGATGAACAGGAACAGCGTGATCAGGAGCGGCGTCCAGGTGTCCACCCACTTGTCGCCGACGTTGGGCCGCACGATCGACTCCTTGATGAAGTCGACGGCTGCTTCGAGCGCGTTCATGAAGCCGGACGGAATCGCCCGGTCCTGGCGCAGATAGCGACGCACGGACAGCACCACGACCACGAAGATCGTGGCGGCAACCAGCCACAGCATCAGCACGTGCTTGGTGACCGAGAAGTCCACGCCCATGATGGTGGGCAGGTGGATGAGCGGGTGCTCCAACGAGCTGTTGGAGACGTGCTCGATGATCGTCGTGCCGGCGTTGAAGGGCTCGGCGGCGTGCTCCCCCGCGTGCTGGGCGGCTTCTTCTATCTGCATCGTGACTACTACTCAAGGGCGCTAGCCCTTGTGCTCCATCCGCGCCCTTGAGTGACTACCAGCATCCTCTGCCGCGCTTCGCGCGGGCGGCGAGGAGCGTGCCATCTCCGCGAACAACCGTCGCAGGAACACCGCCTCCATCGCGTGCAGCGCGATGAAGAACCCCGCGAAACTCACGACGAAGGGCACGGGCCGCAGCTCCGCGCCTTTCAACATCCCGGCGACGTAGGCGGCGAAGAACATCATCTTCACCATGAGCCCCGTCACCATCACCCCGGTGACCCGCTCGGGCACCGCCGCGGCGCGCGCCACGACGATCCAGGTCGCGCACGCGCTGGCCAGCGGTCCCAACATCCCGAACAGCGCCTCGGGGTTGACGTCGCCGGCGCTCAGCGTCAGCACCAGCCACGTTCCCACCGACGCCCCGACCATCCACGCCAGCGGCGTCACCACGCGGCCGAATCCGTTCTCAGCGCTCTCAGGGCCTGGGCCAGGCGGTTCGGATCAGCTCGTAGAAGCCGACCACAATCCCCAGCGCCAGCCCGATAACCAGTCCCCACGGCGCCGTGCCCCACCAGCGGTCGACAGCGTACCCGATTCCGCCCAGCAGGATGATGCCTCCGACCAGCGTGTAGCTGGCCGCGGCCACCGGCCCGGCGCTGGCCAGATTGGCCTGAAACGCCCGTGCCGCCCGCTCGACTCCGAAGCTCGGACCCTTCCGTGCCATAAGTTGCGCTCCTCCGCCGACCGCAGGGGGAGCCTAGTGCACGCGGGCCTGCCCGCCAAGACCACCGAAGCTCCGCCTCGACAAATCCCGGCTCCGCTTCGCTGAACCCAGCGTCTCGCGCCCGCACTTCGCGCGAGCAGAGTCTCTGGCCCGCCCATCGGGCGGACCAGCGCCCACCAGTATATGTGACTTTGTGAAAAAGTTCACCAGGGCGGCCGCGCTAGGGCCAGCCCAGGCAGACCGGCTTCGGATCCAAGTGGCCTGTTTTCAATAAGTTTCGGCGATTCAATTGCTTGACCACGGCGGGGGGGCCACCTATATACTGGCCGCATGAGAGGGCGTCCATCGATCCGCACGGCGGCCACGTTTGCGGCCGCGGCCGTTCTGGTGGTCTCGGGCCTGGTCTCCACCTCGGCGCAGGGGGATCGCCGCCAGCGCACGCTGTTCGTCAGCGCCGTGGACGACTCGGGCGCGCCGGTCGAGGGATTGGGTCCCGAGGCCTTCGTCGTGAAGGAAGACGGCGTCACGCGCGAGGTGCTCCGGGTGTCGCGCGCGACCGAGCCGATCGATATCGCGCTGCTCGTGGACAACAGCACCGCGGCAGCCGACGAAATCACCTTCCTGCGGGCAGCGCTGTCGAAGTTCGTGCAGCAGATGGCCGCCGGCAACAAGATCGCGGTCATCACACTGGCCGATCGGCCGACCATCCGCGTCGATTACACCGACGATGCCGTCCGGCTCAAGGATGCGGCCAGCTCGCTCTTCTCGACGCCGCAGAGCGGCATGACCCTGCTCGACGGCATCTTCGAGACGGTCAACGGGCTGCAGAAGCGGGAAACCCCGCGCGCGGTCATCGTGCCGGTCATCACCGACGGCGTGGAATTCACGAACCGGTATTTCCGCGACATCGTCTCGGCGCTGGTCAAGGCGAAGGTGGCGCTGCACCTCGTCGGCATCGGCCCGTTCTACCACACCGAAGAGCACGGGACGCGCGAGCGCTCGTTCCTGCTCGATGCCGGCCCGCGCGAGTCGGGCGGCCAACGGATCACGCTGCTGAGCGCACATGGGCTCGACGGCGCGATGGAGAAGCTCGGCAAGGAACTGCGGTCGCAATACAAGGTCGTCTACAGCCGGCCCGAATCGCTCATCCCTCCAGAGAAGGTGAGCATATCGACGGGCCGGCCTGGTCTCACCGTGCGTGGGGCCGAGGCCCGCGGGGAGAACGGAGCGTGACGGGGTGATGCGCGCAAGCCTTTTCGTTCTCCTGGCGGTCGCGGCGATCGGGTCGCAGGCGCTCGCACGTCAACAGTCCACCACGGCGCCGGCGCCAGCGGCTGCGGCACCTGCCGCGCCGGCCGCTCCTGCGCCAGCGCCGGCACAGGCGACGCCCCCGTCCACGGCGAAGCCCGCGGCACAGACGCCCTCACAGGCGCCCGCACCACCCGCGCCCCCGGGAGCGCCACAGCGCCCCGCCTTCCGGGCGGGCGTGGACATCGTGTCGCTGAACGTGACGGTGCAGGATGCGGCAGGGCACTACGTCACCGACCTCGACCAGAACGAATTCTCCATCTTCGAGGACGGCTCCAAGCAGGACATCACGTTCTTCAACCGGCGGCAGCAGCCGATCGCTCTCTCGCTCCTCCTCGACAGCAGCGCGAGCATGGAAGACAAGCTCGAGACGCTGCAGATCTCTGCCAAGAGCTTCATCAAGCGGCTGAAGCCGAACGACATCGCACAGGTCATCGACTTCGACAGCCGGGTCGAGATCCGCCAGGCCTTCACCGGCAATCTGGCCGAGCTGGAGAGCGCCATCGGCAAGACGGCCGCCGGCGGCTCGACGTCGCTGCACAACGCCATCTACATCGCGCTCAAGGAGCTGAGGAAAGTGCGCGCGGTGTCCGAAGAGGACGTGCGGCGCCAGGCTCTCGTGGTGTTCTCCGACGGCGAAGACACGTCGAGCCTGATCTCGTTCGATGAGGTGCTCGACCTGGCGAAGCGCTCCGAGACCGCCATCTACACGATCGCGCTGCGCGGTGTGGATACCCAGACCAAGGGCTTCCGCGAGGCCGAGTTCGTGATGCGCCAACTGGCCCAGGAAACCGGCGGCCGCTCGTTCTTCCCGGCGCGCATCGAGGAACTGACTGGCGTCTACGCCCAGATCGCCGACGAGCTCGCCAGCCAGTACACGATCGGCTACACCTCGAAGAACGGCCGCCGCGACGGCGCATTCCGCCGCATCGTGGTGCAGGCCGGCCGGCAAGGGCTGACGCCGAGGACGAAAAAGGGCTACTTCGCCCCCACCGCGCGGTGAAGATCGTTCCGCTGCTGCTCTACATCGTGTCCGGCGTCGCCTACGCCGTGCACTTCGCGCGCCGCGATCCCGGCGTGGGCCGGGCGGCGACCGCGTCGCTCTTCGTGGCCGCGCTGGCGCACACCTTCCTGATCGGCATGCAGACGATGGAGGTGCATCACATTCCGCTCGCCAGCCTGCCAACCGCGGTCTCCACGTTCGTGTGGCTGTTGACCCTGTCCTACCTCTACCTGGAGATCACCACCGAAGAGCGGACGATGGGCGTCTTCATCCTCCCCATCGTCGTCGGACTGCAGACGATCTCGGTGGTGTCGCCCGGGGTCGAAAACGCCGATCCCGTGCTCGACAGCCCGTGGTTCTGGGTACACGTGGCGTCGCTCCTATGCGCCTACGCGAGCTTCGCGCTCGCCGGCATGCTCGGCCTCACCTACATGCTGCAGTTCAAGGAGATCAAGAAGAAGCACCTCGGCTACCTCTACAGCCGGCTGCCATCGCTGCTGACGCTCGACACGATGAACTCCCGGGCGATGACTGTCGGCTGGGTCTTCCTGACCATCGGCGTCACGGTCGGTGTGATCTGGACGGCGCAGTCGCGGGCTCTCGCGCCCGAGAATCCCAACCTGCGGATGATGTCGCTCGACGACCCCAAGATCTTCTTTGCCGTGCTGACGTGGGTCGTGTACTCGTTCGCCCTGTTCGCGCGTAACCGGCTGGGCTGGACCGGCCGGCGGGCGGCATGGCTGTCGTTCGTGGGCTTTGCCATCATCCTGCTCAACTTCCTGCCGATCGGCTACTTCGTGGAGACGAGCCACACGTTTCAGTGAGATGACAGCCGGTCCGCTTCTTTGCGCCTTCAGGGCGCCGATTCGATGCACGTATTCCTGCTGGGCGTAAGCCACCAGACCGCGCCCATCGACGTTCGCGAGCAGCTCGATTTCTCGAGCCGCGACGTCGGCGCGGCGGTGGAGGCCGTGGCGGCGCGCTATTCCGCCGGCGAGGCCGTGGTGTTGTCCACCTGCAACCGCTCGGAGATCTACGTCGCCAGCGACGATCCGGCGCGCGCACGCCGTGAGCTGATCGAGTTCCTCCACAGCTACCACGGGCTACCCGCCGAAAAATTCGAGTCGCACGTCTTCGTGCGGACTGACGAGGACGCCTCGCGGCACCTGTTCCGGGTGGCCGCCGGCCTCGACTCGCTGGTGGTCGGCGAGCCGCAGATCCTCGGCCAGGTCAAGGACGCGTTCCAGGTGGCGGCCACGCGCCAGTGCGTCGGCCCGGTGCTCACCCGCCTCTTTCACACGTCGTTCGGCGTGGGCAAGCGCGTCCGCTCGGAGACCGGGCTCGGCGAAGGGGCGATCTCGGTGGGCTTTGCCGCAGTGGCGCTGGCGCGCAAGATTTTCGGCCGCCTCGACGCCCGCGGCGTGCTGGTGGTGGGCGCCGGCGAGATCAGCTCGCTGACGGCGCAGCACCTGCGGGCGCAAGGCGTCGGCGAGATCGCGGTCACCAGCCGCACCGCGGCCCACGCCGAAGCGCTGGCCGCTGACGTGAGCGGCCGCGCCATCCCCTGGGGCGACCTGCGGAGCGCACTCGCCGCCGCCGACATCGTCATCACCGCCACCGGCTCACCCCGGCCGATCATCACGCGCGCCGACGTGGAGGGCGTGTCGGGACGCCGCCGCGGCGACCCGCTGTTCATCATCGACATCGCCGTGCCGCGCGACGTGGAAGCCGCGGTAGGCGAGATCGAGCAGGTCTTCCTCTACAACGTCGACGACCTGCAGGCGGTCGTGCAGGAGAACCTGAGCCGCCGCTCCTCCGAGATCGGCCGCGCCGAGGCGATCGTGTCGCAGGAGGTCGAGCGCTTCTCGGCGTGGCGGCGCTCGCGCGGGGCCGTGCCGACCATCGTGGCGCTGCGGCAGCGGTTCGAACAGATTCGGCGCGCCGAGCTCCAGCGGCTCGAAGGCAAGCTCGGCGCCCTGACGCCTGAGGCGCGGGCCACCGTCGACGAGGTGACCCGTCTCATCAACGAGAAACTGCTGCTGGCGCCAACCGCGCAATTGAAGGCACTGCCCGACGAGCAAACCCAGATGGCCTACACCGAGGCCGTGAACCGCCTGTTCGAGCTGCGCGACGAGACCCCGGTGAGCGCGGCGGGCGAAGAAATGGACGTCGAGCAGCCGAATCGGCCACGCTCCTAGTCCCCATGACCACTCTGCGGCTCGGTACTCGGGGCAGCGCGCTGGCGCTGGTGCAGGCACGCGCGGTGGCGGCGCTGCTACTCGAGCGCGCCGGCGTGACCAGCGAGATCGTCGTGATCAAGACGTCGGGCGATCGGCTCGCTGACGCGAAGCTGTCCGAAGTCGGCGGCAAGGGGCTGTTCGTCAAGGAAATCGAGGATGCGCTGCTCGCGGGGACGATCGACCTCGCCGTGCACAGCAGCAAGGACATGCCGGCCCGCCTTCCCGAGGGGCTGGAGGTGCGGGCGGCGCTGCCACGCGAAGATCCGCGCGACGCGCTCGTGCTGCCGCCGCCAACCGGCGGGATGACGTTCGAGGCCGCGGTCGCCCGCCTGGGGCCGTCGCCACGGATCGGCACGAGCAGCGTGCGCCGGGTGGCGCAGCTCACCGTGCTGATGCCGCACGCCCGGTTCGAGCCGTTTCGCGGCAACCTCGACACCCGGCTGCGCAAGCTCGATCAGGGCGACGTGGATGCGATTGTGCTGGCCGCGGCCGGCCTGCGCCGCCTCGATCAGGCGGCGAGGATTTCCGCGTTCGTGCCCCCCGACCGGTGCGTGCCCGCGCCCGGGCAGGGGATCGTCGCCGTCGAGATCCGGCGGGCGGATGCGGCCACCGCCGCGGCAGTCGAGCGGATCGGCGACGACGAGGCGTTGGACGCGCTCCACGCCGAACGCGCGGTCGTGGACGCACTCGGGGGCGGCTGCCAGATGCCGATCGGTGCGCACGCGACCATCAGCGGCGATAGGATCACGCTGACCGGTGTGGTCATCGCGCCGGATGGCAGCCAAGTGGCGCGGGCGGTCGCGGCCGGGCCAAGGTCCGACGCCGACGCGGTGGGACGCGAGGCGGCACGGCGCCTCCTGGCCGGCGGTGCGGACGACATCCTGGGGCGGCTCCGGACCGGCGATCACGCCAGCGGCTCTCGAACATGACACAGGCGGCAGTTTCGCTCATCGGCGCCGGCCCGGGAGACCCGGGTCTCATCACGGTGCACGGGCTCGCCTGCCTGCGCCGCGCGGACGTGGTCATCTACGATCACCTCGTCTCGCCGCGGCTGCTGCTGCACGCGCGGCGCGGCGCCGAGCTGATCGACGTCGGCGCATCGGCGCCCCAGCCCCTGGAGCAGCAGGCGATCAGCTACCTGATTGCCGAGAAGGCCCGCGAGGGCAAGGTGGTGGCGCGACTCAAGTGGGGCGACCCGTTCGTGTTCGACCACGGCGGCGAAGAGGCGCTCTTCCTCCAGGAGCACGGCGTCCCATTCGAGGTCGTGCCGGGCGTACCCGCGGGCATCGGCGTCCCGGCCTACGCGGGAGTACCCGTGAGCTACCCGGGAGGCGGGGACACCATCACGCTCGTGCGCGGGTTCGAGGACGCGAGCCGCACGCCCCCCAACATCGACTGGTCCGGACTGGCGCGGCTCGAGGGCACCGTGGTCTGCTACGCCGGCGCCCAGCAGTTGCCGCTCATTCTCGACGCGCTCGTCGCCAACGGCTGGCCCGAGGACGGTCAGGGCGCCGTCGTCTACAACGGCACCCTGCCGTCGCAGGAAACGCTGAGCGGTTCGCTCGCCGAGCTGGCGATTCAAGTGAAGGGCCGCACGCGCCGCGAGGCGGCGATCCTGATCGTCGGGCGTGTCGTGGGGCTGCGAAAGCATCTGCGGTGGTACGACGCCAAGCCCCTCTTCGGCCTCAAGGTGCTGGTGACGCGCGCCAGGGAGCAGGCGGCCGAGCTCTCGGATCAACTGACGGCGCTCGGCGCCGAACCGGTGGAAGCGCCGATGATCCGCATTCTCCCGCCGGACGACTCCGCGCCGCTGCTGCGCGCCGCCGCCCAGCTCGACGTCTTCGACTGGATCGTGTTCACGAGCGCCAACGCGGTGGACTCGCTGATGAAGGCGGTGATCGAGACCGGCGGCGACGTGCGGTCGCTGAAGGGGCCGCAGCTCTGCGCGATCGGATCGGCCACCGCCGAACAGCTCGCCAAGTACGGCATCAAGGTGGATCTCATCCCGCCCGAATTCAAGGCCGACGCGGTGGTGAGCGCGCTCGAGACGCGCGGCCCGCTCGACGCCGTGCGCGTCCTGCTGCCGCGGGCCGACATCGGCCGCGAGATCATCGCCGAGCAGTTGCGCGATGCCGGTTCCCTCGTGACCGACGTCGTGGCCTATCGCACCGTGCTCGACGACGGGAACGCCGAGGGCGGGCCCGACATCTACCGGATGCTTCTCGACAGCGAAATCCAGATCGTCACCTTCACCAGCGCCTCGGCGGTCCGCAACTTCACCAAGGTGCTCGGCGCCGAGCAGGCCGCCGACCTGCTGAAGAAGACCATCGTCGCCGCCATCGGCCCGGTCACCGCGGACGCGGCCGAACGGCTGGGCATCGAGGTGACGGTGCAGCCGACCAGCTACACCGTGCCCGCGCTCGTCGACGCCATCGTGGCGCACGTGGTCGCGCGCACCACGGCTTCGTGACAGGATCACGCTCATGGCGAGGCTCCGCCTTCAGAACCGCGATCATGGAGGCAGTGGCTCTGCCTCGCCGGGGCAGTGTTGGCTTGCCCGCGCTGCGCGCGGGCGTAGACGTCTTGACCGAGGAAGAACGTGACTCAAAATTCAGCATACCAGGCAGTCAAGACGTCTAACACCGCTAGCGCAGGGCTGAATCTCTCGCGCCGGCCGCGGCGCCTGCGCCGCACCGAGGCCATCCGCAGCATGGTCCGGGAGACGCGTCTGACTCCGGATGCCTTCATCTACCCGTTGTTCGTCTGCGAAGGCCGTGGCGTGCGGCGGCCGATCTCGTCGATGCCCGGGGTGTCGCAACTGTCGGTGGACGAAGCCGTGCGCGAGGCCGAAGCCGCCGCGGGCGAAGGCGTCCGCGCCGTGATGCTCTTCGGCCTGCCCGCCCACAAGGACGCCGTGGGATCCAAGGCCTCGGCCGCCGATGCCCCGGTGCAGGAGGCGATCCGCGCGCTGAAACGGGCCGCGCCCGCGATGGTGGTGACGACCGACGTGTGCCTGTGCGAGTACACGTCGCACGGGCACTGCGGCATCGTCGAAGGCGACGAGATCGTCAACGACGCCACCGTAGAGCGTCTCGTCGCCGCCGCGGTGTCGCACGCAGCCGCCGGCGCCGACTTCGTCGTGCCTTCGGACATGATGGACGGGCGTGTCGCCGCCATCCGCAAGGCGCTCGACGAGCGCGGCTTCGACCGCGTCGGCATCATCTCGCACGCGGTGAAGTACTGCTCGGGGTTCTACGGCCCGTTCCGCGAGGCCGCCGATTCGACGCCGCAGTTCGGCGACCGCCGCAGCCACCAGATGGATCCGGCCAACGTCGAAGAGGCGCTGCGCGAGGTGGAGATCGACCTCGCCGAAGGCGCCGACGTCGTCATGGTCAAACCGGCGCTGCCGTATCTCGACGTCGTCACGCGCGTGAAGACGCGCTTTGGCCAGCCGACCGGCGCCTACCAGGTCAGCGGTGAGTACTCGATGATCAAGGCGGCCGCCGAGCGCGGCTGGATCGACGAGGATCGAGCCGTGCTCGAGACGCTGACCAGCATCCGGCGCGCCGGCGCCGACCTCATCGTCACTTATTTCGCGCGGCACGCGGCGCGGCTGCTCGCCTAGCCGGCCGTCCCCGCCGCCGCACCGATTCTCTATGCCTACGACCAGGAAGAGCCAGTCTCTGTACGCCCGCGCCGCCAAAGTGTTGCCAGGCGGCGTCAGCAGCCCCGTCCGTGCGTTTCAGGCCGTGGGCGGCACGCCGGTGTTCGTCTCGCGCGCTCGCGGAGCCACGCTGGTGGACGTGGACGGCAACCGCTACATCGACTACGTGATGTCGTGGGGGCCGCTGCTGCACGGCCATGCACCCGCCGGTCAGGCCAAAGCGATCGCCGCGGCCGTGAAGCGCGGCACCAGCTACGGGGCGCCGACGGCGCTCGAACACACGCTCGGCGAGCGCGTACGGGCGCTGATGCCGTCGATGGAGATGGTGCGTTTCGTCAGCTCCGGCACCGAGGCGGCGATGAGCGCGGCACGCGTGGCGCGCGCATTCACCGGCCGCAACCGGATCGTCAAGTTCGAGGGCTGCTACCACGGGCACGCCGACGCGTTCCTGGTGAAGGCCGGCTCGGGCGCAACCACTTTCGGAGCGCCGACCAGCCCGGGCGTCCCGGCCGCCGTCGTCGCCGACACACTGCTGGCGCGCTTCAACGATCTGGCATCCGTGGACGCGCTGCTCGAGGCGCAGGCGCCGGACATCGCCGCCATCATCGTCGAACCGATCGCCGGGAACATGGGGCTGGTGCCGCCCGGCGACGGCTTTCTGGCCGGCCTGCGCGACCGCTGCACGCGCCATGGCATCGTGCTCGTCTTCGACGAAGTGATCTCGGGGTTCCGCGCTGCGCCGGGCGGGGCGCAACAGCTCTTCGGCGTCCGCCCGGACCTCACCTGCCTGGGCAAGATCATCGGGGGCGGTCTGCCCGTGGGCGCCTACGGCGGCCGCGCCGACATCATGCGGATGGTGTCTCCGGCGGGTCCGGTCTATCAGGCCGGCACTCTCTCGGGAAATCCCGTGGCGATGACCGCGGGGCTGTGGGCGCTGCAGCGACTCTCGCCGAAGTTGTACAAGGATCTCGCCCGCCGCGGGACGCGGCTGGCCGCCGGCTTTGCCGACGCCGCGCGCGCCGCCGCGGTGCCGCTGCAAGTAAACGCCTTCGGATCGCTCGTGACGCCGTTTTTCACCAGCACGCCGGTGCGCGACTACGCGTCGGCGTTGCGCTCCGACACCAAGGCGTATGCGGCGTTCTTCCAGGGCATGCTGAAGCGCGGGATCTATCCCCCGCCGTCACAGTTCGAGGCGTGGTTCCTGTCGGCCGCGCACACCGACCGCGACGTCACGCGCACGATTGCCGCCGCGCACGCCGCGATGAAGGATGTGAAAAAGCTGAAGTAGGGGGCGGCTGAAGCCGGCCCCCACGAAGGGTTTTCTTACAGCGGGACCGGCGTCTCGAGGCGCACGCGCAGCACGGTGCCCTGCGGCAACTCCACTTCCTTGCCCTCGGTCGCGGCGATCGTGCCGCCGCCGCCGATCAGGATGCCGGCCATCGCGCCCTTGAAGCCGCCGAGGATGCCGCCGATGATTGCGCCGACACCGGCGCCGACGCCCGCGCGCGGCAGATCGCCCTTGACGCCCTCGCCCTCGATCGCCTGCGTGACCGTGCCGCGAATCGGATAGCTGCGGCCGTCGATCGTGATCTGGTCGAAGGTGACCGTCATCTCGGCCTTGCGCTTCAGGCGCCCGGCCGGCTGTACCGACGACACCACCCCGCGCATGATCGACCCGGCCGGCACCAGCGTGCGACCGTCGATGACGAGATCGGCGGCGGTCGTCGCCTCGAAACGGTCTTCCACCTGCGCCGTGCCCGAGCTGAGGATGCTCGACAGCCGAACGTCGAGCTCGGTGCTGGCGGGAATCTCGCCTCGCGTCGCACTCGCACGGGGGCGCTCCGGAGCACGCGGCGCCGTCGGCGCGGCCGGCGATGGGGGCGGCTCGACCGGTCGTACCGAGGGCGCGGGAACCGCCGACGAGGAGCGTGCATCGCCGCGAGCGCGCGACCGCACGTCTTCGATGCGGGTCTGGACGTCGTTGTATTCACTCTGCGCCAGCGTGCGTTCCTTGCGCAGCTTCACGCGCAGGTAAATGACCTCGTCGGAAAGGTCGTCGAGCTCGGTCTGCAGCTGCGAGGCTCGGGCCGAGTCGCGCGTGCGCAACTGGCTGATGTCGCGCTCGGCGAGGTACACGGTGTCCTGTAATTTCTGCACATCAGCTGGAGTGATGCGGGCCGACTGCGCCGACGTGACGGCCGTAAGTGCCAGTAAACACGCGACAAGAGGAGCGACGCGGGTCACGACGCGGAAAAGGCGAGTCATGAAAGAGGCCTCCTGGGGAGGGGAAACAGCAAGGGGCAGGCCACGCCCGACCAATCGATGCGCTCAGGGCATCGTGGGGCGGCCGGCGAGCCGGCCGGCGGCTAGTTGCGCCACGGCATCAGCTGTTTGATCGAAGGGATGCGGGTGAGGTCGTTGTAGATCACCGTGACCATCAGCAGCATCAGCACGACGAAACCGGCCAGGAGCATCTTCTCCTTGACCGCCATGCTGAAGTCGCGCCTCGCCACGCCCTCGAGCGCCATGATGAGGATGTGACCGCCGTCGAGGACCGGCACCGGCATCAGGTTGAGGAGTCCCAGGTTGAGGCTGATGACCGCCATCAACGTGAGCAGCTGCAGGAACCCCGCCTTGGCCGATTCGCCCGACAGCTGCGCGATGCCGACCGGACCCTGCAGTTGGCGCACCGACGTGGATCCGGTGAAGAGCCCGCCGAGCGTCTTGAAGATGAGTACGCTCGATTCCGCGTTCTGCACCACGCTGAGGCGCACCGCCTCGAGCGGCCCGGGCTTGAACGACCGCGTGGCTTCGGCAATCGTGATGCCGATCCACCCGCCGGTGGAGCGCGTGTCGGGCGTGAGCGTGATGCGCTGCGGCGTGCCGTTGCGGCGGATGTCGAGATCGATCGGCATGCCCCCGCGCGAGGCGATCGCCTTCTTCAGGTCCTCGGGGAAGATGACGCGCTCGCCGTTGACGGCCACCACGACGTCGCCCGGCTTGACGCCCGCCTTGTCGGCCGGATCGCCGGGCTGTACTTCCTTGGCGATCGGGCTCACGTCGGGCAGCACGCCGATGTCGCCGACCTCGAAGCGGCCCTCGGCGGTGGGCTTCACTTCCACCGACTCGGTCCGGCCAGCGCGATCGAGCGTGATGGTCACCGGCCGGTTGGCGCGCGTGCCGATCGCAATCGCGAGATCCTTCCAGTCGGCCACGTCGTCGCCGGCGACGGTGAGGATGCGGTCGCCAGGCCTCAGGCCGGCTCGCGCCGCGACGCTGTCGGCCCGCACCGCGCCAAGGACCGGTGGCTGTTCGTCGTAGGCGGGTACTTCCGCGCCCTGCGCCAGCACGACGGCGAGCACGACCACGGCCAGCAGGATGTTCATCACCGGTCCCATGATGAGGACCTGGAACCGCTCCCACTTGCTCTTCGACAGGAACTCGTCCGGCGCCCCCGAACGCGGGTCATCCGGGCTCTCGCCGGCCATCTTCACGTAGCCGCCCAGCGGGATCGCGCTGATGCAGTACTCCGTGTCGCCGCGCGTGGTCTTGAGGATTTTCGGCCCGAAACCGAGCGAAAACGTGATGACCCGCACGCCGACGCGGCGGGCGGCGAGAAAGTGCCCGAGCTCGTGGACGAAGACAAGGACGCCAAGAACGAAGAGGAAAGCGAGAATCGTGACCACTACACCGTCAATTCTAACGCCCGTGCCGCGTCGTGCGCCTG
>Ga0173480_10000109_pt1 | contig 21759 bp, 20 predicted proteins | sample NitcycUS209509C1_FD_122622 | JGI IMG/M metagenome (GOLD analysis project Ga0173480, IMG submission 122622) | Soil microbial communities from Arlington Agricultural Research Station in Wisconsin, USA - Nitrogen cycling UWRJ-S209-509C-1 (version... | ecosystem: Environmental > Terrestrial > Soil... | reverse complement strand
GGCAACCGTGCCGGGGGGGCAGGGCCTTTTCCCGGGAGAAGCCCAACAGGGGGGGGGGCGGGGGGGCGGGGGGCAGAAAATGGGGGGGTTAGGGCGGAGAGGGGGGGGGGGGCGGGTCAGTGGTACCGCGGACCCTGATCGCGCGGCGGACGGCCGCCCTGGTGGACGTCGAAGCGGCGCCGCGCCCGGTTGATGCGCCAGCGGCTGAACTGATATTGGATCTCCGCCGCCAGGCGCACGCGCCGGCCGCGCAGGTAGAACCAGCCCACGACCAATCCGCCCAGATGGGCCACGTGCGCAACACCGCCCCCGCCCGAACCCGCGGCTGAGAGAAACGCGATGGCGCCGATGATCATCACGAAGTACTTCGCCGGCACCGGGAAGAGGAAGGACATCAGGATCGGCCGGTCCGGGAAGTACAGAGCGTAGGCGAGCAGCAGACCGTAGATGGCGCCCGATGCGCCGACCGTCCGCGACAGGTAGAGCTGCTCGCCGATGCTGCCGGGAAAGAACGACATCAGAATGGTCGTGGCGGCAGCCCCGACGCCGCACACCAAGTAGTACCGCGTGAAGAAACGCGTACCCCACATCCGCTCCATCTCCACGCCGAACATCCACAGCGACAGCATGTTGAAGAGGATGTGCGAGATGCTCCCGTGCAGGAACATGTAGGTGAGCGGCTGCCAGATCCGGAGCCCAGTCAGCACTTCCGCAGGCTGGAGGCCGAACCAGAACAGAAGCCCGCCGACGGCCTGCTGCAGCACGAACACGCCGATGTTGATGATGAGAAGCGCCTTGACCGCGGGCGTGACTTGCCCCGGACCGAACGAGTAGGCGAAGTTCGAGCCAGAGTAGGAGCGCGGGCGCATCGATCCAGTCTCGTTCAACCCGGCGGAGGGCGCAAGGGCCAGCGGTCAGTTGCGGCGCAGGCGGCGCTTGATCAGCGAAACGGCTTCCGCGAACTGAGGTACGCGCAGTAGGTGCGCGGCCACCGCCAGGACAGCCAAGGCAAGCCCGATCGTCGCGCCGACGCGGACCAGCTGAGCGGCGATCCCGTTGCCCGGAATTCGCTCCGCGAGGAACGCATCGGCACCGACGGCGGCGGCGCCCATCAGCACCGCGGCAATCCCGATGCGAAGCAGCGCGCTGATGATGGCTCCTCCTTCGATGCCGCCCAGCCGTCGCCGCAGCATCATTAGCAGCAGCCCCGCGTTCAGCAGCGCCGCGATCGACGTGCCGAGCGCCAGGCCGCGATACCCCATCACCCGCACGAGCCCGAAGTTGAGCGCGGCGTTGGCCAGCACGGTGATGAAGCTGACGGTCACGGGTACGCGGCTCTGACCGAGCGCGTAGAAGGCCGGCGAGGCGATGCGCACCACCGAGTAGCCGAGCAGACCGACCGCATAGAACTGCAGCGCCGCGGCCGCGGCGATCGTGTCGGAGGGCATGAACCTACCGCGTTCGTACATGAGCCGGACGATCGGCTCTGCCAGCGCGATCAGCCCGACGGTCGCCGGCACGTTGAGGATCATCATCAGCACGAGGCCGTCGGCGATCGTCTTTTTCACCTGCGTGCTGTCGCCCTGCGCGAGCATGCGCGAGATGGCTGGCGTCGTGGCCGTGGCGATCGAGACGCCGAACAGGCCGATCGGCAGATACATCAGGCGGAACGCCGCGTCGAGCCACGACACCGCGCCCGTGCCCTCGCGGGTGGCGAGCAACGTGTTGACGAACACGTTCACCTGCGTCGCGGCCAGCCCGATCGTGCCGGGGCCCATCAGCAGCAGCACCCGGCGCAGCCCCTCATCGCGCCAGTCGAGCACCGGCCTGTAGCGAAACCCCTCGCGCCGCAGCAGGGGCCACTGCACCAGCCATTGCGCCAGGCCGCCGACGATCGTGCCGATGGCGACGGCGGCGATGGCCGGCAGCCCGACCTGCGGCATCACGGCGATCAGGCCCACGGTGCAGACGATCGAGCCCACGTTGAACATCGCCGGTGAGACCGCCGGCACGAAGAAGTGGTGCAGCGCGTTGAGCATGCCCATGAACGCCGCGGCGAGCGCCACGAACGTGAGGAAGGGCAGCATGATGCGCGTCAGCAGGACGGTGAGCTCGAGCTTGCCCGGCACGTCGCCGTAGTCGCTGGCGAAGAGCCGCACCAGCGGCTCGGCGAACACCATGCCGAGCACGGCCACCACGCCCGTGATCAGGAGCAGCGCACTGACGACGTAGGCGCCCAGGCGGAACGCGGCCGGTTTGCCGCCCGCGGCGAGCGAACGCGCGAAGGTCGGCACGAACGCCGCGCTCATCGCCCCCTCGGCAAACAGGTCGCGCAGGAGATTGGGGACGCGATAGGCCACCTTGAAGGCGTCCATCGCATCGCCGGCGCCGAAGTAGTAGGCGAGCACCTGCTCGCGGACGACGCCGAGGACCCGGCTCGTCATGGTGGCCGCGCCGGCCGAGGCGGCCGACCGCGCCACGCTGGCTGGCGGGGCGGGTTCAGGCGCCAAGCGATCGGCGGACGGCCTCGTTGACGGCGCGCCCGTCCGCGGACTTGCCCGCGAGCTTCGGCATCACGGCCTTCATCACCTTGCCCATGTCCTTGGGCGAGGTGGCGCCGGTTTCGGCGATCGCGGCGGCGACGGCGGCCGCGATGTCGTCAGCCGACGCGGCTGGCGGCAGGTACTCCTCGAGCACCTTCAGCTCGCTCGTTTCCTTGTCCACCAGATCGGCGCGGCCGGCCTTGTCGAACTGCTCGATCGAGTCGCGCCGCTGTTTCACGAGCGCGGCGACCACCTGCAGCACTTCGGCGTCGTCGAGATCGCGCTTCTTCTCGACTTCCTTGTTCATGATCGCCGCCTTCAGCATGCGCAGCGAGGAGAGCCGCACCTGGCTCTTGGCCTTCATCGCGGCCGTGATTTCCGTGTTGATCTTGTCGCTCAGCGTCATGGTGTCAGTGATCCTGGTCGGAGTCGCCGAAGGTGACGTGCCAGTTCTCGGTCTGATCGTAGAACCCTTTCGGCACTTGCACCGCGTTGAGCTTCGCCGCCACCTCGACGCCCGACTTGACGCCGAAATAGCCGTTGCGCCGCAGCACCCGTCTGAACGAGCCGTGCAGCGCGTAGCATCGCACCTTATCCGAGTCTTCGGCGCGCGCGGCGCGATCGACCCAGCGCAGCAGCGTCTTGACCCCCGACACGTCGTCGGGGTGCGTCAGCAGATCCACGAGTATCGTCACCCGCCCGAGCGGCTCGTGCTTGTGACGGTACACCGCGTAGCCGTGCACTTCGCCCTGACGCTTGAGAGCGACGGCCGAGTAGCGCACGTGCGGCGGCTCGATGTACCGCCAGTTGAGATAGGCGGCGTCGCGTCGAACGGCGAGGTCGAACCGGTCGGCCAGCCTCTCCCAGAGCGCCGTGAACGAGGCGTCGAAGCGCCGCACCGGCTCGCACTCCGCCCGCAGCGGCCGCGACCGCGACAGCACCTGCACGAAGGGATAGGCCAGGGCGCCCAACAGCTGGTTGATCGCCTGTGGCCAGTGCGGCAGCCGCACGGCCCGGCGCGTGAGCGGCTTCACCAGGTAGGGCAGAACCCGCGACTCGGGAAAGCGCATGCGGTCGAGCAGGGTGCGCGTGGCGGCCGAAGGCGCCAGCGCGAGACTGGCGCCGCTGTTGCGATCCCACGCCCGCATCAGCGCTTCGCCGTGCCCCCGCTGGTCGCGCTCGGGCGCGACCCGCGGTTCGGACGCCCACGCCGCGTCCACCTCGAGGCCCTTGACCGAGAGGCGCACCGGGATGGTTGGCAGGAAGCCGACGATGGTCGGGCCCTCACGCGCGACCAGGATGCTTGGCTGGCCGGACGGGTTGAACGGATTGCGCCGGTATCGCCAGTCCCAGGTCAGGCGATCGGCTTCAGCCGCATCGACGCCGAGCGTACGCCGGGTAAGCGCCTCGATGCCGCGGCGGTCTTCGGGTTTGTACCGATCGATTTCTGACATCGAGGCGTGACGGCGCGACGCGCACGCCGCGCTCGCTATTGTATGTCCCGGCCGTCGAGTGGTCCGGCGCGCGCTAGGGCTGCGCCGGCGGAACAGGCGCGGGGCGCGTGCCCGGACGGGCCGCAGGCACCGGCGTGATCACGCCCGGCCGCGCCGCTCCGGTCGTGACACCGAAGGGGTTGGCCGGCGTGGTGGGCGGCGGCTCCGGTTCGGCATCGTCGCCGTCGGGCTCGGCTTCGAGAATCTGACCGAGACGGCGGCGCAGGTCGGCAGGCGTTTCCGGCCGCGCCGGTCCGGGACCATTGGCCACGGTCGGGTCGATGTCGTCGAGGTCGTCGGCTGGGTCGTCGATCGGCATCGGGAGCCGCCGGATCGGCTGTGGTCCCGGCGGCCGCGAAACGGCGGGCGTGACCGGCGACGCCCCCGGCGCCGTGCTCGTCGGGAGGATGACAATGCGATCGATCCCCGACGTGTTCGACGCGTCGGCAATCGGCCGCGGCCCGACGATGTAGCCGCTGACGTTCCGCAGCAGCGCCTCGAGGACCCGCTGCTCGTAAGCGTCCTTGAATTCGACGGTCACCGGCGGTCCCACGAGCCGCTCGGCGTTGACGATGCGCGTGCTGCCGACGCGCGCCCACTCGGTGAGAATGGCCCGCACCGTGGCGTTTTCCGCCACGAGGTCTACCTTGCCGCCGTGGAACGAGAGCTTGACCGACTGCGCCGCCGCAGGGAGGACCCCGATCGACAACAGCGCGGTGACAAGAAGGATGCGGACCTTCATGAAGACTCTCCCCTAGGCGGAGTATACGACCTCTAGTATCGGCCCTAGGGGACTTTCGCCGCAGGGCCGAGCGGGCCCTCCCGGCTTCCGGCTCCCGGCTTCTGGGTTCTCAGGCTCGGCCGTAAGTTCCGCGTTTTCGTGCAGATGCACTTGCAAAGCCCGGGGGCCGCTAGCCGGGAGCCGGGAGCCGAGAGTCTCTAGGTCTTCCGGAAATGCTCGACGACCCGGCAGACGATTTCGTCGAGGCTGAGGCGCGGTTCGTAGCCCACCAGGTTCCGCACCTTGGAGATGTCGGGGACACGGCGCGGCATGTCTTCGAAGCCGGCCTCGTAGGCCTGGTCGTAGGGGATGAACTGGACGGGCGACGCGCTGTCGGTCATCCGCTTCACCCGTTCGGCCAGGTCGGCGATCGTCACTTCCTCCGTGTTCCCGATGTTGAACACCTCACCGATCGCGCGCGGTTCCTGGGCCAGCTTCACCAGCGCGTCCACGACGTCGGCCACGTAGGTGAAGCTGCGCGTCTGGGTACCGTCGCCGAACACGGTGATCGGTTGACCCGAGAGCGCCTGGCGCACGAAGGTCGGCAGCACCATGCCGTACTGGCCGGTCTGGCGCGGCCCGACGGTGTTGAACAGCCGCACGATCACGATCGGCAGCTTCTTCTCTTTCCAGTACGCCAGCGCGAGGAACTCGTCGATCAGCTTGCTGCACGCGTAGGCCCAGCGGTGCTTCACCGTGGCGCCGAGCACCAGGTCCGCGCCCTCGCGGAAGGGCACGTCGGTGCTCTTGCCGTAGACCTCCGACGTGGACGCGATGACGACCAGCTTCTTCTTCTTGTTTGCGTGCTTGAGCACCACCTCGGTGCCGTGCACGTTGGTCTCGATGGTGTGTACCGGCTGCTCGACGATGAGCTTCACGCCCACCGCGGCGGCCAGATGGAAGACGACGTCGCTCTGGTCGATCATCTCGGCCAGCAGCGGCTCGTTGGTGACGGTGTCGATCACGTAGGAGAACCTGGCGCGCCCCTTGAGGTGCGCGATGTTCTCCATCGATCCGGTCGAGAGGTTGTCGAGCACGGCCACTTCGTGTCCGAGCTCGAGCAGCCGTTCCGCCAGGTGCGAGCCGACGAACCCGGCGCCGCCGGTGAGGAGTGCTTTCACGCTGTCGTCTGTCCTTCCTCGAATGCCTGAACGGCAGCCGCGACGCGGCGCACGTCGCCCGCGCGCAGCCGCGGATGGAGCGGTAGCGACAGCAGCGACCCCGCCGCGTCGTCGGCGGCCACGCACTGGTCGCGCACCCCGAGGTACGCAAACGCCGGCTGTCGGCTGAGGGGAATCGGATAGTGGATCAAGGTTTCCACGCCCGCCGCGGCCAGAGCGGCCTGCAGCGCGTCGCGCCTGGGCGATCGTATAGGAAACAGGTGATAGACGTGTCCCCGGTCGCGCTCAGGCACGGGCACCGCCGCCGGCAGGTGTGAACGATACTCGCCCGCGAGCGCCCGGCGCGCCTCGGTGAGCGCGGCCAGCCGCGGCAGCCGCACCCGCAGGACCGCCGCCTGGAGCTCGTCGAGGCGGCTGTTCACGCCCGGCAGCGCGTGCACGTAGCGGTGGGTCTGCCCGCCGTTGCGGAGCTGCCGGACCCGTTCGGCGAGCCCGGGATCGTTCGTGACCACCGCGCCGCCGTCGCCGAGCGCGCCGAGGTTCTTGGTCGGGTAGAAGCTGAAGGCGCCGGCTGCGCCCAGCGTGCCCACCGGGGCGCCGCCGGCCGTCGCCAGGTGGGCCTGGCAGCAGTCTTCGATGATGGTCAGCCCGTGCCGGCTGGCAATGGCGCCGATCGCGGCCATGTCGGCCGCCTGGCCGTAGAGATGCACCGGCACGATCGCGGCGGTGCGGCTGGTCACGGCGGCCTCGCACGCCGCGGGATCGAGCGTCAGCGTGTCGCGCTCGACGTCGGCGATCACCGGCGTCGCCCCCGCCGCGAGCACGGCCAGACCCGTGAAGGCCGCGGTCATCGCCGGCACGATCACCTCGTCGCCAGGCTCGACGCCAGCGGCGCGTAACGCCAGCGCGATGGCGTCGGTGCCGTTGCCGACGCCGACGGCATGCCTGGCCTTTGCTGCGGTTGCGAACTCGGCCTCGAACGCCTCGACCTCCGGCCCGAGCACGAACCAGCCGCGCGCGATCACTCGCTCGATCGCCTCGCGGACGTCGGCGGCATCCGGCCCGGGCCCGAGGTCCAGGAACGGCAGGCGCTCGTCGCGCCCGGAGCTCACGTCGCGCCGACCCGATCCGCCGCGGCCACGTAGTGCGACAGGTGCTCCCGGTAGAAGGCCACCGTCTGCTGCAGGCCCTCGCGGATCGGGGTCACCGGCCGCCAGCCGAGCGTGCGGGCGATGAGCGAGGAGTCGGCGTAGAAGCTGCCGATGTCGATGGCCCGCTTTTCCGACGGCCAGTCGACGAAGCGGTAGCGCCCGCTGCCGGCCACCGCGATCAGCCGCTCGACGAGCCCGCGGTGCGTGATCGGCTCGAGGCCGCCGACGTTGAACACGCGGCCGTTGGCGGCGTCGCTGGCGCCGGCGCGCAGAAACGCATCGGCGGCGTCGTCCACGTACACGAGGTCGCGCACCTGGGAGCCGTCGCCGTAGATCTGAATCTCCCGGTCCTCGAGCGCCAGCCGGATGAACCAGCCGATGAAGCCCTGCCGGTTGTGTTTCAGCAGCTGGCGCGGGCCGAACACGTTGGTGAGCCGCAGCGAGCAGGCGCGGAGGCCGAACACGTTGTTGTAGACGAGATGGTAGTACTCGCCGGCGGCCTTGTTGATGCCGTTCACGTCGGTCGGCCTCACCAGGTGATCTTCGGTGACCGGCAGGCTCGACGGCCGGCCGTAGACCTGGCGCGTGCCCGCGAACACGACCTTGACGCCGGGATTGTGCGCGCGGCACGCCTCGAGCAGCGACAGCTGCGCGCGGCAGTTGATCTCGAGATCGGTGTGCGGGTCGCGCATGCTGTCGATGTGGCTCACCTGACCCGCGAGGTTGAAGATCACGTCCTGGCCGCGCACCAGCCCGCGCACGGCGTCGCCGTCGCGCACGTCCGACACGTCGAGCCGCACCCGCTCCTCGATGCCCTCGATGTTGAAGCGGTTGCCGCCGTAATCCGGAATCAGCGCGTCCACGATCGTGACGCGGGCGCCGAGCGTCACCAGCTCGCGCGAGAGATTGCTGCCGATGAACCCGAGCCCGCCGGTCACCAGCACGCGCCGGCCGGCGTAGAAGGCCCGATACGGTGCGGGAGCCTCGTGTATCACCAGTGGCGGCTCACCGGCGGATTCTACCAGAGGGGTCGGGGCTGCCCCGCAGCACCATCAGCATGAACCACATGCGCGCCAGATCGGCGTAGGTGCGCAGAATGCGTCCGGGCCGGAAGAACTGTGACGAGCCGAACTGCCGTGAATAGTGCCGCACCGAAACCTGGCGGAACTGAGCGCCGGCCCGCTCGGCGCGCTTGACCAGTTCGACGCAAATCGATCCGCTGTTGCTGTGCAGTTCGATCGCGTCGAGCACCGTGCGGCGGATCAGGCGGTAGTCGCAATCAACGTCGTCGATCGGCAGCCAGAACGCCCACCGCGTCATGAACTTGTGCACGTTGCCGACGAAGACGCGGTACGCCGGATCGCTTCGCGTCATCTTCATGCCGTTGACGAAATCGGTGTCGGCGGTGAGCAGGACGAGCATGATCGGAATTTCCTTCACGTCGTACTGGCCGTCGCCGTCGGTGTAGAACACCAGATCCTTGCTCGCGTTCGCGAATCCCGACCGCAGCGCGCCGCCGTAGCCCCGGTTCACCGGATGGGTGATGACCTTGAGGCGGGGGAACGACGCCGCGAGCCCGGCGAGCACGGCGGCGCTTCCGTCGCGCGACCCGTCGTTCACCACGATGATCTCGTAGTCGTCGGCGGCGCACTGCAGTTGCGTGTCGGTTTCGCGCACCAGGCCGGCGATCGTCTGCTCGTCGTTGTAGCAGGGGAAGAACACGGAGATCGAGGGCCTGGGACTGCCCGTCGGCGGCATGGGACGGGGAGGGTATACCAATCAGCGGCTCGGGGTGAAATACGCGACGGAGAATAATCGGGAATATTCAACCGAGGAGCAACGCGTCACGCGGGATGCATCGCCCGGCGCATGCAGCGAGTACGTCACCCCGGCCCGCCCGGGCGAGGCTGCACGGAGCCGCGGGTCACCAGGCGCCAGGGCAGCCACGCCGATTCGGCGATCACCGCGCCCGAGAGCTTCGACGACCCCTGCCGCCGCTCGACGAAGGTGATGGGCGCTTCGACGATGGTCGCGCCGGCCCGCCTCGCTTCCCAGGCCATTTCCACCTGGAACGCGTAGCCGTCGGAAGCGATCGCGGCCAGCGGCAGGCGGGCGAGCAGCTCGCGGCGCCAGCAGCGGAAGCCGCTGGTGCAGTCGCGGATGCGCAGGCCGGTGATGGAGCGCACGTACCAGTTCGCGAACGCGCTGAGCCACAAACGGCGACGCGGCCAATTGTGGAGGGCGCCGCCCGGCACGTAGCGCGACCCGATCACGAGTTCGGCCGCGTCGGCCGCCGCGATGAGGCGGACCAGATCGCCGGGGTCGTGGGAGAGGTCGGCGTCCATCTGGCAGATGTAACGCGCATCGGTCTGCACCGCCGCCAGCAGGGCGTCCACGTAGGAGCGGCCGAACCCGCGCACGCCGGTCCGGTGCATGACGCTCGTCCGGCCGCCGCTCGCCGCCGCCAGGCGATCGGCTTCGACGCCGGTGCCGTCGGGCGAGCCGTCGTCCACGATCAGCACCCGCAGACCGGGGACCGCGAGCAGACGCGGCACCAGTACGCCGATGTTCTCGCGCTCGTTGTAGGTGGGGACGATCACCAGCGCGCCGCCGCCCGGCGCACTACCGGGCAGAGGGCGCTCCCTCGCGTGCGGCCGCGAGCAGCCGCTCGACCACGCCGTCCCAGGTGATCAGCCGCGCGCGCGCGAAGCCGGCGTCGCCGAGCCGGGCGGCCTCGGATGCGTTCGCGGCGAGCCGGGTCACGGCGGCGGCGAGTGCTTCGGCGTCCGGCGCAGTGACGTAGCCGTTGACATCGTGTTCGACGAACTCGAGCGGCCCTCCCGCATCAGACGTCGTGATGACCGGCTTCTTCGCGAGAAACGCCTCGAGCGTGACGTAGCCGTAATCTTCCTCGAACGGGGCGAAGAGCAACGCGCGCGCGCCCGCCAGGAGCTCGATCAGCTCGGCATCGGGCACGCGGCCGGCGAGCCGCACCCGGTCGGAGAGCCCGAGCGCCTCGATGCGGGCCGCCAGCGCCGCCCGCTCGCTGCCGTCGCCGGCCACGATCAGCCGGGTCGGGCCCGGCACCCGCGCGAACGCATCGATCGCCAGGTCGATGCGCTTCACCTTCTCCAGGCGCGACACCGTCAGCAGGTAGTCGCCGTAGGAGCCGGAACGGATCGACGCCGCGAGCCGCGGCGGATGGTAGAGCGACGTGGCGGTGAGCCCGTTGTACTTCTCCAGGCGCGCCGACACGGTGCGCGCGATGCTGAAGAGGCCGCGGCACTCCTGAAGCATCTGCGTGTCGAGCTCGATCAGGCGCTTGCGGAGGCCGACGTCACCTTCGGTGTGGTCGAAGTCGCTGAACGGCGTGCCGCACAGCTCGTAGGCCGCGCGGTGCTGGTGCACCAGCCACGCGACCTTGGCGGGATGGCGCGCGAAGTAGGTGGGGAATTTGGTGGCGATCACCACGTCCACCGGACGGTCGAGCGCGCGTGTCAGATCGAGCAGCCGCCACGCGGCGGCGTGGGCCAGCAGCTCCTCGCGCGGCGTATCGCGAAAAGGCAGCGACACGAGCTCGGCCTCGCAGCCGTGGCGCTGCAGCGCACCCACCAGCTCGCGCGCCAGCATCTCGGCCCCGCCGTGTACGAACGGCGTCTGGCTCTCGAGGACCAGGACTCTGCGGGCGCTCAAGGCTAGCGAGGCTCCGCCTCGAACCGCCCTGCCCGAAGGCTCCGCTTCTCTAGCGCAGTGTCCGATTGCCCGCCCTGCGGGCGGGCGTAGACGTCTTGAACGGAATGCCGAATTGTCACTCGTTCATACCATCTCTGGCCGTTCAGGACGTCTGGTCAGGTGGCGTGGCGGAAGTTGATGATGTCGCCGTCCTGCACGACGTATTCCTTGCCCTCGAGGCGCACCTCGCCGTGGTCGCGGCACACGGCCATGCTGCCGCGCGTGGTGAGCGCGTCGTAGGCCACGACCTCGGCGCGGATGAAGCCGCGCTGGATGTCGGTGTGGATTTCGCCGGCCGCGAGCTGCGCCGGCGTGCCGCGGGCGATCGACCAGGCCCGGCATTCGTCTTCGCCGACGGTGAAGAACGACATGTAGCCGAGCAGATCGTAGCTGGCGCGGATCACGCGATCGAGGCCCGACTCGCTGAGCCCGAGGTCGGCCAGGAACGCCTTGGCGTCGCCCGGTTCGAGCTGTGCGATCTCCAGCTCGATCTTGCCGCAGAGCGCCACCGCCCGCGTCGCGGCGTGCGACAGAAACGCGGTCAGCCCGGTCTTCGCCGCGGCGCGATCGAGATCGGCGCCGACCTCCGCGATGTCGGCTTCGTCGAGGTTGATCACGAGCAGCAGCGGCTTGGCCGAGAGGAACTGAAAACCGCGCAGCCGCTTGAGATCGTCGCCGGCGAGCGCCAGCGTGCGGAGCGGCCGGCCTTCTTCGAGCGCGGTCTTGCACTGCTGCACGACGTCGCGTTCCCTCTCGAGCTCCGCCGATCGTCCCTTCTTGAGATCGCGCTCGATGCGTTCGAGCCGGCGCTCGGCCACGCCGAGGTCGGCGAGGATCAGCTCGTCCTCCATCGCCTGCGCATCGCGAGCCGGATCCACCGAGCCGGACGGATGCGGCACGGTCTCGTCGCGAAACGCGCGGACGACGTGCACCAGGGCGTCGGCGTTCTTGTAGTTGGCCACGTCCACCAGCGCCTGCGCGCCGGTCTTGGCCACCACCGCGATGTCGGTGAACTCCACGGTGGCCGGCACGCGCTTCTTCGGGTTGTACATCCCGGTGAGGACGTCGAGCCGATCGTCGGGGACCTTCGAGATCCCGATCTTGACGTCGCCCTTGCCGCCCGCTCCGTCGCGGGCGCTGGTCATGAGTTGGAAGAGGGTGGACTTTCCGCTCGAGGGGAACCCGATCAGCGCGGCGCGAAGCATGGGCGCCTCAGCCTAGCACGTGAGGGTCAAGGGGTCGGGCTGCCGGGCGAGCGCCATGCGACAGGTTGTGGCGAAGATACGAAGAAGCGAAAACAAGGCGAACTAAAACGAACAAAACTCTTTGGGATCAGTCGTTTGCAATTGACAGGCAAGTTAGCCTTCTTTACCATCCAGTGGTCGCAAGTGGGCCTAAATGGACGTTAGTGGTCAGAAATCAGCCGTTTTCAGGGGCAGCGCCTCGACCCGGATCGATGACAAGGGCCGGCTCAAGATCCCCACGCTTTTTCGCGGCCTGGTGCACGCGCGGAGCGGTGCGGACGTGTTCGTGACCAGCGTCAAGGGCGACTCGGTCCTGATCTACCCGATGCAGGTGTGGGCCGACATGGAGGAGCGGGTCCTGAAGGCGCCGACGCAGCACCCGGCGCTCGTGAAGTTCATGGACCGCGTGAGCTACTTCGGCCAGCCCGGCGAGCTCGATCCGCAAGGGCGGGTGGCGATTCCACCCCACCTCCGCCAGCGCGCCGGCATCACCGGCGAGGTGCGCGTGCTCGGCCGGATCAACTTCCTCGAGGTGTGGAACGAGGATCGGTTCGTGGACAAGCTCGCGCGCGAGCCCTGGACCGACGACGACGGATTGCTGCTGTCCCAGCACGGTATCTGACGCCGGGGACAGTGTAACGCCAGCGAGGCTTCGCGAGGACGGTCGCAGGGCTCCGCTTCGCTGGGGCAGCGTTTAACGGCCCGCCTTTTGGGCGGGCGGGCTGGATCGGGGCGGACGTGCACGAGCCGGTCATGGTCGCGGAAGTGATCGAGCACCTCCAGCCCTCGCGGGGTGGGGTCTTCGTCGACGGGACGGCCGGCTTGGGCGGCCACGCCCGGGCGCTGCTGGAGGCCGGGGCGTCGCGGTTGCTCGGGATCGATCGAGACCCGGCGGCAGTTGAACTGGCGCGGGAGCGGCTCAGCGAGTTCGGCGATCGGGCCAAGGTCGTGCACGGCGACTACCGGGACCTGCCCGCCCTCCTCGACCGGGAGGGGCTTGGCGCGGTGGATGGAGTCCTGCTGGACCTCGGCGTGTCGTCGATGCAGCTCGACGCGCCGGGCCGCGGATTCAGTTTCCGGCGGGACGAGCCGCTGGACATGCGAATGGACACGTCGGTGGGCGCGACCGCCGCAGAGGCGATCGCCGGAGCCGACGAGAAGACGCTGGCGGATGTGATTTACGAGCTCGGCGAGGACCGGCACGCGCGCCGCATCGCGAGGGCGATCGTGGCAGCGCGCTCCCGCGCGCCCATTACGACGACCGGGCAGTTCGCCGACATCGTACGCCGGGCCGTGCCGCGGCCCGGCTACACGCGGATCGACCCGGCCACCCGCACCTTTCAAGCGGTGCGGATCTGGGTCAACCGCGAGCTCGAGGGGCTGGGCGACTGCCTCGGAGCCGCGGCGTCGCGGCTCGCGCCGGGCGGGCGCCTCGTCGTCATTACGTTCCACTCGCTCGAAGACCGGATCGTGAAGCACGTGCTGCGCTCGCTGCAGGCCGCCGGTGCGCACGGTTTGCGCGTGCTGACGAAGCGGCCACTGGTTCCGAGCGCGGAAGAGACCGAGCGCAACCCCCGGGCCCGCAGCGCCAAGCTGCGCGCCGCGGAGGTAACGGCAGCAGATGGGCCGGGCACCGCCCGGCTGGGAGCGTCCGCATGACCGCCGAGACCTTCGAATACGCGATCAAGAAAGACGTCCGCAACAACCCGATCGTCCGCGAGATCGATCGCGAGCGGAACCGCGAGATGGTGCGTTCGGTCGGCATCGGCGTGTTCCTCGTCGCGGTCCTGCTCTTCTGGGCGTGGCAGCAGTTCGAGCTGCGGCGCAACGGCTACCGGCTCGAGCAGATGCAGCAGGAGCGCGCGGTTGAAGTGGACGTGAACCGGCACCTGCGGCTGGAAGTGCAGACGCTGAAGGCCCCGGAGCGTATCGAGCGGCTGGCGCTCGGCCGTCTCCGGATGGTGATGCCGCGTCCCGAGGACGCGTCGGTGATCGAGCGCGTGGTGGAAACGCCGGTGCCACCGCGGTCGGTCGTAGCCAGACGGTAACCACCATGGACGATCCCATTCCCCCCGACCAGCCGTCCAGCGTCGATCCGATGCCGTGGCGGCAGCCCATGCGCTTCCGCATCTGGATTGCGGCGGGCGTGATTGCCTTCTGGGCCGCAGCCATCCAGGCGCGCCTTGTCCACTTGCAGGTGGTGAGCCACGCGGAGCTCGCCGCAAAGGCGGATCGCCAGCAGTTGCGCACGATCACGGCTCCGGCCAAGCGCGCCGAGATCGTCGATCGCAACGGGTACGTCCTCGCCTCGAGCGTGGACGCCGACACGATCTACGCCGTTCCCACCGAGATTGCCGACAACCGCGCGGCTGCCAGGGCGCTCTGCCGCGCGCTGGGCGACTGCGAGGCCAAGGACGAGCGCGCGCTCGCCGATCGGCTCCGCAGCGGGAAGGCGTTCGCATACGTGCGGCGGCAGGCCTCGCCGGACCAGGCGCGGCGGGTGGCCGCTCTCGAGCTCGGCGGTGTGGGCTTCCTGAAGGAGAGCCGCCGCTTCTACCCCAATCGCGATCTCGCGGCGCACCTGCTCGGCTACGTCGGCATCGACAACGCGGGCCTGTCGGGAATCGAAGCGGTGTACGACTCGCTCATCCGCGGACAGGAAGGTCAGGTGCTGGTGCAGATCGACGCCAAGAAGCAGGCGTTCCTGCGCATCGAACGGCCGCCGACCAGTGGCGCGACGCTCGAGCTGACCATCGATCGGTACATGCAGCACGTCGTCGAGCGCGAGCTGCGGGCGGGCGTCGAGTGGGCGAACGCGGCCGGCGGGTCGGCGATCGTGATGGACCCGTCCACGGGTGAGATCCTCGCGGTCGCGAGCTATCCGACCTTCAACCCCAACGTGTATCGCGAGGCCCGGGAGGCGGAACGGCGCAACCGCGCCGTGCAGGACCTCTACGAGCCCGGCTCGACGTTCAAGATCATCACGGCCAGCGCCGCGCTCGAAGAGCACGCGATCAAGCCGACCGATCTGGTAGACGTGAGCAGGGGATCGATCAGCTTCGGGTCGCGCACCATCCGCGACGATCATCACTACGGAGTGCTCACGTTCCAGCAGGTGGTGGAGAAGTCGAGCAACGTCGGCACGATCAAGGTGGGCCTGTCGCTCGGTGCGGAGACGTTCGGCGGCTACGTCCGTAACTTCGGCTTCGGGCGCGCGTTGTCGCCCGACTTCCGCGGCGAGAACGCCGGCATCGTCTGGAACTGGTCCACCCTCAACCAGAGCGCACTGGCCTCGACGCTCATCGGCTACCAGATCGGCGTGACGCCGCTGCAGATGGTGACGGCCGTCAGCGCCGTGGCCAACGGCGGCGAACTGGTGCAGCCGCGCGTGGTCCGGGCCGTCGTGAAGGACGGACAGCGCCTGCCGGTACCGCGCAAGGTCCTCGGCCGCGCGATCAGCAAGGACACGGCGGCGCGGCTGACGCCGATGCTCGAGGGCGTCGTCACCGCCGGCACCGGCAAGCAGGCGGCGATTGCCGACTACACGATCGCCGGCAAGACCGGCACCGCCAAGAAGCTCGTCAACGGCAGCTACCGCGGCCACTCGAACTACAACGTCTCGTTCGTCGGCTTCGCGCCGTCGCGCAAGCCGAAGTTCGCGATCATCGTCGTCGTGGATTCTCCGCACGGCGTGCCGGCCTATGGCGGCACGGTGGCTGCGCCGATCTTCCACCGCATCGCCCAGGCGGCGCTGCAGCACTACGGCGTGCAGAAAACGCTCAACGCGCCGCCGCCCCTCATCGTCGAGCGGGGCGCGCCGAACGGCGATGCGCCGAATGCGCCGACGCCGACGTCGGGCCCGGCGGAGCCGCCGACCGTGCTGCCAGCCGGCACCAGCGTCTCGGGTGCGGATCCCGTGGTGCCCGATCTCACGGGCATGAGCGGCCGCGACGCCATACGCCTCCTCGCGACGCTGGGGCTTCAGGTCCAGGTGATCGGACACGGCCTCGTCACCGACCAGCGGCCGTTGCCGGGAACGCCGGCCTTCACGGCAGCGTCGGCTCGCGTGTGGCTGGATCGCCGGGCGCCCGAGGCGGTGCCGAAAGCACCGGCTCCATGACGGTTCGCGAGCTCCTCCGGTCGATCGCGGCTCTGGTGCCGGTCGAGGCGCGCGGCGGGCTCGACGCGCCGGGCCTCGACCAGCCGTGTACGGGGGTCGCCTACGATTCGCGCGCCCTCACGCCTGGCGCCGTGTTCGTCGCGCTGCAGGGGCTGCATGCCGATGGCGCGCGGTTCGCGCCGCAGGCGGTGAGCGCCGGCGCGGCGGCGGTGGTGGCGACCGCTGGAGTGGCGCCGACGGTCGGGGCTGCGTGGGTGCCCGTGTCCGATGCACGCCTGGCGCTGGCGCTGCTGGCCGCCGAGTTCAACCGCCACCCCAGCCGCTCGATGCGTGTCATCGGCGTCACCGGCACCAACGGCAAGACGACGACCGGCTACCTGGTGCGGGCCATCTTCGAGGCCGCCGGCATCAAGTGCGGGCTGATGGGCACGGTGGCGTACTGCATCGGGGACCGGGTGATCGAGGCGTCGCGCACCACGCCCGAAGCGCCGGACGTCCAGGCGCTGCTGCGCCAGATGCACGACGAATCGTGCGGCGCCTGCGTGATGGAGGTGTCGTCGCACGCGCTGGCGCTCCGCCGCGTCGACGGCCTGGAGTTCGCCGCCGGCGTGTTCACCAACCTCACCCGCGATCACCTCGATTTTCACGGCAGCATGGAGAGCTACTTCGCGGCCAAGCGGCGGCTCTTCGAGATGCTGCCGCGCGACGCGCCCGCGGTGATCAACCTGGACGACCCGCGAGGGGCGTCGCTGGTCGAGATATCGGGCGCACCGGTCACCTACGGCATCAACAAGCCCGCCGATGTGATGCCGGGTCCGCTGAAGTTTTCGCTCGACGGCCTGACCTTCGACGTGCGAACGCCGCAGGGCGCCATGCGCGTGCGGTCGTCGCTCGTCGGCCGTCCCAACGTCTACAACATCCTGGGCGCCGTCGGCGTCAGCGCGGCGATGGGCATTCCGCTCGACACCATCGAGCGGGGCATCGCCGGCCTCGCCGGCGTACCGGGGCGATTCGAAGTGGTGTCGCGCCCGGCCGACGACATCACCGTCGTCGTCGACTACGCGCACACCGATGACGCGCTGCGCAACCTGCTCGAGACGGCGCGGCCCATCGCCACGCGGCGGCTCGTCACTATCTTCGGCGCCGGAGGCGAGCGCGACCGCACCAAGCGGCCGTTGATGGGGATGGTGGCGGCGCGGTTGAGCGACGTGGTCGTGGTCACGTCCGACAACCCGCGCGGTGAGGATCCGGCGCAGATCATCGAAGAGGTGATGCGCGGAGCCGAACCGGAAGCGCGCCAGAGCAATGCACGCGCGCTGACGATCGTGGATCGGCGCGAGGCGATTCATCAGGCCATCGCGGCGGCGGGCGTGGGCGACGTGGTGCTGGTCGCCGGCAAGGGGCACGAGAAGTACCAGGTGATCGGCGGCACGACCTTTCCGTTCGACGACGTGGCGGTGGCACGCGAAGCGCTGAGCGCGCGTCGGCAGACGTCGGGGGTCGGGTGACCGCGATTGCGCTGACGCTGGGCTGGATCGCCGGCGCGGTGGCCGGCACCGTGAGCGGACGAGTAGAGACGCCGGTCCGCGAAGTGGTCACCGACAGCCGGTCGATGGCGGCCGGCGACGTCTTCGTGGCGCTGCGGGGGCCGCGCTTCGACGGCCACACGTTTGCCGCCGAGGCGCTGGCGCTCGGGGCGGCGGGCGTGGTGATCGAGCAGGCCTGGGCGGACGCTCATCCCGAGGCCGTGCGAGACGGCGGGGTGATTGGCGTCGCCGACACGCTGACGGCGCTGCAGGACCTGGCCCACGCGGTGCGGCAGGCGGCGGGCACGAAGGTGGTGGCGATCACGGGAAGCGCGGGCAAGACCACGACCAAGGAATCGATTGCGGCCCTGCTGGCCACGCGGTTCCAGGTGGTGAAGAACAAGGGGAACTTGAACAACCACATCGGCCTGCCGCTCTCGCTGTTGCAGCTGACGAGCGGACCGGACGTGGCCGTGATGGAACTGGGGATGAATCACGCCGGGGAGATCGGCGCGCTCGTGCGCATTGCCGAGCCCGACATCCGTGTGTGGACCAACGTGGGCGATGCGCACGTGGGCTTCTTCGCGTCGGTGGACGCGATCGCCGACGCCAAGGCCGAGATCCTCGAGGGCGCGCGGCCCGGCGACGTGCTCGTGTGCGCAGCCGACGATGCGCGTGTGATGGCCCGCGTCCGCGGCTTTTCCGGGCGGAAGGTGACGTTCGGCGAATCGCCTGCCGCTGACGTCCGCGCCAGCGACGTGCGCGACCTGGGATGGGACGGTATGCGCGCCCGCGTCGACACGCCGGCCGGCGGCTTCGACCTGGCCACGCCGCTCCTGGGGCGCGGCAACCTTGCCAACGTGCTTGCCGCCACCGCGGTCGCGCTCGAGTGTGGCATCTCCCTCGAGGCGATTGAAGCCACCGCCGCCACGCTGCAACCGGCCGATCGGCGTGGAGTCGTGCGGCACCTGAAGGACGCCATCACCCTCATCGACGACTCGTACAACTCGAGCCCGTCGGCGCTGCGGCTCGCCCTGGAGGTGATGGCGGGGGAGACACGGGCCGCCGGGCGCGTGGCGGTGCTGGGCGAGATGCTGGAACTGGGCGATCACGCCGTGGGGCTGCACCGCGAATGCGGCCGTGCCGCCGCCGCTGCGGGTTTGCGCCTGCTCGTCACCGTGGGCGGCGACGCCGCCCGCGCGCTCGCGGACGCGGCGATTGCCGCCGGGATGCCCGACGCGTCGGTGCGCCACCACGCCTCGAGCGCCGACGCCGCCGCGGACGTGTCGCGATCGCTCCGCGCCGGCGATCTCGTGCTGGTCAAGGGCTCGCGCGGCACCCGCTGCGACGTGGTGAGCGACCGCCTCCTGCAGGAGCGCGGCTGATGCTCTATTACCTGCTGCCGCCGCTGGCCAGCCTCCCCTACCTGGGGTTCCTGAACGTGACGCGCTACATCACGTTCCGAACCGCGGCAGCCAGCCTGACCGCGCTCGTCATCAGCCTGGTGCTCGGGCCCTGGCTGATTCGGCGGCTGCGCGAGTTCCAGATCGGCCAGGTGATCCGGCAGGAGGGCCCGCAGTCGCATCGCGCCAAGGCCGGGACGCCGACGATGGGCGGGCTGCTCATCCTGGTGGCGGCGCTCGTGCCGACGCTGCTGTGGGCGGATCTGTCGAACCCGTTCGCGTGGATCGCGACGGGCGCCATGCTCGGCTGCGGCGCGGTGGGGTTCGCCGACGACTACCTCAAGGTCACGCGGCGATCGCACGACGGGCTCTGGCCCCGCTACAAGATGCTCGGGCTGGTGGCGGTCTCCGCCGCCGTGGGCGTGTCGGTGCTGATGCTCTCGTACGAGAACCCGCCGCTCTACAACACCCGGCTCATCTTCCCGTTCTTCAAGAACCTGATTCCCGACCTCGGCGTCTTCTACGTGCTGTTCGCGGTCGTCGTGCTCGCCTGCACGACCAACGCCGTAAACCTCACCGACGGCCTCGACGGCCTCGCGATCAGCACGTTCGGCGTCGCGGCGGCGGCCTACACCGCTCTGGCCTATGTCACCGGTCACGCCGTGCTCGCCGACTACCTGCTCCTGGTGCGGTTTCCGCCCGCCGGCGAGCTCACGATCTTCTGCGGCGCGCTCGTCGGCGCCAGCCTCGGATTCCTCTGGTACAACTCGTACCCGGCCGAGATCTTCATGGGCGACGTCGGCTCGCTCGCGCTCGGCGGCGCGATCGGCACGGTGGCCATCCTCATCAAGCAGGAGCTCCTGCTGCCGATCGTCGGCGGCGTCTGGGTGCTCGAAGCGCTGTCCGTCATCATCCAGGTGATCTCGTTCAAGACCACGGGCAAGCGCGTGTTCAAGATGTCGCCGCTCCACCACCACTTCGAACTGATTGGCTGGAGCGAGCCGAAGGTGATCACGCGGTTCCTGATCATGGCGGTGCTCTTCGCCCTGTTCAGTCTCACCACCTTGAAGCTCCGGTGACGCCATGGCAGCCGACAGGTTCTCGGTGGAGGGACGCGAGGTGGTGGTGGTGGGCGCGGCGCGCAGCGGGCTCGCGGCGGCGGACCTGCTGCGAAAGCGGGGCGCGCGCGTGACCCTCAGCGAGTCGCGCACGTCGTTCGACGGGTCGGCGGCCCTCGCGGCGGCGGGGGTGCGGATCGAGACCGGCGGCCACCAGGCGGCGACGCTGGCGGCGGCCGATCTGGTGGTGGTGAGCCCGGGTGTGCCGGTGGAGCAGCCGGAGTTCGAGGCGGCGCGCGCTCGCGGCGTCGAGATCATCGGCGAGCTCGAGATGGCCTCGCGGTGGCTCGAGGGCAGAGTGATCGCCGTCACCGGCACCAAGGGCAAGTCCACCACGTCGACGCTCATCGGCAGGATGTTGAGCGCCGCCGGGCACCATGTGCTGGTCGGCGGCAACATCGGCGTGCCGCTCAGCGCCCAGGTCGAGGCATCGACCGAGGCCACCTTGCACGTGGTCGAGGTGAGCAGCTTTCAGCTGGCCACTACGACGACCTTCCGGCCGTGGGTCGCGGTGTGGCTCAACCTGACCGACGACCACCTCGATCGCCACGCGAGCCTGCAGGAATACGGCGACGCCAAGGCCCGCATCTTCGCCAACCAGGTGCCGGCCGATTTCGCCGTGGTCAACGCCGACGATCCGGCGGTGGTGACGTACAGCGCCCGGACGTTCGCGACGCGGGTCTGGTACTCGCTCAGCGGGAACGTGAGCGACGGCTACACGGTGAGCGACGGTTGGATCGGCCGCCGCACGCGGTCGGCGTTCGAACGGCTCGTCCCGGTTACCGCGGTGCAGCTGCCGGGAACGCACATGCTGGGCAACGTGATCGCCGCGACCGCCGCGGCCAGTCTCGGCGGCGCCGCCGCGCCGGCCATGGAGCGGGCTGTCCGCGGCTTCACCGGGCTGGAACACGTGATGGAGCCGGTGGGGGCCATCGGCAAGGTGCGCTTCGTGAACGACTCGAAGGCGACCAACGTCGGCGCCGCCCGTAAATCGATCGAGAGCTACGACTCCGGCGTGGTGGCGATCGTCGGTGGCCGGTACAAGGGCGGCGACCTCGGCGAGCTGAAGGACGCGATGGCCGGCCGCGGGCGCGCGGTGGTGGCGATCGGTGAGGCCGCGCCGCAGGTCGAAGCCGCCATGGCAGCCGCGCTGCCGGTGGTGCGGGCCGGGTCGATGGCCGAGGCGGTTGCGCGCGCCTACGAGGCGGCGGGACAGGAGGGCGTCGTGTTGCTGGCGCCCGCGTGCGCGAGCTTCGACTGGTTCCGCGATTACGCCGAGCGCGGCAACAGCTTCAGAGAGGAGGTGGCGCGGCTGAAGGCGCGCGTGGAGGGATAGAAAGCGCATCTGACCGATGCGGCCGGGAGGCGGGTGTGAAGACCCGCAGCCACATTGACGTGTGAGCCGTGAGCAGTCGTCAGTCGGCTTGGCGCGGGCGGGAGCCTACCGCTGGGAACGCAGACTAACCCCAGTCTGCGAGGTGGGTGGCCTGTCCCACGAGCCGGCTGATGACTGCTGACTGCTCACGC
>Ga0173480_10000107_pt1 | contig 21798 bp, 17 predicted proteins | sample NitcycUS209509C1_FD_122622 | JGI IMG/M metagenome (GOLD analysis project Ga0173480, IMG submission 122622) | Soil microbial communities from Arlington Agricultural Research Station in Wisconsin, USA - Nitrogen cycling UWRJ-S209-509C-1 (version... | ecosystem: Environmental > Terrestrial > Soil... | reverse complement strand
GATTCCTGATTCCTACCCCTGTTCCTCCCAGTGAAACCGGTGCAGAATGCGATGAATCACCGGCCCGAGCATGAGGCCGGCGACGACGAGGAAGAGCAGCCCGGCGTAGAGCGCGTACACGCCCGCGAACAGCTTGCCTCCGTCGTGGGTCGGATCGTTCACCGGACCCATGCCACCAAGGAGCATCGCCGCATTCAGGAAGGCGTCGAGCCAGCCCAGATCCTCGAAGTAGACGTACCCGGCCATGCCGGCGACGAGTGACAGCCCGATCAACGCGCCCGCCAGCGCGAAATGGGCCAGCAGCCGTCTCATGAAATGCCGGTGTGACAGCGGCGGTTGGCCGCGGTGTTCGTAGCGGAACGGTCGGCTGTGGGCCATCAACGCAACTGACTCGAAGATGAGATCGCTAGGGCTTCGGCACCGTGAAGACGGCCGGGTCGATCGTGGAGTTCGTCGTCACGTGTTCGAACTCCATCAGCTTGACGTCGCCGTTGGCGAACGTCATGCGCATCGCCTGGAGCAGTCCGCCCGGTTCGGCAACCCAGAGATCGAGACGCTTCAGCGACTCGCTGATCTGCTTCCGCTTCGGCGTCATGAACAGCTCGCGCGTGCCGGGCCGCGTGCTCTTCGCATGCAGGTCGATGTCGAAGATGCGCCGGAGCTCACCGGCGTCGCCCTGCACGAAGTACTTTTGGACGCGATCCTGAGCCGCGCCGATGTTGGTCCGTCGATTGACGTTGACCGAGGGCCAGAGTGTGGTCATCCACTTGCCGTCGATGATCACTTTGCGGTCGGCCGGGTCCGTATAGTGGAGAGCCACTCGCGACGGGCGCTCGACGTACAGCAGTCCACGCTCGACGATCGGACGTTCGAGCAGCGCCGTCGTCGTCGTCTCGACGAAGCGCGCCGCGAGCGTGCGGAGATCCTTGTTGAGTGACTGCCCCTGGCGATAGAGATCGTCGAACGTCGGCTGCGACTTGTCACTGCGCTCGCCCGGCTTCTGAGATGCGGCCGGAGAGGCGGCCAGCCACACGCACAACGCAGCGGCAAGCAGCGTCGCAGCGCTCCGAATCCGTCTCGTCGCCGCCCGTTCCTGCATGTGATTCGATGGTAACGTACGGCTGGTGCAGCGTTCGGTGGTCGTGTCGGGAATCGGCATCGTATCGGCATTCGGCGCCAGTGCCGAACGGTTCCGTGACGAGCTTCTGAACGGGAGCACCGGTATTGCGCCGATCAGAGGTTTCTCCGTCGAGGGGTGCCGCACGACGCTCGCGAGCGAGATCACCGGCTTCGAGCCCACCGCCTGGGTGCCGCCGATGAAGTTGCGACGCCTCGATCGTACGGGTGTGTATGCGGTCGCCGCCACGAAGCTCGCGTTTGCCGACGCCGGCGTCGAAGCCAGCGCGAACGGTGACGACACCACCGGCGTGCTCCTCGGAACCTGGACCGCAGGCGGTCAGTCCACGCAGCTGTTTCTCGACGCGCTGTTCCGCAGCGGACCCTCGGGAGCGCCTGCATTGCTCTTCGACAGCACCGTTGGAAACTCGGCCGCTGGCCTGACGGGGCTCGAATTCAAGCTTCGTGGTCCGAACATCACCGTCAGCCACAAGGAATCCTCCGGGCTCGGCGCCATCGTCGGCGCTGTCGATCTGCTTCGTGAGGATCGAGCCGAGGCCGTTGTGGCCGGTGGCGTGGACGCCGTCTACGAGACGTTCTTCAAGGCACACGACCGTTTCGGTGTGATGTCGCCGGAGACACGTCCCACGCATCACGTCGCGCCGTTCGACGCCGAGCGGCGCGGCTTTGTCATGGGCGAGGGAGCGTCGATCTTCCGGCTCGCACGCTCGGTGTCGCCTGCCATGCACGGCCGCATCCTCGGCGTGGCCGCGTCCAGTGCCGCGGTGCCGGTCAACGCGTGGCCGAATTGTCCCGGGCCGCTGGCCCGCACGATGCGTCTCGCACTCGAGGATGCCGGAGTCGGGCCCGCCGACGTCGGCGCGGTGTACGCCTCGGCCAACGCCACAGCTCTGGACGACGTCGAAGCGCAGGCGCTGAAGGAAGTGTTCGGCGCCGTCGGCGGTGGCTCGCGAAGCAGTCCCGGTGGCCCGGTTGTGACGTCCGTGAAGGGTGCGTTGGGCGAATGCGGATCGGCCGGAAGCGCCTCGTGCGCGGCGGCGTTCCTCTGCGGGGCCGTGGGCAAGGTGCCGCCGATCGCCGGTCTTGGCTCGCCCGTACCGAGCGCCGCAGGACTGCGCCTGGCGCGACAGGCGACCGACATGACGACACCCATTGCACTCGTCAACAGCTTTGCCAGCGGCGGCGCGCTCTTCAGCGTCGTGCTGCAGGTCGCGGGCGGTTCAGCGGCGTTGGGATAACATCGTCGACCGCCGTTGCGTTCGTGCAAGGGGCGGTGATGGTCTTTATGTCTCGAGTTTCCTTCTGTGCTGCGCGATGACCTGAGCCTCTCTGGCCGCGTGGCCGTCGTGACCGGCGGCTCGCGTGGCATCGGTCGCGCGATCGCCATGGCGCTGGCCGAGTCGGGTGCTGCCGTGGCCATCGCCTACCGCGAGCGAGACGCGCCGGCATTGGAGGTGGAAAAGGCGGTCCGCGACCTCGGCGGACGCGCGTTCGTCGGCCGCTGCGATGTCAGCGACGAGACGGCCGTCGTGGCGTTTTTCGAGGAAGCGGCAACGGCGCTCGGGCCGGTGGACATCCTCGTCAACAATGCCGGTATCACACGCGATGGGCACATCCTGTTCATGGATGCGTCGAAATGGGACGACGTCATCGCGGTCAACCTGAACGGCGCGTACTATGCCGTGCGCGCTGTCGTGCGCGGGATGCTGCTGCGGCGGTGGGGACGCATCATCAACGTGTCGTCGCCGAGTGCCAGGATGCCTCTTGGTGGCCAGGCCAATTACGCCGCGTCGAAGGCTGCCCTTGAAGGATTCACGCGGGCTCTGTCGCGCGATCTCGCTGCGAAGGGCGTTCTGGTCAACGCCGTATCGCCGGGCCTTGTCGAGACCGATATGCTCGAAGCCATGCCCGCCGAAGGAAAGGCCGCGCACCTGAAGGCGATTGCAATCGGGCGTGTCGGGCAACCTCGTGAAGTGGCGGCCCTGGTGGCATTTCTGGCGTCCGATGCCGCCAGCTACATCACCGGGCAGGTGATCGGCGTGGACGGCGGCTTGCTGTAAAAATGGGGTCGGGAGTCATTTTTAGAGGACAGTCAGGAACACATGTCTGAAACAAGGACCACAGACCTCAAAGCTGACATCAGGCAGGCGATTGTGCGCTGCCTGCGGCTGCCGATAGCTGCTGATGAGATTGCGAACGACACCCCGCTGTTTTTCGAGGAGGGACTTGGTCTCGACTCCATCGACGTGCTGGAACTCGTGCTCGAGCTCGAACGGAGCTTTGGTGTGGCCATCCGCGACGAAGAGACCGGAATGGTCGCGCTGAAATCGGTGGACACCATCCATGATTTCATCCTCAAGGAGCGCGCGAATCACCCGGCGTGATCGCTCGGATTCCTGCAGGTGAACGCGTTCACGGTCGATCTCGAGGAGTGGTTCCACATCTGTGACGCCGGCGATCGCCTGGCCCCCGATCGATGGGACACACTGCCCTCACGCGCCGAAACGACGACACGGATTGTTCTGGACCTGCTCGACCGCGCGCAGGTCGCGGCCACCTTCTTCGTTGTCGGCTGGGTGGCGCAACGCCATCCGCGTCTGGTCGAGGAGATTCTGGCCGCCGGGCACGAGGTAGGTTCGCATGGGTACTGGCACCGGCGGGCCTACGACCTCGGGCCGGAGGCGTTTCGCGCCGATTTGCAACGGAGCGTGCGTGCGCTGCGAGACGCCGGGGCGACGCCGGTCACATGCTTCCGCGCGCCGGAATGGTCGATCAACAACCGGTCGCTGTGGGCGCTCGATGTCCTGGTTGAGGAAGGCTTCGCGCTCGACGCGAGCATGGCGCCGCTGAAGATCGTCGGCGACCCGGCGTTTCCGCGCGCGCCGCATCGCCGTCACACCCGTACCGGATCGTTGCTCGAAGTGCCGCCGCTGGTCGCGGACAGATTCGGTCACATCATGCCGATGGGATGGGGATGGGGCCTTCGAATGAGCTCGCCGGCTCGCGTGTTGAAGGCGATAGACGAAGCCAACAGGCGCGGTCTGGGCGCTGTGCTCGCCGTCCACCCGTGGGAGCTCGATCCGGATCCACCCAGAACGCGGCTTCGGCCCAGCTTGCACTTTGCGCACTACTTCCGCTTGAGTGGATTCGGTCGGCGGCTCCAGGACGTTCTGGCGGCGGCGCGTTTCAGCCGATTGGGAGAGCTTGCCGTCTGAGCCTGGTGACCTGTCACCTGAGTCGACCATCGTGGGGCCGCCTTCAGGTGGCTCAGGGCCGGCTGAAGCCGGCCCGTATGTATCGATTGAGGGGAACTCCAGAATAGTGTCCCCGCGCCAGTTCGCCGCCCAGTTCGCGTGCGCCGCTCTCCTGGTCGCCAGTGCCGGAGTGGCGTTCGGTCAGGAGCGAACGCCAGTGCTTCCCCGTCTGGCCGTGGAGGACAGCGGTGACGGCGATGCCGTGCGCATGGTCGCGGCGGCTCGCCCGCCGTTCCCTGTCGCCGTCAGGGCATCCCTGGACCTTGCGGATGCACGGCTCGATCAATCACTGGCGCGGTTCACGAACAATCAGGACGTCCCGCTCTGGATTGCGATCGGGGCGCCACCGTCGGTTGATCGCATTGACGACTGGCGTCGCCGTCTGCGTACGGTTCTCGACCGGACGTCGCGTGGGCTCGCCATCCTCGAGCTGACCTTCGATCAGCAGTCGCCCGACGCCGTCAGGTTCACCACCCAGGTGGCGGCAACAGAAGTGCGCGCCCGCCGCGATGGCATACGCGTCGCACTCGGTGGCCCGGCGATCGAGGACGAGTCCCGGCGGTCGAACGTGTACTCGAGTGAGCTTGCGCCCTACGTCGACCTCTTTGTCGTAAGCGAAGCCGCCAGGACGTCCACTCTGGCATGGGCGGAACGCCATGCGCCGGAGGCCGGCATTCTCGTGATCGGTCGTGGCTCGCGCAGCGACGAACCGGCCGAACAGGCACTGATCGAAGGCATCGTCAACGGCGTGGGCACTCGGGTGGCCGCCGAATCGTGGCGTCCGTCGGCACTTTCCGTGTCGGCCCTTCAGGCGTTGGGCCCGCTGGCGGGCCTGGTCGCGCATGCAGTGACATCGCTCGATCCGGATGCCGTCGGATTGTCGTTGCGAGTCGGTGACGCTCCGCCCCTCTCGGGGTTTCGTCATCGCCTCCTCTTTGACACGGAGTCGTTCTCGACGCTGCTGGTCTACTGGGGCAGTCGGAGCGAGCAGCCGCTCTCGATGTCGTTGCGCGTTCCGCTCGCCGGTACTGCAGCAACCGTCGATCTGCTGTCAGGAGTCCGGACGCCGGTCTCGAACTACGCGCGCGACGAGGCGACGGAACGCGTGACCGCCACCGCACCGCTGACCGGACGCCCGGTTCTCGTGGATTTCAACGAAGGTGCGGTAGTGGTTGGACAGCCGACCTCGGTCAGCGCCCAACGGCAGCTCACCGTGGGCGAAATCGTGTCGAGACACCGGCGGCAGCAGCTGGCGCAGGACACGCTGGTCAAGACCTACATCGCCGACGCCCGCGTGCGCGAGTTCTTCCGCCCGATGCTGACCGATGCCGGCTATGACGTCGTGACCGAGAATCGCTACTACGTCGCCGAGGATGGCGTCGAGTGGGAGCGCCTCTCGTTCTCGGTCAACAACCGGAAGCTTCCGAACGACATGCCGTATCCGATGCTGCAGCCGGAGAAGATGTTTGCGCTCCCGCTGCAGCTGCGATTCGACGAGGGCTACACCTATCGGCTGACCGGCACGACCCGCATCGGCGCCTTCGACTGTTATGAGGTGCAGTTCGACCCGGTGCGCGACGATCCCGCTCTCTATCGCGGCACGGTGTGGATCGACCGGCGCACCTTTGCCCGCATCAGGGTTCACGCCGTGCAGGGCGGCCTTTCCGGCATGGTGATCTCCAACGACGAGATGCAGCACTACGCGCCGGTGGTGTCCGCGGGCAACCAGCCGATTTTCCTGCTGCAGGAGCTGGAAGGACGCCAGATCGCGCTGCTCGCGGGCCGCAACATCACCATCGAGAAGCAGGTCGCCTTTTCAGACTTTCGCATCAATGACGAGCGGTTTGACGAGGAGCGCACTGCGGTGCGGAGCAGCGATCGCGTCATGTACAAGGAGACGCTCAACGGTCTGCGTCCGTACGTGAAGCGCGACGGCCTCCGCGTTGTTGTCGATCAGCCGACGCAGAGCGTCAGGGCGCTGGCCTTGGGCGTGGTGGTCGATCCGTCCTACCGTTTTCCGCTGCCGATCTTCGGCATCAACTACGTTGATTTCGCGCTTGGCGGGAACGAGGATACTCAGCTCGCCATGTTGTTTGCGGGTGTGCTCGCCGCCGGCAACATTCAGCGGCCGCAGCTGTTTGGCGTCAGAAACCTGCACGCCAGCCTCGACTTCTTTGCCATTGCGGCACCGTCGACCGATCGCGTCTATTCGTCGGCAGGCGAACTGGAGGCAGAGCGTCTGCTGACGTGGCCGCTGTCCACGGGCGTCAACGTCGGATGGCAGGCGACCACGTTTCAGAAGCTGAGCGTGAACTATCAGTTCCGATTCGATGCCTACGCGCACGACACGACAACGGCCGAGACCTTCGAGACGCCGTCGAGCACAATCACCAACGGAGTGGGCCTGGGCTGGGACTACAGCCGTGGCGGCTACAACCTCGGGGTCAATGCCGCCTGGTTTGCGCGGTCCGGGTGGAAGCCGTGGGGCGGGCAGCCGGACGGGACGCTGGAAACGACATCGGGCAGCTATGCGAAGTACGCCGCCAGTATTTCGCGCGACATCTTCCTCGACGTGGTTCAGAAGGTGAACGTCAACGCGGCCTGGTTCGGCGGAAGCCGTCTCGATCGATTCGTCCGCTATCAGTTCGGCCTGTTCGACGCAACACGCATTCACGGCGTGCCGGCGTCGGTGCGCTTCGGCGAGCTGGCGATGGTGCGTGGGTCATACTCGGTGAACGTCTTCGACCAGTACAGAATCGACCTTTTCCTGGAGCATGGCTGGGGCAGGGACGACCGCGGCGACAGCTGGCAGCTGGTGCCCGGCGTCGGCGGCGCCTTCAACCTGCCGGGTCCCTGGAATACGATCATTCGCGCCGATGTGGGGCGGAGCTGGCTGCCGGAGCGGTACTCGACGCTCGGCTCCACCGTCCTCCAGGTCATGTTGTTGAAACCGCTGCGATGAGCACAAGTCTGCGCGCCGATCTCCACGTCCATACGTGCCACTCCAGGCAGAGCGGAACGCTGCCGTTTCTCGGGTCGCGTGACTGCTACTCACGGCCGGCCGACGTCTACCGCGTGGCTCGCGCGCGCGGCATGGATCTCGTCTGCATTACTGACCACGACTCCATCGATGGCGGTCTCGAGCTGCTCGATCAGCATCCGGATGACGAAACGGTGATTGTTGGCGAGGAGATCACCTGCCGGCTTCCCGATGGTGATGTCGAGGTGCACATCGCGGCATATGACATGACGGAAGCGCTGCATCGCGACGTGCAGCATCTGCGTGGCAACGTCTTCGACGTGACTGGCCGGCTACGTCAGGCAGGCGTGTTCTTCGCGCTCAATCACCTGCTGCACTTCTACCGTCACCAGCTGCCGCTGCATCGATACCTGGAGCTGATGAACGAGGTGCCGGCGCTCGAGGTGCGGAACGGCACCATGGTGCCGGCGCACAACGAGCTGTGCGAGCGGCTGGTCGCGTCGCAGCGGCCGATGCCGGGGCTTCCGCCTTCGCCGCAACGCGGCTTCGGCGGGACGAGAAAGCCCCGGCCCACGAGAAATGGACAGCTCGGCGGGCCCCACATTGCCCCGCTCGGCGCGATTGGAGGCAGCGATGCCCATACCCTGCGACGTGTCGGTACGACCTGGACTGAGGCACCGGGAACGACGCGTGCGGAGTTCCTGAGCAGTCTGAAGCGCGGCCTGGGACGGCCAGGAGGCGTACACGGGGGCACCCTGCCGGTGGCCGGCGATGCCTATGGTGTGGTCGCCCGGTACGTAGCGGCGCTTGCCGGGTTCGGACCGCAGGACGTCCGCTCGTGGCGGCGAGCCGGGTGCCTGGCCTTCTCGGTCGTGTCGCTGCCGTTTCAGTTCAGTCCGTTGCTTGTCGCCAAGGCCCGCAAGTCGGCGGAGCGGCGCATTGTCCGCGAGGTCAGCACGGCGCTTGATGCTCCGCCTTCGCTGCTGCGCAGCTTCGGCGAGGCAGGCTTTCGTTCGAGCCCCGAGCCCCGAGTCCCGAGTCCCGAGACTGACGCCGGAGTCACCTCATGACCGGCATCGCCGTGACCGGCATCGGCCTGGTGACGGCACTGGGAACCACGCGCGAGGACAGCTGGCGCGCGATGGTGGAGGGTCAGTGCGGAGTTCGTCCAGTCAGCGTGTTCGACACTGAGGGATTCCGCAGCCGTGTGGCGGCCGAGGTCGATCTCACCGCGCTCGACCACGCCATGACGCCGCTCGAACGGCGCCGCAATTCGCGCGGGGATCGCATCGCCCTGCACGCGGCCGCCGAAGCCATCGACGACGCCGGCTTCATGGACGGCGTGTATGACGCGTCGCGCGTTGGCATCTTCCTTGGCGCCGGAACGGGCGATCTGCTGCGGAACGAGGATTACTACCGCACCTGGATCACGCGCGGTCTCGATCGCGCCCGGCCATCCGACGCCTGTAATCACTTCCTGAGCACGCCCGTTGATGCCATCGCCGCCTGGTTCGGATTCGAAGGACCGCGCGGCTGCATCGTCGCCGCCTGTTCGTCCAGCACTATCGCCATCGGACGCGCAGTCGAGGCGATCAGGGCGGGGCGGGCGGATCTCGCGCTCGCGGGGGGTGCGGACGCCCTGGCGCGCCTGACGTTCAGCGGCTTCAATCAGTTGCGTCTGATGGACCCGCAGCCCTGCCGGCCGTTCGACCGCAGCCGCGCCGGGATGAACATCGGCGAAGGGGCAGGCGTGCTCGTGCTGGAAGACCTGACACGCGCTCGACGCCGCGGCGCTCACGTGTACGCCGTGCTGGCAGGACACGGCGTCGCCTGCGAAGCGTTCCATCCAACGGCGCCGGAGCCGAACGGCATTCCTGTCGCCGCTGTTGTGTCGCTGGCGCTGGCGGACGCCCGCCTTCAGGCCGATGCCGTGGACCACATCAACGCCCACGGCACCGCCACGCCGCAGAATGATGCCGCCGAGGCGCGCGGATTCGCGCGCGTGTTCGGAGATCGCGTGGGGAGAGTGCCGGTGACGTCGGTGAAGGGGATGGTGGGCCACTGCCTGGGCGCGGCCGGAGGGGTGGAGGCGGCGGTCCTGGCGCTATCCATCGATCGCGGCGTGATTCCGCCGACGATTCACCATTCAGACAGCGACGACGACGTTCAGATCGACGTCGTCGCCAACCACGCGCGCGAACAGCGGCTGCGCTGCGCGGTGTCGACGTCGCTCGGGTTCGGAGGCAACGACTCGGCGATAGTAATGACGGCGGTGTAGGCCTGATCCCTGAAAACGCCGGGTCTGCGTGATCGTGCGCGAGACCCGGCCTACGACTTGCCCAGCCCTGAGGCCCGAGGCCTGCAGCCTGATTCCTACCAGAAGTACCAATGCCCTGCTGCTGTGAACGTGACGCCGCCGAGCGACACGTTGCCGTTTGGCGCGTCGTCGACGTCGTCGTTCGAGTTGAACGTCAGCTCACCGCTGACGCCGACGTTCGGCGCCTTGTCGAAGAAGAGCTCGACGCCGCCAAAGAGCAGAATCCCGACGTTGGTGTCGTTGTGATCCGGCCCGAAGACCTCCTCGTCGAACTTGGCGGTCACGAAGTTGAGTCCGGCGCCCACGTACGGCGTCAGGCTGACTGGCCCGTTGAACTTGTACTCGTACCAGCGGTAGATCACGGCTGGTGAGAATCGCACGGCCGTGATGTTGTCCGGATGGTAGTCGACGCTGGAGACGGCCAGCTCGCCTTGAACGCCCAGTGGACCGCCGTAGAAGAAATACCGCGCGCTTACGCCGATGGCGGGTGCGTCCTCGATACCGAGACGCACGCCGACGCCGAACTGATGGTCGTTGGTGTTGGTCGAGGTCGTCGCCGGCTGCACATTCTGAGCGGCCGCTGCCAGCACTTCGGCCGTGAAGAGTGGCCTCGGTCTCGACGGCTCGAACAGCTGGCGCACCTTCAGCAGCGCCAGATCGTCCGCCCGGGCCGCGCCGGCCGTGCTCGCAAGTATCGACAGGGACATCATCACAATCGTCGTCAGTGGCGTGCGTCGTATCACGGATCCTCCAGGTTCAGGGCAGGGCTGAATGCCGCCGCGCGTGTGTCGAAGTTGCCGCCTGTCTGGACGTAGTGTTGCCGCAGGCGGAAGGTCGCTCCCAGAACTTGTGGGGTCCGCCTTAAGGCGGACCTTACGAGTTTACGCTGGAAGTCGCATCATTGAGACGCGCAGGGGCTTGACGTCGAGGGGCGGAGCCATCGATTCCGAATCGGAGACGAACCTGGCCAGCGATGGATGATGTTCCGCGGCGATGCGCTGCCAGGTTCGCGCGAATGCCTCGAGCAGCGCAAGGTTCGCATCGAGCCGCGCGCGCAGCGCCTCGTCGTCCATCAGTGGGATGGCCAAATCCGCCTGGAGTCGGCGGAGGAAGTCCACATCGACAATGTTGGCCGCAGCGTGGCTGGACACGCCGTTGTCGTCAGCGGCATTCCAGGCGCGAAACAACGCCTGCATGCGGGTGTGCAGGACGAAGAACTTCCGCAGCATCGTGTCGATCGAGGCGATGAACTCCGGACGCCGGTACCGCTGCTGGAAGAACAGGAGTGCGGTTATCGCCCAGTACGTGGCGTTGTCCCACGACACCTTGGCGGTCATCACCTGCGCGTTCCCCATGATCGGATACTGCCCGTCGTACAGACGGATGAAAGCGTCGAACAGACGCAGATACATCGTGTTGAACGACTCCGCCCGCTCCGCGATCGATTCGCCGGCCGTTTCCCGGACGATCAGGTCGGTAACGTAGTCATTGCCCATGGCAATGAAGTCCGACCCCGGGGAATAGAAGGGGTCGGTGAACACGCCGGCCTCACCGACCAGTGCCCATCGATTGGGCGAGAACACGCGTTGGCAGCTGTGCGCGAAGTGCTTGAGCGCAAGGAAGTCCTCGAGCCGATCGGCATGGCGCTCCATGACAGCGGCACACTGAGGCTCGAACTCCCGCAGCCAGTCCATCGCCCGTTCGAAGCGGTTGATCCGGTCGTAGGGGTGCATGTCGCCGTCGGCGACGATGCCGAAGCTGTGACTGCCTGAACCAAGCGGGATCAGCCATACCCAGTAGCCGGCCCCCATCAGGTGCACCGTGCTCTGCCAGCGGAGACCCGACGGTACACGCGACTTCCAGCTGGCCTCGGAAGACCAGTCATCGATCTCGACGCGCGCCTTCACACGCCACCACGCGGCGTTGGCGCCGTGGGAACTGGGCCGCGCAAGACCCAGCTTCCGTTTGACGAGTCCCGCCCGCCCGCTTGCGTCCACGACCCAGCGCGCGGTGACCGTCCGCCTGAACTCGTGGGCCTGGGCTGCGGGCTCGTGGGCCGGGCCTTCGGGCCTGGCACCGACGATCGTCACCTGATGCGGATCGTTGCTGCCTTCAGACGCGAGCTGGAACGACTCCACTTTGCATCCGTGAAGCACGTCGATGCCGAGCAGCGCGTTCGATTCCAGCAGCATGTTCTCGAGCCGGCCCCGATCGAGCTGGAACGACGGTACGGGCGGAAACTGCGGCGGTCCCAGCTCGACGCGCGAGGCGATGTCGCGGTTGTCGCCATGGGTGAAGAAGTACCGGAGGCCGAGCTTTTCGAGCTGACGCGTGCGGAGGTGTTCCTCCAGCCCGAGCCTCTTCGAAAAGTAGTGCGCGCCGATCTCGACGCTCGACTCGCCGACCTTGAAGGCGGCCTCCGGCACCGGGTGCGGGCGCTTTTCGACGACGAGCGTGCGGAGATGAGGCGCTTCCTGGTGGAGTTGTCGCGCCAGGCAGCCGCCGGCGAGTCCGCCGCCGATGATGACGACGTCGTAGTGGTGGCTGTCTGATGGTCCGCGCGTCGGATCCGACATGCTGGGCTCCAGGTGTCCCGGCGCTCGACACAAACTACGCGCGACGTGGGACCGATGGTTGCCGGCGAGTGTATACCGGCTGGAAATTGGGGTCGGGAGTCCTTTTTGGAGGACACGCCCGCCCACAAGTTTTTGAAGCATCGGGCGTGTCCTCCAAAAAGGACTCCCGACCCCAATTTCTAACTCCGACGACCTCATCTCCGTTCGCCGGCCTCTTCCGAGGCGCGCAGTATAATTTCTGGTCATGCCGACGAATTTGAACGTGAACGGGACCGCTCGCTCGTACGACGGCGATCCCGATATGCCTCTCCTCTGGTATCTGCGCGATGACTTGCGTCTGATCGGGACGCGCTTTGGCTGCGGTGCCGGCCTCTGCGGCGCCTGCACGGTGCACGTGGACGGCCAGGCCGTACGGTCGTGCCAGACGCTGATGAAAACCCTTCAGAACAAGCGCGTGATGACCATCGAGGGTTTGAGCCCGGACGGTTCGCATCCCGTGCAACGCGCGTGGACGACGCACAACGTGGCGCAGTGCGGGTACTGCCAGTCCGGGCAGATCATGCAGGCCACCGCGCTGCTGCAGACGACACCGAGCCCCAGCGATCAGGACATCGAACGCGCCATGGCCGGCAACATCTGCCGCTGCGGTACCTATCAGCGGATTCGTGCGGCGATCAAGACCGCGTCGAAGGAGCGGGCATGAGCGTCATTGAAAACGTCAGCCGGCGCACATTCATCGGCGGCATCTTCTCGGCCGGTGCTTTCGTGCTGGCCGCACGCGTGCTCCCCGAAACCGCCTGGGCACAGACGCCTGTCGCGCGCACCCGCGCCGACGGGGCACTGCTGAACCCCAGCGTCTATCTTGGTATCGAATCCGACGGCACGGTGTTCATCGTCACCCACCGCTCGGAAATGGGCACGGGCATCCGGACGACGCTGCCGATGGTGGCGGCCGACGAGCTCGACGCCGACTGGTCGCGCGTCCGCATCGAGCAGGGCGTTGGTGATACCCGCTACGGCGATCAGAACACCGACGGGTCGCGATCGATCCGCGACTTCTACGAGGCCTTCCGTCACGCTGGAGCGTCGGCGCGTTCGATGCTGCTCAGTGCAGCGGCGGCGCAGTGGAACGTTCCGGTGGCGCAGCTGACGACGGCCAACCACGAAGTGGTACATCAGGCGAGCAACCGCCGCGTCGGTTATGGACAGCTGGTGGCCGCGGCGGCCAAGCAGCCCGTGCCGAAGGTGGGCGAGCTGCAGTTCAAGCCGAAGACGGCGTGGAAGTTCGTCGGCAAGGAGCGGTCGACCTACGACCAGGCCGACATCCTGACCGGCAAGGCGCAGTTCGGCCTCGACGTCTTCCGCGACGGCATGGTGCATGCCGTCGTCGAGCGTCCCCCCGTGTTCGGCGGCAAGGTCCGCAGCTTCGACGACAAGGCAGCGCTCGCCGTGAAAGGCGTGCGCCAGACTGTCACGATCGAACCGCTCAAGCTGCCGTATCGATTCCAGGCGCTCGGCGGCGTTGCCGTGATCGCCGACAACACCTGGGCGGCGATGCAGGGACGCAAGCAGCTCAAGGTGCAATGGGAGGACGGCGCCCACGCCAGCTTCGAGTCCGAGAGCTTCAAGAAGCAGATGCTCTCAACGGTGATGAAGCCGGGTAAGGTGGCCAGGAACGTTGGCAACGTCGACGCCGAGTTCGCCAAGGGCGGCAAGGTGCTCGAGGCGACGTACTACACGCCGCTGGCGGCGCATGCCGCCATGGAGCCGCCGGCCGCCGTGGCGGACTTCCGCGACGGCAAGGTCACCATCTGGGGGCCGCAGCAGAATCCGCAGGCGACGCAGGACACCGTGTCCGAGGCGCTCGGCATCGACAAGAAGGACGTCATCTGCAACGTCACGCTGCTTGGTGGCGGGTTCGGACGCAAGTCGAAGCCGGACTTCTGTGCAGAAGCGGCAATCCTGTCGAAGAAGCTGGGCAAGCCGGTCAAGGTGATCTGGACGCGCGAGGACGACATCCGCTTCGACTACTACCACACGACGGCGGCCGTGTACCAGAAGGCCACGGTTGACGCCAAGGGTCGTCCCACCGCGTGGCTGCAGCGCTCGGTGTTCCCGCCGATCGCAGCGATGTTCGATGAGAAGGCCCGTAACGGACTCGGCATCGAGCTCGGCATGGGTCTCGTCGACATGCCGTATGACGTGGCCAACATTCGCGCCGAGAATGGCGAGGCGGAAGCGCACGTCCGCATCGGCTGGTTCCGCGCTGTCTGCAACAACTACCACGCGTTTGCCGCGCACTGCTTTGCTGACGAAATGGCGGCGGCGGCGGGTCGCGACCGGGTCGAGTTCCTCCTCGATCTGCTTGGGCCGGGGAAGATTCTCGATCTCAAGGCGCAGGGTGTGGACTACTCGAATTACGGCGCGCCGATCGAGAAGTATCCGGTCGATACGCGGCGGCTTCGTCGCGTGCTCGAAGTGGCCGCCGAGCGCTCAGGCTGGGCCAAGCGCAAGTCCGGCGGCGGTTCGGGCATCGGCATCGCGGCGCACCGCAGCTTCAACAGCTATGTGGCGTCGGTCGTGGAAGTGGAAGTGGATGCGAAGGGTGGCCTGAAGATTCCGAAGGTCACTCAGGTCGTGGACGCCGGTGTCATCGTCAACCCCGATCGCGTGCGTGCGCAGTTCGAAGGCGCGGCGACGATGGCGGTCGGCCTGGCGCGGACGGGTGAGATCACTGCCACCGGCGGCAAGATCAACCAGAGCAACTTCAACACGTTCCAGGTGGCGCGCATGACCGATGCGCCCTACCAGACGGACGTGCACTTCGTCGACAGCGATGCGCTGCCGACGGGGGTCGGCGAACCCGGCGTGCCGCCGGTGCTGTCGGCGCTCGCCAACGCGATCTTCGCCGCCACCGGCAAGCGCGTCCGCGAGCTGCCACTCTCCAAGACGAAGCTCGCCTAACCTGTAGGGCGGGGCCTTTGGGCCCCGCCGCATCTCGTAGGCCGGGTCCCCCTGGACCCGGCATCTCCGTCAACCTTCACAACTGATAATCACGCCGGCCGTTTGTTCGTCGTCTTCATGCCGTTCAGCATCGTCGGCCGCGAGACCGGACTGAATGCGATGGCGTCGAGCTTCTATCCGGCCGACGCGCTCGAACGGGGTTTGGCGATCGGGTTGCATGTAAGCGGGTCGCCACTACGGAACACATGACGATAGTGGATTGCTGATCGCCCCAAGTTTTGCGTCCGCAGCCAGAGCAGGGCCGATGACTACTCCTTTTGGCGCTCAGGTATGTCGCGCACTCGTTACAGTGGCATTCGCGAGTGCGGTCGTGGGTTGCTCACGTAATCCCGCGGAACACGCAACCACGGCCGTGCTTCGTCGGTACCGCTGGATGAGCTGAAGGAGCGATGATGTACCGAGCAAAGCCCTGGCAAATCGTTCCGATCGCGGCACTCATCGTGCTCGTCTGGTTTCCGGCGCATTCGCAAGGCGAGCCAGTTACTCTCGACGCCACTCTACGCGGCGTGCAACCGCCAGGCGGTTCTTTCGCTTCTCCTCCTACAGCCAACAGTTTCTATCTTGTCGGTTTTGTTTCAATTACCGAGTTCCGCAACTTTCTCTTGTTTGATCTGGCAGGTCTCTCCGGTACGGTCAATGCGGCGAAGCTTCGTCTTACCAACCCCCCCGGCGGGTTCAGTAGTCCGGACGCGCTCGAGCAGTACACCACGTTCGACGTTACCAGTGACTTTGCTTTACTGGGTACCGCGAGTCCCTTGATCTACTCAGATCTCGGCAGCGGCACCGCCTATGGCTCCTATACGGCGTCGATCGCCGATAACGCCAGCGTTGTCGAACTTACGCTCAACGCTGCCGCCGTCGACGCGATCCAGGCTTCGCTTGGCTCTCAGTTCGCGCTGGGAGGAGCAATCACGACCCTGGGCGTACTCCAGCCTGGCGGCCCTTGGCAAACTCTGTTCGGCTCTACCGGCGTTGGTGACGTCACTCAGCTACAGTTGGATTTGACGCCGTCGTCGGTTCCAGAGCCTTCGACGCTGCTGATGCTTTCGACGGGAGCGGTGCTGGCCCTCGCGAAGCGCAAGAGGGCCGTCGGCTTTTGTCGCCGCATTTCCGGTTTCAATGTCCTGCGCCGCGGCGTGACCGGTGAAGCAGATGTTTTTGAATGACGTTTGGTCAACGCGGCTGATGGAAGCGAGCCGGGCGGGCTTCTAGTCGCTGAACTGGCCTGTGGCGAACTTGTGGTTCACTTCCAGCGCCTGCTTCACCGCCGCAGCGCCAAATCCTGAGTAGTAGTGGATCGCCGAGATGCGCTTGTCGGTTGCCGCCTTATCCGCCATTTTCTCAATGAAGCCGGTTGGAACCGTGGCCATCAAGCTGCCGATGCCGTCGAGGCCCTGCGCGGCGCCGATCCCGAGCATCTTGAAGTAGCCGCGAATCTGTTCGCCAAACGGGCGCTCGGCCACGAAGTTGCCGTGCGCGAAGGCGAACTTCGCCTTGATGTCACCCAGCATCACACCCGGATGCACCGGCAGGGTGTTGCCTTCGCGATCCAATTGATCGAGCCATCGCATGAACTTCGAGGGGCTGTAGCAGACCTGCGACCAGAGGAACACCTCTTTGTCCCGGTGCGCGGCCGCCCATGCGTTCTTGCGCGCCACCTCACGCGCGGTGTTGGCGGGCACGGTGTTCGGGTTTCCATAAGGATGTCCCGCAAACGCGATCGTCCTGATCCGGCCATCGTCGAACACGCCCGTGTCCACCATGTCCATGGCGGCCTGGAAAGGCCCTGCCGGATTCCGCGGATCGCCGGCTAGCAGCAGAAAGCCATCGACACCCACGTCGAGCAGCGCGCGAACGATGCCGCCGAGATAACTGGCGTCCTTGTAGCGCCGCGCCGCCAGGTGTGGAATCGGCCTGTACCCCAGTTTGACCAGCTGCGACGACCGCTCAATCGTCTTCACGCGATCCACGTCTTTGGTCCCGGGGTCAGTGGACTTGTCCACGATCGAAAAGATGGTGCCTGCCGCGATCGTGACGCCCTTTTCGCCCATTTCCTTGGCCACGTTGGCCATGTTGGTGAGGCAGCTGATCTCATACGTGCTGTTGAGCGCGTACTGCTGCACACGCTGTTTCGTCTGGTTGCTCATAGGGGAAAGGTCCGCTCGCGTGGTCACCACTGGTTCAGTAGGCACAGCCCTCTAGTCTATCCTGCCCGGGAGTTCTGTTCAGCTGTCGCGCGGTGGCGTTCGCCGCGTGCCGCCTGCACACCCGCGCGGCGCGATCAGCGCTGCGGTTGTTCGGCAATGTGACGTTCTGCCTCGATCCTTGGAGGAGCCGCCATCGATCCGCGGTCAGATTGCCTGCGACACGGAACACGTATCTGGTTCTCCTCTGCGTGCCGTGAGAATGACGATTGGTGCCGCGAGACAGGTGCGTCTGGAGGCCAGGGGTCTTGAACTGTTTCCACACGATTCTTGGAACCTAATGCGCGGAAAGTCGTCCATGTCATGCAGCGGCCGACTCGACGCGTCGTCCGAGGTGTGGGTTGCACCGGGATGAGGCACCCAGGCCCGTACGGGCGGACCCAGGCCGTGTCGTACCTGACCCGCAAAACGGGCACGGGCGACGCGGTCAATGGAGAGGAGTATCGGATGAAATCGCGGTGGCTCGTGCTTCTCGCTCTCGTATGCCTCGCCGGCACGTCACTTTTCGCGCAGGATCTCGGCGGCGCCTGGCAGGGCACCTTGAGCGCGCAGGGGAATCAGTTGCGCGTGGTCTTCCGCGTCACGAAAGCAGCTGACGGCAAGCTCGTCGGTCAGGGGTTCTCGATCGATCAAGGTGGTCAGCCGATCCCGATGAGTGCCATCTCCGTGGAAGGACGCACGGTGAAGTGGAAGCTCGATCCGTTGAGCGCGAGTTACGAGGGGACCTTTTCCCCGGACGGGAATGCGATCAACGGGACTCTGACCCAGGCGATGCCAGTGCCCTTGAACCTCGTCCGCGCGACACCGCAGACGGCCTGGGCGATCCCGGAACCCACACCGCCCCCCAAGCCGATGGACCTTGCGGCTAATCCCGGCATCGAAGTGGCCACCGTCAAACCGAGCTCGGCAGAGACGCGAGGTCGCCTCTATACGATGCGCGGCGATCGGATGACGGCCATCAACGTCAGTGTCATGAACCTCATCACTTTTGCCTACGACCTGCACGAACAGCAGGTGTCGGGCGGCCAGAACTGGATGTCGGCGGACAAGTTCGAGATCGTGATCAAGCCAGATACGTCCGGTCAGCCGAACATCAACCAGATGAAGCTGCTGCTGCGAAAAGTGCTGGAGGAGCGATTCCAGCTGAAGACCCACACCGAAAAGCGCGAGCTCACTGTGTACGCGATGACGCTTCCGCCGAACACACAGCACAAGCTGACGGCGTCGGCGGCCATCGCGGGAAACCTCCCCAGCCTGCTGTTTCCGCGGCCAGGCCTGCTGCCGGCACGGAATGCGACGATGACTGAGCTTTCGCAGTCGCTGCAGTCCGCCGTCCTCGATCGTCCGGTGGTGAATCGCACCGGCATCGAAGGGCGCTTCGACTTCACGCTCGACTGGATGCCGGACGAAACACAGTTCGCCAGCTTCGGTCCTCCACAGCAACAGCAGCCTGACAACGGCAAACCGAGTATCTACGAGGCATTCCAGCAGCAACTGGGCTTGAAGCTCGAACGTGCGAAGGCGCCGGCAGACGTGATGGTGATCGACAAGCTGGAACGGCCGTCAGAGAACTGATATCGCTCGTTGGAACGGAGCGTCGCCCGTTCAGTCCAGGCAATTGTCGGTGCGTGCGGCTCCGAGTCGGTGAATCTTCGAAGCATCGAAGAACAAGGCTCTTCCGTGCGCTGAAGCTCGAATCCGCGCTACGACGGTCCTCTCGAGGCCCTTGGGTCGAGGGTGTTCAGCGAGCAGCCGTGATCTATCGGCGCGGCGGGACTGCTACCTCGGTGCCGTGCAGCGACGGGTTGCGGCGAGGTCGTGAATGCAGACTCGACGATGGTTCCGACCTGGTCGAAGGGGCGAAGCGAAGGAGCTACGCGGCCGGTAGCCGCAATACGAACCTGGCGCCACCCCCGTTGCGAGGTTCATAGAGCAAATCTCCGCCCATCGCCCGCGCCTGCGCCAGCGACAACGCCAGCCCCAGCCCGAGTCCGGCGGGATTGTCGTTCCCGCTCGTGCCACGCGAAAACGGCTTGAACAGCGTTGTCGCGTCCGCGACGCCGTGACCGCGATCCTCGACGGCCACTTCGACGATGGCGCCGCGCGCGCGCGCGGACAACCGGATGGTGCGGTCGGCGGCGTCACGGGCGTACTTCTCGGCGTTGTCGATCAGGTTGCCGATGATTCTCGCAAGCGCGTCGCGATCGAAACTCGCGCGCAACTCAGACGGGACGTCGACATCGAGTGTCGCACCGGATCGGTCGAGCGTGGGTTGCACGCGGTTCGCGACTTCGCGAAGCGCGTCGCTGAGGGGACCGGCCTGCGCCTCGATTCTGAGGTGGTCGCGCTCGAGTTGCGAAAACGCCAGGACGTTCGAGACGACACGGCCGAGCCGCGCCGCCTCCTCGCCCATGCGCCGCGCGTAGTCGCGCACCTTCTCCGGATCGCCGTGACCGTCGGCGAGCAGGTCGCCATACAGCCGGAGGCCGGCCAGCGGCGTGCGCAGTTCGTGCGCGGCCGTAGCTGCGAACCGGCTGCGTTCGAGCGCGAGTGACTCGGCGCGACGGACGAGCACGACGACGAAGGCGGCGGCGCCCACCGCGAGCGTGCCGATCGCGAAGAACTGGACCAGGAATGTCCGCGCAATGGCCTCGGCCTCGAGGTCGGCCTGCGCCAGCCGCTGCGGCCGTGGTGCCACGGTGAGTCGCCAACCCGGTACTACCTCGGCGCCATCAATGCCGGCCGGACGCAGATCGGCGACCATGTCGTTCGCCTTTGACGCAACCCAGTCAGCGAGCGTCGAGGGGTTGACGACAAACCCCTGCGCGAACGTGCCGTCAGGCGTCTGGACCTGCCGCACTGCGACCAGTGACGGTTTGTTGTCGAACGAAAGCGTTCGCCAGAGGAGCGGAGAGATCGTGATCGTGACCGGTGCCGGTACAGATACCGGCGGTACTGGCACGGGTGCCGCTGGCGGAAGCACGGGCGCCGTCTGCGTTGACACGGGTACTGTCGGAGCGAACGCCTGCTGCGAGTACACCTGGTTCGGGTTGCTGTTCTGCGAGTAGACCTTGGGATCGACCTGGATCACCTGCGTCTGCTGCGACGCCGACGCCACGGAAGTTGCTGGTGGCGGCGGTGGCGATGTCACTGGGGGCGGCGGTGACGGCGGCGTCGATCGTGCCGGTGAGGCTGGCTTGGTTTTCGGCGCACGCGCGGGCACAGGAAGCATGGCCACGAGCGGCGGCGACAGGTCCTGCTTCACGCGCGCTCGAAATGCTTGATGGGCAGCATGCTGCTGCGGTTCCGACAACGCCGGCACATCGTCATTGATCGTCGGTGTGCTCACCTTGCCGTTGGCGTCGAGCTGGAAGTAGCCCAGCACCAGCGCGTCTTCGGCGCCGCGCGCGAGCGGCGACGGGGAGACGTTGAGCCCGGGAGACGCGTTCGGGTCGTGCATCAGGTTCTGATAATGAAAGTAGGGCCGCCGCACTTCACGCACGATCAGCGCTTCGAGCTGGCCGGTCAGCTCCCGCGCCAGCACCTGGGCGCGATCGTCGGCAGCCCGCCGAGGCGCATTGCTGACGTCCTGTTGCCGCGCCCGCACGTCGTGCCAGCCCGAGTAGAACCACGCGCCGAGCAGCGCCGCCACCAGCACCGCCAGGACGACGGCCGCAGAGATCGCGCGCGGCAGCGTTCTGGCCGCGGTCATCGCGCGAGCCGCCAGGCGTAGCCAGCGCCTTTCACGGACACGATCAGTGACGGCTGCGCCGGATCGATCTCGAGCTTCTTGCGCAGCACCGCGATCGCCATGTCGACGGCGCGTGTCTGCAGATCGCTCCGCTGGCCGAACACCTGCTCGAGCAGTTCGGCGCGCGACACCACGCGATCCTGGTGGCGATGCAGCCAGCGGACGATGCCAATCTCGCGAGGTGTGAGCGAAATACGCTCGTCGCCGCGCACCACGACCATGCGCAACAGATCGATGACCGCGCCGTCGATCCGCAATTCGTCCAGCGACTCGCCCGCGGGCGCGCGTCGGCCGAGGACGCGGACGCGGGCCAGCAGCTCACGCGCCGAAAACGGCTTGGTGACGTAATCGTCAGCGCCCTCGACCAGCCCGCGAACCTTGTCGTCCTCGGAGGCGCGCGCGGTCAGCATCAGGATCGGCAGGCCGGGCCGCGCCGCCCGCAGCCGGCGGCACACCTCGACGCCATCCATCCGCGGCAGCATGAGATCGAGCACGACGAGATCGAACACCTCCCGGAGGCCGGTCTCGACGCCCATCACGCCATCGCCGACGGCG
>Ga0173480_10000106_pt1 | contig 21881 bp, 18 predicted proteins | sample NitcycUS209509C1_FD_122622 | JGI IMG/M metagenome (GOLD analysis project Ga0173480, IMG submission 122622) | Soil microbial communities from Arlington Agricultural Research Station in Wisconsin, USA - Nitrogen cycling UWRJ-S209-509C-1 (version... | ecosystem: Environmental > Terrestrial > Soil... | reverse complement strand
CGACAGTGTCGTGGACACACTGCGCAGTGACTCCGGCGACCACGACGACCGTTCGCAAGATCTCGAACGTGGTCTCGCCGGCCTCACCGCGCGTCAGCGCGAGGTGTTGCGCGCAGTTTCACTCGAAGGCTACACGGCGCGGGAGGCGGCGTTGCGACTGGATATGACCGAAGTGGCGGTGCGCGTCACGTTGCATCGCGGCCTGAAATCGCTCGCGACCCTGTTTCGGAAGGATCTCCATGAAGACTGAAGTGTTGATTCGCGCATTGGCGCAGGACGCCGCGCGGCCGGTCGTCCCGGTGAGCCGCCTCGTGGCGACGGGAGTGTTCGCCGGCGCAGCTGTTTCCCTGTTGTTGTTCACACTGATACTGCGTCCGCGCCCGGACATCGCGGCTGCGCTGTATTCGCCCGGGTTTTGTCTCAAGTTTGCGGCGTCGGCGTGTCTTGCGCTGACGGCGGCAGCTTTGTTAGGCGCGCTCGCGCGGCCGATGCCGAGTCATCGCTCGTTGGGAGTGCTGACGCTGGCTCCCGTGATGCTCTTGATCGGTGTCGCGGTCGAGTTGGCCGTGTTGCCAGGCGATACGTGGCACGCGCGGTTGATCGGACGCAACGCTCCGCACTGCCTGGCGCTCATTCCTCTCCTGGCCACGGGACCTGCCATGTGCCTCATCCTGGCGTTGCGTCGCGCTGCGCCCGCGCGACCAGGCCTTGCAGGTGCGGTCATCGGCCTTGCGGCCGGAGGCATCGGGGCAATCCTCTACGCGCTCACGTGCCCGGACGATAGCCCGCTGTTCGTGGCCGCGTGGTATTCGGTCGCGATCGTCATCGTCACGGGCGTTTGTTTCATGGCGGGTCGTCGCTGGCTGCGTTGGTAGGCGAAACCCTCGGAATTGGTGTTAACGAGGGGGGCGAGTCGTATCTCGGCGCATGCTAGCGCGCGCTGCTAACTAGCCGAGAATCCTGCACATCACGACGCGTTCGTGAGGCAAGGGCAGCCACTTCTTTTCGATGGCGTGTTCGGCCAGCAACTCGGGGCCGCAAGCGATTTCGGGCATCACGACGAAGTCATGCCGCTCATAGAAGGGCCGATTCCAGGGGAGATGATTATAGGTGGTGAGCCAGAGTGCCCGCGCGCCGCATGCCAGTGACATCTCGGCCGCTGCTTCGAGCAGCGCGCCTCCGATGCCTCTGCGCATGCAGCGCTGTCGCACGGACAGCTGTGCCAGATACGCGTTGCCATCCTTGCGAGCGATGGCAGCGAATCCGATCGGTCCGGATTCGCTGTGGACCGCGATGAGTGTGGTGCGGGCAGCGAGACATTCCCGCCACCGGCGCCGCTCGGCCATCGGAAATTCATGAGTCTCGGGCAGGTCGAGGAACAGCCCTGCCGACTCGAAGATCGCACCAGCGTCCGCATCGATATCCCCGAGCATGTCGAGATCGCCGAAGACGCCACTTCGCAAAGTGAATTGTTCGACGCCTGGCCGCATCACAACGCTCGCGGATTACCGGCAAGAAACTCGAATGGCCCCTCGACCACGCCGTCGCGGCGAAGGAACGTGATCGCCTTACCGCTCAATTGGACTGCTACGCACCCGCTCGCCATCGGGTCGGCTGACTCGAAGCAGAACGTACGGTCGTCGAGCAGGCGCCAATGGGCGGTGAACTTACCTTTCACGCTGGATTCGCCACGAATCTCTCCCGCGGGATCCAGGTACTCGAACACGTCCTCGCCGGCGCCTTGAAAGTGAATCGTGTTGCCCACCACTCGATGCAGCAGTCCGGCTCGATCGAGCTCTTTGGCGCCGACACCGCTCGTTGCCATCGCGGTAAGAAAACAAAGGAAGAGTCTTGGAAACATGGGAGCTCCATAGAATGATTGCCTCAAGACCTCATCGCTGCAGGCGCGAATTTCGTTACTCCACATGGGAGCCAGCTGGACACACCGTGTCTCAATGGCCGCCGGCTTCCTTCAGTCGGCCCAATGAGGCACCTGTCTCGCGGCAGAATTCGCCTCTAGCGGCGATTCTTGTACGCAATCGCCGCCAGGATCATCAGGTACGACACGAGACGGATGGCGTAGATAGTCTTGTTGCCAGCCGCCGGATCCGCGACGAAAAGTATGCAGAATCGATTGACCAGATCTGTATCGACATGAACTTCGCCAGGCGTGGGTGCAAAGTCGAGAAGCGTTCCGTCGACATCCAGGAACAGACATATGGGCCCATTCGCGTCCGTCGTAGTTTTCGCGTCGACCATTTGAATACCTTTCACCATCTACAGCTCGAGCACGTTCTTCGACAACGACAATCGCTGCCGGATTTGTGCCGCGTCCATCAGCATGCGACCCGCCCATCGATATACGTTGTTTTCCTTCACCGTCCGGCGCATGAGTTTCATGCGCTCGCGGCGCTCGTCGCGACCCATCTGCATCGCAGTACGCATGGCCGCGGCCGTTTCACCGACATCGAACGGATTCACGAGCAAGGCCTCCGGCAACTCGCGCGAGGCTCCTGCAAATGTGCTAAGGATCAATACGCCGTCCTGGTCGTCGCGCGCGGCTACGAACTCCTTGGCCACCAGATTCATGCCGTCGTGCAGACTGTTCACGATACAGAAGTCCGCTGCCCGGAACAGTTCGAAAACCTCGCGAGGTTCCTGGTGGTGGTCGATCAGGATGATGGGCTTCCAGGCAGCGGTCCCGAATTTCTCGTTGATACGCACGGCCTCGGCAAGCGTCTGCATCTGCAGAGCGTGGTACGCCGGTAGTTTGCTTCGCGTCGGCGCCGCCACCTGCAGGAGCGTAAGCCGCTCGCGGCACCCGCGATCCTTGTCGAGCAACGCCTCGAGCGCATGGAATCGTTCGACGATGCCCTTGGTGAAGTCCCAACGTTCGACGCCCAGTCCGAGGCACACATTGGTTCCGATGCCATGACGTGCTCGTACCACCTCGCGAGATACGTGCGCTTCAGGCAGCTTCGCGAGCCAGCGCGGCGGCCACTCGATCGAGATGGGATAGGGCACGACACGGCAGACCCGCCCGCCCAGCGTCACCGTCATGTGTTCGTGATCGATCTGGCATTCGAGGAAGCGATCGACCGTCGCGAGAAAATTCTGGCAGTGATAGCGCGTGTGAAAGCCGAGTATGTCGGCGGAAAGCATGTGCGTGAGTATCTGCTGCTTCCACGGGCATACACCGAAAGTCTCCGCGTTCGGCCAAGGGATGTGCCAGAAGAGGGCAATCGTCGCCTTCGGCTTGCGCTCCCGCAGGAGCTTCGGCAGTAACGCAAAGTGATAGTCCTGCACCAGGATCAAAGGGTCTCTGGAATTCGATTCGTCAGCTACGACGTCGGCAAATCTACGATTCACTGCTTCGTACTGACGCCAGTCCGCTTCACGAAAGGCCGGCCTCACATAGGCGAGATGGCACAGCGGCCAGACGCCTTCATTGGAGAATCCGTAGTAGAACCCTTGCTCCTCTTCTGCAGAGAGCCAGACCCGCCGCAGTGAGTAGCTAGGATCCTCCGGTGGCACACGCACGCGGTCATGGGCATCGACTACCTGTCGGTCGGCCGTGCCGCTGCCATGCGCGATCCACGTACCCGAGCAGGCGCGCATGATCGGCTCCAGCGCCGTGACCATGCCGCTGGCCGGCACCTGCACGATAGGACCTGCGGGACTCTGATTGTGAATGTAGGGCTCGCGGTTGGAGACGATGAGCACTTCCGGTGAACCGAGATGTTCATGCACCACCTGTTTCAACGCCTGCGGAGTCCAGTTCTCGTGAAAGTCGATCTCGAGACGTTGTCGGTGCTCCGCTTCGCGCAACACGCGTCGAATCTGCGTAAGGATGGGCCGGGAGTCGGGCTCGGACTTCGCATCGTCGAGATAGCGGCGCCCGCGAATATCGCCTACCAGGACATTCACCCACCGACGGAGGAACAGCCAGAAGAGGAATCCGAGCGTGAGTGCGAGTACGGATGCCGCAATTCCCGCGAGAGCGAGGACGTAATTGCGTGCGGAAGATTGCCGGCGGTCGATGAAGCTCAGGTCGTGAACGATCAACGCGCGGATCGGGGCATCCGTCGCATCGTTGAAAACAAACGACGAAACCTCGACCGACCCGTCTCTCAGCTTCAACAGGCCGCTTCCCCGCTCGCCTGTCTGGTCGAGGACGTCGCATCCGATCTCCTTGGGCGTGCGTTCGGTCTTGTAAAGGAGCGTGTTGTTGTCGCGGCAAAGTACGACGGCCATCAGGCGTTCATCTGTCGTAATGCCGGCCAGGTAGGCGCGCAGCCCCCGCTTGTCGTCGCGTTCGAGAAGGCTCGTCAATGAACCTTCCATGGAATGCGCCACCAGCTGCGCGCGCATGTCCACGTCACTGCGAAACCATTCGGCGAGAATGCGGTCGACGTAAGGAACGCCGAAAAACGCGAGAATGCTGACGGCGATCAGCGTGGGAATGGCGAAACGAATGAGGATCGAGCGCATCGAGCTGCCGGATCTAGCGCGTGATCGGCCGGCGCCGGGTGGCCACCGTGGCGGCCGATGACTCGGGTAGAAGCGAGAGCAGGGACCCAAGGCCTCGCGCGAGCCGCGTCAAATCGCCGGACGACAGATTGCGTACCGCTCGCTGCAACGTGACGACCGCACGTCCGGCAGTCGCCTTCAGGATCTTTTCGCCGGCCGCGGTCACGTGGATTTGCACGCTGCGTTGATCGCCGTCGTGGCGTCGACGTTCGATCCAGCCGCGTGTGGCGAGACTCTTCAGCGCCTGACTCACCGCTGGCTTCTTCATCCCGAGTTGTCGCGCGAGTTCCGAGGCGGGCAGGCCGGGCTGATTGCCGATGCACACCAGGGCGCGATGCAGAGTGATCGGAGCGTCGGTCAGTCGCTCGAGCTCACGGTACAGCGTGCGCATACGGTCGACGAGCGCGCGCGCCGCGAGCAACGCTTCGCTTTCGAGGATGGCGCGCCGATCTGCACGCGAAGAATTGCGCCTGGCGCGGTTCCCGGTCGAAATCATCTCTATCAACGTTTATTAGTGGGCGCAAAGCCTATCACCTGAAGCCGCAGATGTGGGGTTCTGGAGACCGCCAATCGTTTAAAAAGCGCAATAGTTGCGAAAAGTGAACTATTTAACGATAGCGCCGGGCGTTCAGCGAAACGAGGCGGCGCCGCGAGCATGGGCCATGAGCGCTACGCCACCGGCAGAGGCGGTTTTCCGCGAGTGCCAGTGATGGCGTGAGCAGGGCAAGAGACGAGAGGCCAGTCGAGCGCAAGGGAAGCCTCCATCCGGGTATACGCAATCTGGCGCAATCATAGCCGCCCCCCGGCAGTCGATGTCACACGATGGCCAGGGAAGGGCGGCCTCCTTTCCTAACAAATTCCGCCCGGTGAAGTGGGAGCCTGCCGACAACATCTGGTTACCGCGGCATTGAACTCGTTCATCGCACTGCAGTCGACAGAAGGCGCTCGTCTACATTTGTCCGCGGCGCAAATCTCGATGTTTGCCCTGTCGGTCACGCCGGGCGTCGAGAAATCGGCCACCCTCGACGAGATCAAAGGAAGGCAAGACCATGCAGATAGAGGACTACGCGATCATCGGCGATGGAGAAACTGCTGCCTTGGTTGGCCGAAACGGCTCGATAGATTGGCTCTGTTGGCCGCGCTTCGATTCTCCGGCCTGTTTCGCCGCTCTCTTGGGAACATCAGAGCATGGACGATGGCTGATGGCTCCTGCCGGATCTTCTAACAGCCGTCGCGAGTACCGGCCAGACACCCTGATCCTCGAAACCACTTTCGAAACGCCTGAGGGGGCCGCCGTCGTCATCGACTTCATGCCGCCCAGGGGTTCCGCTTCGGATGTCGTTCGGGTGGTACGGGGAATCAGCGGGCGCGTGGCATTTCGTACCGAACTCGTGATTCGTTTCGATTACGGATCGATCATCCCATGGGTGAGTCAGTCGCCTAACAAGACGTCCGAGCTGCATGCCGTAGCGGGGCCCGACAAACTCACGCTGCGCACGTCGATCGCGTTGCGCGGCGAGGGTGGAAGCACTGTTGGCGACTTCTCCGTTGCTGCTGGGGAAGAAGTGCGGTTTGTCCTCACCTACTCAGCGTCTCACCTGCCGATTCCTCGCTGCATCGATGTCATCGCTGCGCTCGCCGACACGGAGAAGTTCTGGAAAAAGTGGTCGGAAAAATGCGAGTTCGAGGGACCCTGGCGAGACGCCGTCCTCCGCTCGCTGATGACCTTGAAGTCGTTGATCTACGCGCCAACCGGCGGAATTGTCGCGGCGGTCACAACATCGCTTCCCGAACATCTCGGTGGCACGAGGAACTGGGACTACCGGTTCTGCTGGCTGCGCGATGCCACATTCACCTTGCTGGCGCTGCTCGACGCGGGTTATGTAGATGAAGCCGAGCGTTGGCGGGACTGGCTCGTTCGCGCACTCGCCGGCGCGCCATCGCAGGCTCAAATCATGTATGGCCTGGCAGGTGAACGCCGTCTCACGGAATGGGAAGCCGACTGGCTCCCGGGTTACCAAGGATCGCGGCCCGTCAGAATCGGCAACGCGGCAGCCGCTCAGCGGCAGCTCGACGTGTATGGCGAGGTCGCGGATGCCTTGCATCACGCACGACAGGCGGGCCTTGCGCCGGTGGAAGCTGCCTGGGCGGTGCAGGCGGAGCTGACCGCGCACGTCGCGGACACATGGATGGAACCGGATGAAGGAATCTGGGAAGTTCGCGGCCCTCGCCAGCATTTCACTCATTCCAAGGTCATGGCATGGGTGGCGATAGATAGGGCTATCAAGGCGGTCGAAAAGCACGAACTTCCGGCTGACGTCGCACACTGGCGGAGTGTCCGCCAGCGTATCCACGACGATGTTTGCGCGCGCGGGTTCAGCGCCGAGAGAAAAAGCTTTGTTCAGGCCTACGGATCGTCACAGTTGGACGCGAGTCTGCTGATGCTGCCGCTCGTGGGATTTCTTCCGGCCCGAGACCCACGAGTGCAAGGGACGGTCGAAGCCATCGGCCGCGAATTGATGATCGATGGCCTGGTGCACCGCTATCACACGGGCGCCACCGAAGACGGTTTGCCGCCGGGAGAAGGCGCGTTTCTGGCCTGCAGTTTCTGGTATGTCGACAACCTGGTGTTGCTCGAGCGGCGCGACGAGGCGCGGGAACTGTTCGAACATCTGCTAGAGCTGCGCAATGACGTCGGATTGCTCGCCGAAGAATACGATCCGCGTTCGGGACGACAACTCGGAAATTTCCCCCAGGCCTTCTCGCATGTCGCGCTGATATCGTCGGCCTATAACCTGGCGGCGCGCGAGCCGGCCAAGCCGGCCCGGCAGCGCAGTACGCCGCATTGAATCAGGTTCCGTGGCTGGCGCTCTTGTCGGAAGAAGCCCACGCAACGACGCGAACCCGTCAGGGACTTCCAGTTCGTTCGTAAATCAGAATGACGATGAGGTTTTTTTCCAACGGACTACTAATGCTGGTGAGCGCCGCTGTGTCGATGGCGTGCGCGGATCCCTATGCGGATCACGTCAACCGCGAAGATGTGCAGGTACTGCGCGCCATGGTCGACATCGCGTGCAAGCTGAATGCTCAGCGCATCGTCGTTTCGGACCGCCCCGCGATTCCCTATGGCAGCGAACGGGACAATGCCGGCGAGCGAAACATCCAGTTCGGCCTGGACTTCGGCCTCAGGCAGGCTCGCGAGGCGCGCTGGCCGCGCGGGGAGATATGTCCTGCTGTCCGCGTCGCCGCTGATGACCAAATCGCGGCAGCGCTCGCGAAGAAGTCCGAATTCCCCGGAAGCTGGGAGGCCTTCATCGACCAATACGGCGGAGCACGAACCCTCATGAAGGTCTCGCTTCCGGTCTATTCGGAGGATGGGAAGCGTGCCGTCGTCTACACGACCAGCACGTGCCCGTATGTCTGCGGCGGAGGTTTCTTCCATGAGCTCGTGAAGACGTATGAAGGATGGAAGATAGAAAACAGCCAGTTGGCATGGACACGGTCCTGAAGTGGAGAGCGATGGACGACCCATTGGGCCAACAGGAGCAGTCCCATCGAGGCAGGAACGGCTGGGCGGCGCATGCCTTTTTTTCCCTGACTAGTTAGTACGAAAACCCGTTCAGTTCCTTACTGTTGCCGTTTCTTCAACGGAGCCTGGGGCGGTGACACGGGCCCGGACGATTTCTGTGTTTGGGATTGCCGCAATTCAGATTCGTCCCGCTCGGCTCGGCCGGATCCCACGTTGCTGTCACGCTCGTGATCGCCGGGTTCGGTGTAGTCGCTGCGCCCATATTCGCTGGTGCCCGAGCTTCCCGCTTCGCGCCCGGGTTCCGGCGCGTTTTGATCAGCTCCGCCGGTCATGCCGTAGCGATCCTGGCCGGTGTTGGCCCCGTCGCGATGGTCGCCGGTGCCCGGATTGCGGCCAGTCGAACCACTCTGATCGTCCGAGTCACGATGATCCTTCTCGGGCGGATGTGCGTCTTTTGCAATGACGCGTGGCTGTTGATCCTGGGGTCGTCGAGTCATGTGATTCTCCTGGAGGGCGCCAGCCTAGCTACCGCGCTGCCACAGTGATGGTTCGGGCATGGGGCATTTAACGGCGCGACGAGAGTCGGATGCTGTAGGCGTCTGCAGCAGTCCCGCGTGAACATTTAGAGGAGTAAACGACGCCTCGCGCTTCCTGTAGGACAAGCCGCACAGGCACTCTCGTGCTTGAACGAGTCACTGACTTCGAGTGTTTCCATTTGCTGCGGCAGGCTTGCGCTTACACCAATCGACTGGCTGTGATGGCGGCGGTCGCGACCCGTGAAAGCGCATTCTGGCGCGTCATCAGGGACCAGCGAGATCAAGTGCGTTGACGCGTGCAACCGTAAAAGTGTGTGTGGGCACCGCTGGATGGAGTTTTCCCCGCGCGTATCAATCCCGCTTTCCACCAGGCGAATCACAACTTGCGCGATACGCGAAGGTCCTTCCCGCGGTGGAAATCAATTCGACTTTCTATCGCCCGCACCAGCCAGGAACCTTCGAGCGGTGGGCGGCGAGCGTCCCGAACAAGTTCCGATTCTCCGTGAAGATTCCTCGTGCGGTTACGCATGATCAAAGACTCACGCGTAGTGCGGGACTGTTAGACGAGTTTCTCGACAGTCTCGCGCCGCTGGGTTCGCGGCTTGGATGCCTGCTGGTTCAGCTGCCTCCAACCCTCGCATTCGACGGACGCGTGGCGCGCAACTTCTTCACCGTTCTCAGAAAGCGATTCGATCGCGGCGTCGCGCTGGAGCCGAGACATGTCAGCTGGCTTGAAAGCAAGGCAGACCGACTCCTGGAGGAATTCGAGGTCGCACGCGTCGCTGCGGATCCGCCGCGCGGCGAGGGTGGAGACGAGCCGGGCGGATGGCACGGGCTCGTCTACTTTCGACTCCATGGATCTCCGCGAGTCTACTACTCCGACTACGAACCGGTATTCCTGGACGGACTCGCGGCCAAACTACTCGACTGGCGGCGTCGCAGAATCCCGTCCTGGTGCGTGTTCGACAACACGGCGCATGGCGCGGCAACGGGAAACGCATTGTCGGTAGTCGACCGTATTGCGTGAAAGGAGGAACATCAGCACCCATCATCCTGCTGGCCGACGCGGCTTCTTCGACCAGTGCTGCATTCTGCTGGTGTAGTGTGGCGCGCCCGAAACAGAGGGGTTGTCGCCACGAGACGCCTTAGGCAAGTCTTATTGCCCAGCGCCCGGTCAGCTGCCGTGGTAATACTCTGAGCGCCAATCCGGTCTTCGACGCCCATCGCGAGAGGGGTAGCCGCATGAGTGAAGACAAGGCGATCGTGTTCGTCGTCGACGACGATCCATCCATGCGGCGCGCGCTCGAAAGCCTGCTCAGGTCAGTCGGGCATGACGTACGCCTCTTTTCCTCGGCCCCTGAATTCATGAGCGCTCCGCGCGATGACGCACCGGGCTGCCTCGTGCTCGACGTGCGCCTGCCGGGCATGAGCGGATTGGCATTTCAACAGGAACTCACGAAGGCCGGTGTCGCACTGCCGATCATTTTCGTCACCGGGCACGGCGACGTACCGATGACCGTCCGCGCGATGAAGGCCGGTGCCGCCGAGTTCCTCACCAAGCCGTTCGACGACCAGGTGCTGCTCGATGCCGTTCACGCCGCCCTCGAGCGGGATCGCGCGCGACGGCGTGAAGACGCCGGCGTCGCAACGCTGCGCTCCCGCTACGACCAGCTCACGGAGCGCGAGCGCCAGGTCATGGGTCATGTCGTCGCGGGACGGGTCAACAAGCGCATCGCTGCCGAGCTCGGGCTGAGCGTCGTCACCGTGAAAGTTCATCGCGGGCAGGTCATGCGGAAGATGCAGGCGAAGTCCGTTGCCGAGCTGGTGCGAATGTCCGACAGGCTCGGCGTGGCGCGCACCGACTAGCCACCCTATACCAAGGTGTAAGCGCGTCACGCCTGTGTGCAATGGGTCGGGTGGGTGAGGGCAAGTACTCTGGCGTGCAAAATCCGAGGAATTCATGTCAGACGGGCCGCTCATTGCCGTCGTCGATGACGATATGTCGATCCGCAACGCCACGCAGGATCTGCTGAAGGCCGCTGGCTACAGCGCGGCCACGTTCGGAAATGCCACGGCTTTTCTGGACTCGCCGTTTCGCGCGCGCGTTGCGTGCCTGGTGGCAGACATTCGCATGCCCGGAATGACGGGGCTCGAGCTACACGAATATCTCGCGACGTCGGGCGACGGAATTCCCACCATCATCATCACCGCTCACCCCGGAGAGCTGACACCCGAGCGCGCCCGCGAGGCCGGGGTGACCTGCTTTCTCATCAAGCCGTTTGCGCCGGACGAGCTTCTCGAATGCATACACCGCGCGGTCGCCAGGTCTCCGGGCAAGCGCACTACCCCAAGGTGTTAGCCGACTGGCCGCTTCGATAGTGGAACCGTACCTCCTAACAATGGTGCACCGGGCGAATGGCACATAACGTTTCTCCATGTCGAAATGCGTGTATCGAACTGACCTGTGCATGCGGCCGGTGAGCGACCCTCACTTCTGCATCGACGCCATCGACCTGTTCTTTCGCCCGGATATGCCGACCGTCTCGCAATGCATACAGAGGCTCGTGGCTCCCGACGAGATCTGCCTGGGGGCTTCCGACAAGCGCGCGATCATGCGGGGGCCACGGGTGGTCGGGTATGTCCTGATCATCGACGAGTGCGCCTGGGCTTCGGACGCTGCGTCGCACTGCGGCGCGAAAGATCAGTGAGACATGCACCATGGCGTGCTAGCGTTGTCCGGAGAATTGAGTCTCCGGAGTTCCGGCTGATCGCCGGCCAAGGATTCTCGATGAGTCGTCCGCTTTCCCGTGGTCGCAACGTGTTCGTACCGGGCCTCGTCCTGGCATGTGCACTGCTTGTGTCATCGATTGCCGGCGCGCTCGACACACCGCTGCAGATAGGTCAATACGCCCACACTTCATGGACGGTTCGCGACGGCTACTCGCCGGGCCTCGTGTTCGCGATCGTGCAGACTCCCGACGGTTATCTCTGGCTGGGAGGCGAATACGGACTGTTTCGTTTCGATGGCCTGCGTTTCAAACCCTGGCAGCCACCCGCCGGCATGAAATTGCCGAGTAATCCGTACAGCCTGCTGGTGGCACGCGACGGGACGCTGTGGATCGGAACCTTCGAAGGCCTCGCCAGCTGGGATGGCACGAAGCTGACCGAGTATCCGGAGATCGAGAAAGGCTTCGTCACTTCCCTGCTCGAAGATCGCGACGGAACCATCTGGGCCGGCGTACTCGCTAACAAGGGGCGGCTCTGCGAAGTCCGCGCGGGGCGGGCGAAGTGTCACCTGCAGGATGGCGCCTTCGGCGCGTTCGTCTGGAGCCTGGCGGAGGACGCGTCCGGTGTGCTGTGGGTCGGCGCGGAATCCGGGCTGTGGCGATGGAAACCCGGATCGCCCGAACGATTCGAAACCTCCGGCGGCCGTGTGGGTGACCTGATCACCGTGGATGGGCAACTCCTGTTCGGCATGCGCGGCGCGGGACTCCGGCGGATCACCGACGGCAAGATCGAGCCCTATCCACTGCGAAACGTCGCGAAGCGAGACGAGCAGATCCCGGACAACGACGTCAAGTCGAACAAGTTGCTGCGGGACCGTGATGGCGGCATCTGGATCGGGACCGATGGGCGAGGCCTCATCCACGTGCAGGATGGCAAAGCGGATGCCTTCAGCAGGGCTGACGGACTCTCGGGCAACACTGCCTGCAGCCTGTTCGAGGATCGAGAGGGCAACATCTGGTTCGCGAGCGAGAGAGGACTCGATCGTTTTCGCAAGGTACCCGTCGCCACCACGTCGGCGCAGCAGGGTCTTTCCAGTGACGCCACGAAGTCCATCCTCGCGTCTGCGGACGGCAGTATCTGGGTGGCCACCAACGATGGCGTGACGCGGTGGAAGGGCGCGACAACAGACATCTTCCGGGAGAGCAGCGGGCTTCCGGATCTCGGGGTGCAGTCGCTGTACCAGGATTTCCGCGGGCGCCTCTGGGTAACCACCAATCGCGGACTCGCCTGGTTGGACGGTGACCGGTTCATCAAGGTCGAGGGACTGCCCAGCAAGGAAGTGTCATCCATCACTGGGGACGACGCCGGCAACCTCTGGTTGTCGGGCAACCTCGGGCTCGCACGCTTTCACGACGGCCGATTCGTCGAGAACATTCCGTGGTCCGCGCTTGGACGCCGGCAACAGGCCAAGGTCATCGCGGCGGATGCAGGCGGCGTATGGTTGTCATTCTGGCTCGACGGCGGCGTCTCGTACCTGAAGGACGGCAAGATCACGGCTAACTACACGTCCGCGCAGGGGCTCGGTGCGGGCCACGTCTCGGGTCTGCGGCTCGAACACGGCGCGGTCTGGGCTGCGACGGAGGAGGGCGGCCTGAGCCGGATCAAGGATGGACGCGTCAGTACGTTGACCATGGCCAATGGCCTGCCGTGCAATACGATCCACTGGTCGATAGAAGACGACCATCGGTCGCTGTGGATGTACACGGCTTGCGGTCTCGTGCGAGTGGAGCGTGACGAGCTCGACGCGTGGATCGCCAATCCGGCGCGCAAAGTCCGCACGAAGCGCTGGGACGCCGCGGATGGCGTCGCACTCCGCGCCGTTTCTCCCGCCTACTTCAATCCTCCCGTCGCGAAAGCCGCCGATGGCAAGCTCTGGTTCGTTTCGGGTGAGGCAGTCCAGTTCCTGGATCCGGACCACTTGCCCCTCAACCCGGTTCCGCCGCCGGTGTACATCGAGCGTGTCGTGGCGGATGGCAAGGCGTATTCGGCCGCGAACGAGATGCACCTGCCGCCGAAGGTCCGCGACGTCACGATCGAGTTCACCGCGCTAAGCCTCGTGGATCCCGACAATGTGCGCTTCCGCTATCGACTGGAGGGACACGACGGCGAGTGGCAGGAGGCAACCGACAGGCGGCAGATCTCCTATGCGAATCTGTCGCCGGGGAAATATCGATTCCACGTGAAGGCGGCCAACAACAGCGGCGTGTGGAACGAGATGGGGGCGCAGCTCGAATTCTCGATCGCGGCGGCGCTCTACCAGACGACCTGGTTTCGACTGGCGGGCGCGGCCCTGATCGCGGGACTGATATGGAGCGGCTTTCACCACCGTGTCCGCCGGTTGAGGCGCGAAGAGAAGCGGCTGCGGGATGTGATCGAAGGAATTCCGACGATGTCGTTCTCGGTTCACCCGGACGGCTCAGTCGACCTGGTGAACCCGCGCTGGTTGGCTTACACCGGATTGTCCGCGAGTACGGCGGCCAGCGATCGCGGCTGGGAGTCCGTCACCCACCCCGACGATCTCGAGACGCATCGAAGCAAATGGCGCGCGGCATTGGCCAGCGGCGAGCCATTCGAGAATGAAGTTCGCCATCGAAGTGCTGCAGGTGAGTTCCGCTGGTTTCTCGTCCAGGCCGTGCCGCTGCGCGACAGGCACGGGAAGATCGCCAAATGGTACGGCACGCTGACGGACATCGAGGAGCGCAAGAAGGCCGACGAAGAGCGGGAGCGACTGGGGCGACTCGAAGCGCACCTGGCGCACATCAACCGCCTGAGCATGCTCGGCGAACTGACCGCCTCGCTGGCGCACGAGATCAACCAGCCCATCGGCGCTGTGGTCGCAAGCGCCGGCGCCTGCCTGCGATGGCTGGACCGCGACCAGCCGGAGCTGCAACGCGCGCGCGAAGCGGTCCTGCGGATCAAGGATGACGGCAAGCGTGCCGCGGACATCATTTCGGGACTGAAAGCTTTCTACAAAAAGGATGCTTCGCCGCAACGCGCATTGCTCGACGTCAACGAAGTGGTCCGCGAGATGCTCGTTCTTCTGCATCGCGAAGCGGAGCGGCATTCGGTGTCGATGCGCACGGAGCTGGCGCGCGATCTGCCCGCAGTGCGCGCCGATCGCGTGCAGCTGCAGCAGGTATTCATGAATCTCATGGTCAATGCTTTCGAGTCGATGGGAGAATCAGGCGGCGAACTGATCATCAGGACGAAGCCCGGTGAGAAAGGACTCGTCGTGTCGGTGAGTGATACGGGCGTGGGAGTTCCCGCCGGCAATCTGGAGCAGATATTCAGCGCGTTCGTCACGACGAAAGCGACCGGAACGGGAATGGGGCTCGCGATCAGCCGCACGATCGTGGAGGCGCACGCTGGAAGGCTGTGGGCCGAGGCGAACGCAGGTCTCGGCGCTACTTTCCACTTCACGCTACCTGCGGCGGGCGCAACGGCCCCGAATGATTGAATGGCACCCACGCCTGGACCGCGAGGGTGCACTCAACGGATGAAATGGCGCGAACTCAGTTCGCCGCCTTGGCTATCGGTTTGTTTACGTCGCCGACTGACTCTTCGATGAGAGTGGCAACTCCGCGTGGATTTTCCTGCTGCGCCACGTGGCCACCGGGAAAGGTGCGAATCGTCCACCCCCTCGCCACGGCGCGCTGCCAGCTCTTGTCCATCTTCGCGCGCTCGTCGGCCGATTTGTCCCTGGGGATGAATGCCACGTAGGTCACGGGCAATTTGAGCGCGGCGGGATTCCTGTACGACACCGGCTGACTGAAGCACTTGGTGGACTGTTTGACGCTGTGCGGTGGTTGCGTGCCAGGCTTTACCCAGGGCACCTGCATGAATCCGTCCTTGAAGCGCTCGGGATCCACAGGCTGGTTATTGCCGAAAAGATCCCACAGCGACATGCCATCGTCGGCTACGGCCGCGTCGAGATAGACGACGTGGCGGATGCGCTCCGGAATCCGGTCGATGACGCCCGTGATCACCATGCCGCCGTAGCTGTGGCCGGTGAGCACCACGTCGTGCAGGTCCTCGTAGAGGATCAGGTTCACCACGTCATTGATGTGCGTCTGCAAATCGACCTCGGTGCTGTTGAGATGCTCGCGCTCGCCGAGGCCGGTGAGGGTGGCGCGGTAGACCGTGTGGCCGTCGTCGGTCAGGAATTTTCCGGTGCTCTTCCACTCCCACCCCCCGGCAGTGGCGCCATGCACGAGAACGAACGTGTATTTCTCGCCGGGCTGGGCGGCGTGACCCGTGGCCTGGAAGAAGAAGGCAGCCAGCAGGACGACGAATCGAAGCGCGTGGATTTTCATGGGCCGGGATCGTGAGCCAACCGGCTTGTCCGCACCAATCAGCTTTTTAGTATGTCTTGCATAGCATTCGAGTAAGTATATTGCTTTAGTAAAAATCCCCTGTTAGCGTTATCAAAGAACACAAATCTGGGCGTATTCCTTCGCCCATTGTAGATAGAGGGGGTTTGCAATGACTTCACGGAATATTCTCCGCGCGGCAGTCGCAGCGCTTTGCGCCACCGGATCACTGAGCGCGAACCAGGTCTGGGCGCAGACCACTGACGCGAAAGACGACACGGAAGACATGGGCGTCATCACGGTGACGGGTTCGCGCACCATCAAAGACAACACCCAGTCGCCGACGCCTCTCACGACGGTGAACATCGAGGAGCTCGTGCGCACGACGCCGAGCGATACCGCTGATGCGCTGAACAAATTGCCCACCATCCTGGGCGGCCGCACGCCGCGCACGCAGGGCAACGGCAGCACGAACAACGGCGGCAACACCCTGTCACTTCGCAATTTCGGACCCCAGCGCACACTGGTGCTGCTGGACGGCCATCGCATCGCACCGAACAACCAGGACGGCTCGGTCAACATCGACGTGTTGCCGCAGATGCTGGTGAAGAATGTCGACATCGTGACCGGCGGCGCATCTGCCATATACGGTTCGGATGCCGTGGCGGGCGTGGTCAACTACCAGCTCGACAAGGAGTACACCGGGGCGTCGGTCAAGGCTGACTACGGTATGTCCAAGTACAGCGACGGCGACACCTACCAGGTCGGCGCCGCCTGGGGCACGGACCTGTTCTCCGATCGCGGCCATTTCGAAGTAGCCGCGCGCTTCCGCCATCAGGACATGATCCCGATGAGCGATCGTCCGTACGGCGAGGACGGACAGGCCTGGCTTCTCACGGGTGCCGGCACGCTGGCCAGTCCTTTCGTGAACACTCCTAACGGACGCGTGATCACGCAAGCCATGCACGGCAACATCAATTGCGGTGCCGCCTGCACGCTCAACGGTTATACGTTCGACCAGGCCGGCATTCCTGAACCGCTGGTTCACGGCACACCGGTCCCCGGCAGCACCAGCCTCGAGTCCGGCGGCGACGGTGGCTGGGTGAAGTACGGCACCTTCAGATCCGAAATCGAAATGAAGGATGTATTCGCACGCTTCGACGTGGACCTCGGCGAGAACGCCAACTGGTATGTGCAGGGTTCGTGGGCCCAGGCCGAGAACGCGTCGGACTGGATCAACTGGGTGGCAAGCACGGCGAACGGTCGCCCCAGCGCCATCTTCGCCAACAATCCGTACCTGGCTCCTCAAACTCAGGCGCTGCTCGGCGCAAACATCGTTTGCGGCACGCCTGCGGCCACGGGTTGGCGCTGTCTTCCGACCCCACCGCCCCCATCGCCGGTCGATGGCGTCAGGCCTCCGACACCTCCGACTACCCCGTACCTTTCGGTGCCGTCGTACATCTGGAACAGCGTCGATGGGCAGCCTGCCAATGGCAATCCCAACCGCATGTATCGCACGCTCGGCGATCAGCAGTCGTGGAACGTGCAGACTGGCGCGACCGGCGAGATCGGTGGATTCAGCTGGGATGTCTACTACAACCACGGCAACAGCGAGCTCACGGTCACCAATCCGAACAACACGGACAATGCCAAGTACCTGGCGTCGCTCGACGCGGTGCTCGACGGCGGGACCATCAAGTGCTGGGTGACCACGCAGCCGGCGTTCGCGAGCCTGTATCCGGGCTGCGTTCCGACCAACCTCGTCGATCCGGCCGGTCCTTCGGCGGACGCCTATAACTACCTGCGTACGAAGACGGCGTGGACGCTCACGCAGGAACTCGATGACGTCGGGTTCTCGATCCTCGGCGGACTCTGGGGCCTTGGGCTCCCGGCCGGCGAGATCACGGCCAACTTCTCCGGCGAAGCGCGCTGGGCCACCTACGTGATGGAAAGCAACGCGTTCCCGACCGACTTCGTCGACTGCACGGGCCTTCGCATGTGCTTGCAGGGCGGCGTAAACCCCGTGCGTTGGGTGCAGAACACCAATGCCGAAGTCGACGCCAAGCAGTACGTTTACGAAGGCGCGCTGGAATTCAACGTCCCGTTGCTCAAAGACGTCCCGGGCTTCCAGGATCTCTCGGCCAACCTTGCCGGCCGCTGGACCAAGTACGAGAACTTCGAATCGGTCGAATCCTGGAAGACGGGCCTGAACTGGAAGGTCAACGATACGCTGCGAATCCGCAGCACCTACTCTTCGGATATCCGGGCTCCCAACCTCAACGACCTGTTCCAGCCCGCCGGCCTTTCATCGACTGGCTTTCGCGACTTGCTCACGGGCAAGAACGACAACACGCGGCTGCGCACGAGCGGCAATCCGGATCTGACGCCGGAAGAAGCGAAGACGGTCACGGTGGGATTCGTGCTGACGCCGCCCTCCATTTCCGGCTTCAGCGTGTCGCTCGACTTCTACGAGACCAAGCTGACGAACGCGATCACGCAAATCAGCTACCAGAACGACGCCATCCAGGGTCTCTGCATTGGCAGCGCCCCTGCTTACGATTCGCCTTTCTGCTCTCTGGCGATTCGTCCGCTCATGGATCCGTCGAATTTGACGGCCTACACATCGACCGCCAACTACCCGCTCGAAGTCCTCAATCGGCCGTTCAACGCGGCGGTCCAGAAGATCAAAGGCTACGATTTCGAGCTCGACTACCGTTGGGAGATGTGGGGCGGTCAGTTCTCGTTCCGTCACCTGGCGACCTACCAGCCGGTGAACTCGACGCTCAATACGCCGGCCTCGAAGTGGTACACGTGGGCGGTTCAGCCTGACCTGTTGCAGAGCACGTTCATCAGCTACCGGAACAGCGGCTGGGACGTCTCGCTGCAGAATCGTTGGCTGAGCAACGTCACGCTCGAGAGCAGCAGCAACAACCTCAACGACGGCGTCGACGGCAAGAACGGCGGCACCCAGAACTACGCGGACGAGACGCTCGACGCCTATGACGTCGTGGACGTCACGGTCGCCAAGCAGTTCGAGTTCGGCGACAGCAAGGTCGAAGCCTTCCTGACCGTGAACAACGTGCTCGACGAACGCGCTCCGCTGTTCCCGTCGAATTCGGGACTGCCGGGCCTGTTCTACCCGACGCAGCCCTACTACGACGACATGGGTCGGTTCTTCACGACCGGAGTGAGAGTCACGTTCTGACGTCCTGATCGCCGCGTAACCATGGAGGGTTCTGAAATGAAGACACGAGCGCGCATTCTTGTGGCAGCACTGGTTTCGTTCGCATGCATTCCGTATGCGAACACCAGTGCTGCCGCGGACAGGCACAAGCCGCCGGGCGAAGTCATTCCGAGCGAGATCTACGATCCGCTGGGACTGGTGAGTCGGCACGGGCAGCTCGTGACACTCGCGGAAGGTTTCAGTTTCACGGAAGGGCCGGCGGTAGACAGGCATGGCAACGTGTTCTTCACCGACCAGCCGAATGACCGGATCTACCGCTGGGATGCCAGGTCCGGCAAGGTAAACCTCTTCCTCGAAGGCACGGGCCGCGCCAACGGCATGGCCTTCGATGAAGACGGCAACCTCATTGCCGCCGCGGACATGTACGGCGAGCTGTGGAAGATCCGCCCGGACGGCAGCCACAAGGTGCTCGTCGACAATTACCAGGGCAAGTTGTTGAACGGACCGAATGACGTCTGGATCAACCCGGTCAACGAGGGCATCTACATCACCGATCCGATTTTCCCGCGGCCCTATTGGGCTGCGGGAGATCCGCGCCAGCAGGATTGGGAGCCGAAACACTCCGAGCAGTCACCGCAGGGCAAAGGCGGCCACGTGTACTACCTCGCCTCCGGTGCGCGGAAGCTCGTGAGAGTGACTTCGGATGCACTCGGGTGGGAGTCCGATTCATGGCCGAACGGGGTCGTGGGCACGCCCGATGGCAAGAAGCTTTACGTCAACAAATGGGCCGGCGACGACAAGGGCGGCACGTGGGTCTTCGACATCAAGCGAGACGGCACGCTCACCAACATGCGGAAGTTCACCGACTGGGGTGGCGACGGCATGTCCATGGACGAACTGGGCAATGTCTACATCAGCAACAATCAGGGCGTGTTGGCGTTCGATCCCGACGGGAACAACATCCTGAGAATTCCGGTCGGCGGTCAGGCGACCAACAACACATTCGCGGGGCGCGATGGCAAGACGTTTGTCATTACGGGTCCCCCGAAGAAAGTGATCGCCATCCGGATGAATGTGAAGGGCGCACGCAACTGGGGTCGCGACTGTCCGCCTCCCAGGCACTAACGCAACGGTAGTTCGATGAGCGATGCCGCATCGGGCCGATGCAGCACGGTGACAGCCGGTGCTGGATCGGCCTTCGGCGTCGAGCGCGGATCGGCGAACTGCAGCGTGAGCCGGATGCGATGGCCGGCCTTGAAGATGTACGACGTCGGCAGGAACTCGAACTGCGTCTCGACCGCTACGCCGGGCTCGAGCGGCTTCGCCGACGCGGCAGTGAACGGGTGCCATGGCAGCCCCATCGTCTCGTAGGGCGCCTTCGCCGTCGCACGCAACGAAGCGCGCAGCTTTCCTTCGACGCCAACGTACTTGTGCGACCCATCCGGCGCGACGTCGTCGATGCGCGCGATGATGTCGGCATCATTGGACGTCGATGTGATCCAGAGCCGCGCGCTCGCATGTCCGGTGACTTCGGTGTCTTTGGCGAGCGGGGCAGTGGCGAAGCTCATCCCCGAAGCCCAGAAGGCTTCGTCAGTCGTGTCGTAGCGCACCTGCATGCTCGACGCAGCCCCGGCCGAGGCCGGCTTGTGAGTCGAGAGAGCGCCCGCCGATAGATAGAACGCAGTTCTCTTCCCGCCGCTCGGCGGCCATGTCTTCGAATATTTCCACGCGCGGTCCGGCGCCTCGTTGTAGGTGTAGTAGGTGACCGAAGGCTCTCGCATCACGCCGTTGTCGATGCCGCGCAACCAGTAGTCGAAGAACCGCAACTCTTCGGTCACGAGGTCGAATCCGGTGTCGGTGAGGACGCTGGCCCAGTCGCAGTGCTTGCCCGGCCCGAGAATGAGCTTCTTCGGCGTGCGGAGGTTGTTGAAGGTGTACGCCGGACCATGGCCCGTGAACCCTTCCGCCCAGTTCACCGCGGCGTACACGGCGATGCCGGAGCGGTTGATGGCATCCGAATAGGTGTGCGGGCTGCTCGTGAGCCACCAGGCGCTGCCGAAGTCTTTGGAGACGCTGTCGCGGAACGGAACGATACCCGCGGTCTCGAGATTGCTGGCGTGTTCTGAGATCGCAGCGCTGAGCAACTTGCCGTCGACGTCGCCATCCACGGCGACGGCGCTGCGGTCGCGCTCTTCGTGCCCGCCGCCGCGCATCATCATCGTCGGAGCGTCGTGCGGCGTGATGCCGCCGGACGCCACGAACGCGTACACGTCCCACTCGCAGCTCATCGGGAAAATGGCCTCGAGACTCGGCGGTGCCGTGGTCAGGGCCTGCATCTGGCTTCCGCCCGTGGCGGAACATCCCCACATGCCGACCTTGCCATTGCTCCAGGGCTGTTTGGCCAGCCACTCGGTGATGTCGTAGGCGTCGTATCTTGCCGCCTCCTGCCACTCGCCGCGGTTGTAACCGGCGTTGCGGCCAAACGAGGCGTACAGGCCACGGAAGTCGGCCACCGCGACGGCGTAGCCATACTTCACGAGCTGCAGCGCCTTGCCAGGGTAGTTTGCAGCCGTGAGCCCGTTACCGGTGGTGCGACGGTTGTACGGTGTGTGCATCCACACCACGGGTAGTTTGCCGGTGGACACCTTGCCATCGCGTGTCGGCAGGAACACGTCGACGGCGAGTCGCGTGCCGTCGCGCACGGCCACGTACTGCGACATGAGCTGGTGCCCATCGTACGTCGCGGCGGAGTAGCCGCTGTATTCACCGGGCTTCGAGATGCGTGTCTGCCCTGCCGATGCGATGGCGGCGAGCGCGGAAAGTACGAACAAGGCGGCGGTCCTGAAGCGCGAGCGTGTCATGAATCCCCCCAAACGGATGCGTCAGCAAATGTTTCCGGCGAGGATTTCGCGGCGCTCGGCCGCGTCGTATCCCAGCGATTCCAGGATCGCCTCGCCGTGCTCGCCCAGCGTCGGGGGCGGCTGATCGATGTGCGGCGAGTCCTG
>Ga0173480_10000103_pt1 | contig 22391 bp, 19 predicted proteins | sample NitcycUS209509C1_FD_122622 | JGI IMG/M metagenome (GOLD analysis project Ga0173480, IMG submission 122622) | Soil microbial communities from Arlington Agricultural Research Station in Wisconsin, USA - Nitrogen cycling UWRJ-S209-509C-1 (version... | ecosystem: Environmental > Terrestrial > Soil... | reverse complement strand
CTCGCGCAGTACTGTTTGTAGATGGCGCCGCCGCGCTGAGCCGCGGCCTGATCGATGCCGCCAAACGGCCAGTCCGGCGACCGCAGCCGCGACAGCCGGTTCTCGATGTCGAGCAGCTGTCGCGGCCGCGCCGAGCTCTCGACCCGCAGCAACCCTCGCGTATCGGGTGTGACGTGCGCGAACACACCCAACACCTCGCCGACATTGCGGCCGAGGCGTTGGAGCGCGATGGCGTTGGGTGCCGAGGCGTTCCACTGCACGAAGTCGTGCCAGTGGGTATCCCAGAGAAACGGCATGCTGACGGGCGCGTCCGGCGGCCTGGTGTTCTCCCAGCGATCGAGATTGATGCCGGTGGCCCGGTTGAAGATCATCCCGAACGCATCGATGCGGGCATGACCCCAGGGCACTTCGGTGCGGCTCGAATCGACGAACTTGGTAAACCCGTCGGAAAAGGTCTTCAGCCGCGTGTGGAGATCGGTGCGCTGCGCCGCCGTCGTCGCGGGCGGGCGCAGGTTCGCCGCAAAGCGCCGGAACTTCTCGCCGTCGGGCGAGGCGGCGGTCTGCTTGAGCGATTCGCCGAGGTCGTTGAGGAACGCCCACGTGTCGGCCAGCGCCGGGGCGCCATCGATGCGCCAGGTGTTGCCGCCGAAGTCGACTTCGTTGGTGTGGCACGCGGCGCAGGTGAGGCCGAGCCAATCGGTGTCGCCGTCCTTCACGAAGCCGAGCGCGAGCCGATCGGGATTGAGCTTCGAGTCCTGGTTCTCGAGATATCCGTAGCGCACGAGCGAGTTCTCGTTGAACCGGGCCGTGACCGCGCCCGGCTGCTCCAGCGCCAGGTACCAGGCATACGGCACCAGCTGCGAACCCTGCGACGTCGTGTAGAAGCGGCCGCGATCGTCCTGCGTCCAGCCCTGTGCGAGGTAGCGCACGGGCGGCCGTGCCGTCTGCGAGTAGAGGCTGCCGACCCACGCCATGATCGCCACCGCCCCGACGACCGGCACCCACCAAGGCTTGACGCGCATCAGAAGCTCCTCCCCACAGAAGAACGCACAGGCCCGGCCAAACGAACGGCGACCTCAGGCGCGCGCCGCACATGCACTAAGATCGAGGCCGCTCGGCGACGCCCTCGATTCGAGCCTCTCACCCAAGGAGCCTGCATGCGCGCGCGGTTGGTGGTGGCCATTGTAGTAGTGCTTGCTTCGCCGCTGAGACTCGCCGCGCAAGCGCCGCCCGCACCGCCGCCCATGACCGACTGCGCGACCACGAGCCTTTCCGGTCTCAAGCTCATCTGCAACCAACAGGCGCCCGAGGATCTCGTGGTGGTGCCTGGCGACCAGTGGGTTGTGGCGTCGGCGTATGCCGGATCGGGTATCAACCTGATTCGCGTCAGCGACCGTCAGAGCCACCGCGCCTATCCAGCCGCCGCGGCGCGCAAGCGTCCCGACGAAAAGAAGTACGGCGACTGCCCCGGCCCGCCCGACAGCGGGCCGAACCCAAGGTTCACGACGCACGGCCTGTGGCTGCAGCCTGGCACCGGCACCGTCCACACGCTCTTCGTGGTCGGCCACGGCACGCGCGAATCGGTGGAAGTCTTCGAGATCGATACGCGGCCGGCGACGCCGGCCGTCACCTGGATCGGCTGCGTCGTCGCGCCGGAGCCGATCGGCCTCAATTCGGTGCGCGGCCTGCCGGACGGTGGCTTCATCGCCACGGACTTCCTCGCCCGCAACATCACGCCGGAAGCGCGCGAGCGCATGCTCGACGGCGAGAAGAACGGCGCGCTGTGGGAATGGCACACCGGCTCCGGCTGGAAGAAGGTGCCAGGAAGCGAAGCCGCCGGCGCCAACGGCATCGAGATCTCGAAGGACGACAAGTGGTACTACGTGGCCGCGTGGGGCAGCCAGTCGTTCTTCCGTCTGTCACGCAACGGCGGTGCGCCCATGCGCGACGAAATCCGTCTGGGCTTCCGCGTCGACAACATCCGCTGGGCTCGCGACGGCTCGCTGTATGCCGCCGGCCAGACCGGCTCGCGCGACGTGACCGACACCGCGACAGTGATCGTCAAGATCAATCCGGACACACTGGCGGTGCGTGAAATCTACCGCCGTGCCGACGACGCCGCGTTCCGCTTCGGCACCGTCGCCGTGGAAATCGGCAACGAGCTCTGGGTCGGGTCGTACCAGGGCGATCGCCTCGCGGTGATCCCGACTCCCTAGAGGGACACACGGCTCCTGTCCGCATCGCCCGTGGCGCGCTACCGCTTCAGTGAGTTCGTCCTCTCGCCGCGGCGCCGCGTGCTGCTGCGCGACGGGCGTGAGCTGCCGCTCATCCCACGCTATTTCGATCTGCTCGTCTTCCTGGTCGTCCACCGGAGCGAGGCGGTGCACCGCCGGGACATCTTCGATCGCGTGTGGAGCGACGTCGTCGTCTCCGACAGCGCGCTGAGCCAGGCGATCCGCACCATCCGCCGCACGCTCGGCGACGATTCGCGCGAGCCGCGCTTCATCCGCACCGTGTCACGTCATGGCTACCAGTTCGTGTGGGCCGAGGTGACCGAAGAGGACGACGACCACGGCTGGGCGGGCACGGGCGAGACGCCGCTTGCGGCGCCGGCAGCAGCGGCTGAACCGGCGATCACCGCCGACCCGTTCGAACCATTGCTCCAGCGCGTCACCCGCGTGCCCGGCGGCGCGGCGGACGCAGAAGATCAACGCGAGGCTGCGGAACTGCTCCACGCCCTCGGCACGGCTGAAGCCCTCGCGCGACTCGCCATCCGGCCCGGCCACGCCCGCGCACGGGCTCTCCTGCGTGACGCGCGCTGGGACATCGCGGGCGCCGGCGACGTGCCGATCCTCGGAGCGCCATCGTCCGCCGAGGCCGCCTGGCACCTCGTTGCGCTGCGCCTGCGCCGCGCGGCGCGCATTGCCGCGTCGCGCTGGGCCGGCGCTTCGCTCGGCGGCGGAATTGCGGGCGCGCTCGGCGGCGCCGCAGGCGGCGCGATTCTGGCGGCCTCACCGGCGGGCACAGCGTCGCCAGCGGTGATTCCGGTGCTGGCTCTCGTCGGCGCCGGGTGCGGCGCGGCAGGTGGCGCCGGCGTGGGCGCCGGCCTGTCGGTGGCGGAGGCGGCGTTCCGGTCGCGCCGCACGATCGCGCTCGTCGGCGGCGGCGCGCTGGGCGGCGGCGCTGTCGGCATCGCCGCACAGTGGCTGAGCCGATGGACGCTGGCCGCGCTTGTCGGCGTGCACCTCGAGGTGGGCGGAGGCGTCGAGGGGCTCGCGATTGGCGCCGCTGCGGGGCTCGGCTATGCCGCAGCCACCGCGCTCGCCGAGGGTGGTCTGGCCGCACCCCGCGGCCGCCGGCGCGCCGCGACCGCCATGGTGGTCGGCCTCGCCTGCGCCGCGGCAACCCTCGCGATCGCCCTGGCTGGCCGTGCGCTCGTGGGCGGCACGGTACATCTCATCGCAGAGGCGTCCCAGGGATCCCAGGTCGTGCTCACCCCGGTGGGCCGCCTCCTCGGCGAGCCCGAGTTCGGCCCCGTGTCCGCCGCAGTGCTGGGCACAGGGGAGGGATTCCTGTTCGGTGTCGGCCTGGCATTGGGCCTGACGCGACGGCCCCGGTAGGCGGGTCTGACGACCCGCCGCCACGTACGGGCTGGGTTCGGCCCGTGCAAGCGTTTTCCCCACCTGACCCACCTGACCCACCTGACCCACCCGACCAGATCTCACATCTCACGCAACGCTCACAAATTCCTGAGCCGCGCCTCAAGACTTCCCCACGGCGAGCGCCGATCCTCCCGTTGACGACACCAGCCGCCCGACAGCGGCGTGTCAGGAGGACTCCATGCAGACTCTCACCGCCGCCCCGGCTTGCCGGATGGCGACCATCGCCATTGCCACCGAGCGGCCGACACAGTTCGTGGATCTCACCGATCGGCTGGCCTCGTTCGTTGCCGATTCGGGCATTCGCCTGGGGCTACTGAACGTCCAGACCCTGCATACCACCACCGCCATCGTCGCGAACGAGCACGAGCCGCTCCTGCTGGCGGACTTCGCCACGATGCTGGAAGACGTCGTGCCCAGCCACAGCGGCTACCGCCACGACGACGCCAGCGTGCGCACCGTCAACGTGACGCTCGGCGAGCGTCCCAACGGCCACGCGCACTGCCGGGCGCTGCTGCTGCCGCCGTCGGTATGCCTCAACGTCGTAGACGGCCGCCTGCAGCTCGGTCGCTGGCAGCGGGTGTTCTTCGTGGATCTCGACGGCCCGCGCAGCCGGCAGGTGACCGTGCTGCTGTTCGGCGAGGGACACCACTGATGAAGGTGAAGCTGATTCTGCCGGCGCTCACCGAGGCCACCAGCCCGTTGTTCCGGCCGATCAAGTATTCGCTGTTTCCGCCGCTGGGGCTGGCCACGCTCGCCGCCTATCTCGATCCGGGTGACGAGATCGACGTGCAGGACGAGCACGTCGAGCGGCTGGATGTGGCGGACACGCCAGACCTGGTCGTAATTCAGGTCTACATCACGTCGGCCAACCGCGCCTACCGCCTCGCGGACGACTACCGCCGCCGCGGCGCCCACGTCGCGCTCGGCGGGCTGCACGTGACGTCGCTGCCCGCGGAGGCGGCAGCGCACGCGGACACGATCTTTCTCGGACCGGGCGAGGACACCTGGCCACAGTTCCTCGCCGACTTCCGCGCCGGCCGTCCGGGCCGCGTCTACCAGTCGCGCACGCGTACGCTGGCCGGCCTTCCCCCCATCCGCCGCGATCTGATCAAGCGGCGTCTCTACCTCGTGCCCAACTCGATCGTCGTGTCGCGCGGCTGCCCGCACGTCTGCGACTTCTGTTACAAGGAGGCGTTCTTCGAGGGCGGCAAGTCGTTCTACACGCAGAGCGTGGACGACGCGCTGGCCGAAATCGATCGGCTCCCGGGCCGGCACCTCTACTTCCTCGACGATCACCTGTTCGGCGATCGCCGCTTTGCCGGCGCGCTGTTCGACGGCATGCGCGGCATGGGCCGCCTGTGGCAGGCGGCCGGCACCGTCAACGCGGTGCTCGCGCCGGGACTGCTCGAGAAAGCCGTGGACGCGGGGCTGCGCAGCCTCTTCGTCGGCTTCGAGACGCTCAACCCCGACAACCTCGTCGAGCAGCGCAAGTACCAGAACATGAAACGCGACTACGCGGCGGCCGTCCGCCGCCTGCACGAGCTCGGCGTGATGATCAACGCCAGCTTCGTCTTCGGGATGGACGGCGACGATGCATCGGTGTTCGACCGCACCGTGGAATGGGCCGTCGGGCAGGGGATCGAGACCGCGACCTTCCACATCCTCACGCCCTATCCCGGCACCGGGCTCTACAAGCGCATCGCGAGCGAAGGGCGCATCACCGAGAGCGACTGGGATCTCTATGACACGCGCCACGCGGTGTTTCGTCCCGCGCGCATGTCGGGCCAGACGCTCGAGCGGGGCTACTGGCACGCGTATCGGCAGTTCTACACGTGGCGCAACATTGCCCGCGGCGCGGCGGCGCACGGCAGCGCCATGCCCGGGCTGCGTCACTTCGCCTACGCATCCGGCTGGAAGAAGTTCGAGCCGCTGTGGGATCTGATCATCCGCGCCAGACAGGCCGGCGCCATGCTGCCCGTGCTCGAGGGCATCCTCAGCGAGTTCGGCCGTCGGACAAATACAGCCGGGTCTAAAGACCCGGCTCCACGTCCGGAGACAAGCGTACGTGGCCGCGGGTCTTTAGACCCGCCTCAGGGAACGGCACTCTCCAGTGGGCCCGGGTCGGTAGACCCGGGCATCCGGGTCATTCCGCTGGCGTTGTGTGGCTCCGGGTCTTCAGACTCAGGCGCAGTTGGCGCGAGTCGCTCAAGGTAGAGGATCGCAGCTCTTGCCACGTCCTGAGCGGGGTCATGTGTCTTGACCGCACTTCCCTTCAATCAAGGGGCGGCTCACGCCGTGCTGGAGATCGCTAGAATGAGCCCAGTGCCCGGCAGCGACTCCACCAGGCCAACGGGGCCCCGCGTGAGACTCACCTACGACGACTTCGTGCACTTTCCGGACGACGGGATGCGCCACGAGCTCATTGACGGGGAGCACTACGTGACGCCGGCACCCAGTTGGAAGCACCAGACCGTGATCGGCAATGTCCATAGCCACATCTGGAACTACCTGAAGCAACACCCGGTGGGCCGTGTGTGCATGGCCCCGTTCGACGTCGTGTTCTCCGACTTCGACGTGGTCGAACCGGACGTTCTGTTCATCAGCAGCGCCAGCCTGCCCGAGGTGCTGACCGCGGATAGGAACGAATTGCTGACCACTCCGCTCCTCCCCGAACTCGAACTGCCGCTCGCGGCCGTCTTCGAAGGCACGGACTGAGCGCGCCAACCGGGTCAATGCGGCCCGGATCGAACGATCAGAGGCGTCGTCCTACAGGACCGGCAGGCCGGACTCCGCCGACTTCGGCGCCGGCGCGGTTACCAGACGCCCGAGGTGAAACGGCACGCTCGTCACCACGACGTTCGGGGTGAACAGCAGCGCACCCTTGATGAGCAGAGCGTGCTGGTTGTGCAACAGGTGCTGCCATAACCGTCTCGGAACGAACTCGGGCAGGATGACAGTGATGTAGGTCGACGGCTCGTCGCGCCGGATCTCCTCGATGTAGTCGAGGAGCGGCTCCAGCAGCGAGCGGTAAGGTGAGGCGAGGACCGCCAGGCCCACGCCCTGTCCCCATTCCGGCCACTGCCTGCGAAGCGCTTCCGTCCCCGCCGGATCCATCTCGACATACACCGCCCGCACGTCCGGCGACAGGGTCCGCGCGTACTGCAGCGCCTTGACCACGGCGCGCTGGATGCCACCGATCGGCACGAGCACCACGTGACGGCCGGGGATCTCCGGTCTCCAGTCGCGCAGGGTCAACTCCGACGCCACGTGATCGTAGTGGCGCCTCGTGATCGTGAAGAGGGCAACGAGCGCGGGGATCATCAGGAGGATGAGCCACGCGCCTTCGGCCGCTTTCGTGACCGCGACGATGACGAGGACGACGCCCGTGACCAGGGCGCCGATACCGTTCACCCACGCGCTCGTCCGCCAGCCGGCCGCGCCTGAGCGGCGCCAGTGGATCACCATCCCGGCCTGCGACAGCGTGAACGAGACGAAGACGCCGATCATGTAGAGCGGGATGAGCGCGTGCGTGTCGCCGGCAAAAGCGACCAGCAGCGCGGCGGCCAGCACGCTCAGGATCAGGATGCCGTTGGAGAACGCCAACCGATCGCCCTGGTTGGTGAACTGTCGCGGCAGGAACCGGTCGCGCGCCACGATCGAGGCGAGCCGCGGAAAGTCCGCATACGCGGTGTTGGCGGCAAGCACCAGGATCAGCATCGTCGCCGCCTGCACTGCGAAGTAGAAGGCGGTGCCGCCGCCAAACGTCGCGCGCGCCAGTTGCGAGATCACGGTCTCGGTCTCGTTGGGAACGAGCGCGTAGGCGTGCGCGAGCAGCGTGATGCCGAGGAACATCGTGATCGACAGCACGCCCATCGCGACGAGCGTGGAGGCGGCGTTGCGGCTCTCGGGCGGACGGAACGCGGGCACCCCGTTCGACACGGCCTCCACGCCGGTCATGGCCGTGCACCCGTTGGAGAAGGCCGTCAGGATGGCGAACGTCGACAGCAACTGCGTGGCACTGGCGGGATGCGCGAGCTCGTGCGGCGGGGCAATGGCCCCCGAGAGGTAACGCCACATCCCGAGCCCCAGCATCCCGAGCACGCCGAGGATGAAGAAGTAGGTGGGCACGGCGAAGATGCGGCCAGACTCTCGGACGCCACGCAGGTTTCCCACCATCAGCAGGGCGACGAACCCCAGCCCGATCGCCACGCGGTGGGACGCCCACTGGGGAAAGGCCGAAGTCAACGCCGCCACCCCCGCCGCGACGCTTACCGCCACGGTGAGCACGTAATCGATGAGAAGTGAGGAGGCGGCCACCAGGCTCGGCGTCGTGCCCAGGTTCTCTTTGGCGACGATGTAGGCGCCGCCCCCGCTGGGGTAGGCGTGAATCGTCTGACGGTATGAGAACACGACGACGGCCAGCGTGACCGCGATCACGGCACCGATGGGCGTGACCAGGCTCATGGCGGCGATGCCGCCGATCAGCAGGACGCGCAGGATCTCCTCTGTGGCGTAGGCCACGGACGACAGGGCGTCGGACGACAGCACCGCCAGCCCGGTGACGCGGGACAGGCGTTCGTGGTGGGCGTGGTGTGACGGGATGCGCGCGCCGACGAGGACGCGCTTGAGCTGTGAGAGAAACGACGGATCGGACACGGACACCTCCAACCGCCGACGGGGTTAGCTGACGGGCTCGAGGTTGGAAGTCCTCTACCAGCGGTCGCTGAGGCGAGTTATTGCCTTCGCGCGCCGGATTCGCCCCGATGAGCGCAGTGGCTCACGGTGGGTCCCCCGTATCGCTCCGCCGCGGCGGAGCGAACTTGGCGATAACCGCATTGTGCGGCGGGCACGCGCCGAAAGCGCGCTCCCGGCACCGTACTTATGAACTCTTTACGCCTTTCTGCTCCGGCTCGTCCGCCTCCCGCCGGCCGGTGACACAATGAATCGTGCCTTCGCCGTTCCGGCGCGACGCGGTCGTTCTGCTGGGAGGGCTGGCGGCAATCGCCGCGGCAACCGACCTGCTGCAACGCGTGCCGCACATCAGCACCACGACGGTCGCGCTCGTGCTGCTGCTGATCGTGCTCGGCACCGCGACCTTCGCGCGGCTCCGCGTCGCGGTCATCGCGTCGCTGGCGTCGATGCTGGCCTTCAACTTCTTCTTTCTGCAGCCGGTGGGCACCTTTGCCATCGCCGATCCGCAGAACTGGGTCGTGCTGGCGGTGTTTCTCACGGTCGCGGTCGTCGCGAGCAAGCTGTCGGCGGCGGCTCAGGATCGCGCGCGGGCCCACCTCGCGGAAACGCTGCTGGCGTCGCTGAGCCACGACATGCGCACGCCGCTGACGGCGGTGCGGGTGGCGGTCGAGAACCTGCGGCGCCCGCTCGACGACGACGCGCGGGAAGCGCAGAGCGCCGCCGCGGCGACGGAGCTCGAACGCCTGACCCTGCTGCTGGAGAACATGCTCGACATGGCCCAGATCGACGCCGGCGCAGTGCGCGTCGATCGCCAGTGGGTGGCGGCGGCCGACGTCGTGGACGCGGCGGTGGCCCACGTCCGGCGCACGCTCGAGGGACACCCCGTCGTGGTCGAGGCCGCCGCCGATCGCGAAGTGCAGATCGATCCGCGTCTCACCTCGGCGGCCCTGTCACACATGCTCGAGAACGCGGCGCGCTACTCGCCTGCCGGGCAACCGATCCTCGTCGAAGGACGGGTGGCGCCCGACGGGCTGCACGTATCGGTGACCGACCGCGGTCCCGGTCTTCAACCGTCGGAAGTGGATCGGCTCTTCGACCGCTTCTACCGCGGGCAGGCGGGCGCGCGCACGATGCACGGCACCGGCATGGGGCTGACCATCGCCCGGGGGCTGCTCGCCGCGGCCGGGGGCACCGCCTGGGCGGAGAACGCGCCCGGCGCCGGCGCCCGCTTTTCGCTCACCGTCCCCGGCCCGGTCCGGCGCGCAACGGCGGCCCAGTAGGCGGCATGAGCGCACGCATTCTCGTCGTGGACGACGAGCCGAACATCCTCAACACGCTGGCCCCGCTGCTGCGTGCCCACGGCTACGAGGTGACGACGGCCGCCTCGGGTCATGCCGCCTTGAATCTGGTCCACACCGGCAGTCCGGATCTGCTCGTGCTCGACCTCGGCCTCCCGGATATCGACGGCGTCGCCGTCTGCGAGAACGTGCGCGGCGCGTCGAGTGTGCCGATCCTGGTGCTCTCGGCCCGCGGGCGCGAGGCCGACAAGGTGCGGGCGCTCGACGCCGGGGCCGACGACTACGTCACGAAGCCGTTCGGATCCGACGAGCTGCTGGCGCGCATCCGCGCGGCCCTCCGCCGCGCCGACAACGCCTCGGCATCTCAGGGGCCGTACGTCTGTGGCAACCTCACCATCGATCGCCAGCGTTTTCGCGTCGAGCGCGACGGCGACGAGATCCGGTTGACGCCCAAGGAATTCGAGCTGCTGTCACTGCTCGCGGCCAATGCCGGACGTGTCCTGACCCACCGGGCGATCCTGCGGGCGATCTGGGGTGCCAACGCCGTGCACCAGCCCGAGCACCTTCGCGTGCTCGTCGGAGCACTGCGCAAGAAGATCGAACCTGATCCGTCGTCGCCACGCTACATCCTGACCGAGCCCTGGGTGGGATACCGCTTCGCAGATCCGTAACCTGCCGGGTCTTCCGGCCCTGTCACGATCGCATCCACGCTTGCCGGAACGGCCCGCGCCGGGACACCCTAGAGGCGCTCGAACCCGCAGCCACGATGCCACTCACGCCACGCCTTCGCACGCCGTACCCGGTCCGCGTGGTCCTGTCCACGCCAGCGGTGCTGTCGTTCGTGTCGGTGTGGAAGGCGGCGGCCCTGGCCATCGCGCAGCTCGGCGCCGGCCTCTTCTTCGTCGCGGGGGTGGCCGCGCCCGTGCTGGGTCCTTACACGGTGTGGGCCGTGCTGGCCACCGCCGTCATCGGCTGGTTCGCGCGCGCCATCGACATCGAGAGCTGGGCGCTGCTCATCCCAGGCGGCACGTCGTCACGGGTGCAACTCGCGTTCGGCGCTCGGGCCGGGCGCGTGGCGGCCGCCGTAGCCGTCGTCGATCGCACCGTGTTCGCGGCGCTGGCCGCGGTGGTGACCGGTCAATACGTCGCGCTGGTCCTGGCGCCGCAGATCCGCGGGACCGTGGCGGGCGCGGTGGCGGGCCAGGAACTGGCGACCGTGATCGGAGTGGCGGTGATCGGTCTGCTGTGGATGCGAAGCCGCATCGGCCTGACCTGGCCGCGAGACGCCGTGGCCCGAGGCGTCTGGGCGGCCGTCGTCGTGCTCATCGCGCTCACCGTGTGGGCGGCGGCGAGCCTCAGCCGGCCGGCGGTCCCGTGGACGGCGTTGCTGCAGCCACCGGTCCTGCCGCGCTGGAGCGCGCTGGCCGCCGTCGAGACGCTCGTCGTCGGCTGGTCGGCATTGCTGCTGACGCTGCCGGCAATCGGCGGCGGCGATGCGCTCTCACGCGTCGCGCACGAGTTCGCGCCACCGCGGCTGTCGTCGCTGCGGCGCATGCGCATGCTGGTGGGCCTGATGACCGCCAGCCTCGGGATCGGCGGCGCCGTGTGTTACGTGCTGCTCGTGCCGCCGGCGGAGCTCGCGGCGTGGACGACCACGCCGCTCGCCGGGCTCGCCTACCACCTGGCGGCGCCGTCCTGGGTCCAGGCCGCCTTCGCAATCGCGCTCGCCGCGGCGGCGGTGCTGTTGCTCGTGCCCGGCATCTTCCTGTCGATGGGCGACGCCGAAGCGCTGCTCCAGCGGCTCTCCATCGAGGGCGCGCTCCCGGGCGGGCTGGTGGAGCTACATCGGCGGTTCGGCACGCCGGTGCGCCTCATCGACACCACCGCAGCCGGCACCGTGTTCGTCATCGTCCTGGCTGGCGGGCGCGTCGAATGGCTGGCGCGGGCGTTTGCGGTAACCATCGCCGCCTACCTCCTGATCAAGATCGCGGCCCTTGTCCGCCTGCGCAGCGGGCATCGCGACGCGCCCTATCGCGTGCCGCTCAATCTCCGCATCGGGCCGCGCGACGTGCCGCTCGGCTTGGTCGCGACCGGCACGGTGCTGGCCGGCGCGGCGCTGGCGGGGCTCGCTACCGGTGACGCACCGGCGATGGCCGCCGCGGCGCTGCTGGTCGCGCTCGCGCTCGTGCTGCTCACGACCGGCCGCACTGTCGAGCCCGAGACGCCAGACGAGCCGCCGCCCGCCTTCGACGTCCTGAGCGACGCCGAGGTGTCGCCGCCACAACTCGGCACCCGCGCCGGCTGCGTGCTCGTGCCGGTCCGCAATCCGCACGCGCTGGATCACGTGGCCGCTGCACTGAAGGCGGCCGGCGATCGCGACGTCGTCATCATGACGGTGCGGCTGCTCGAGCCGGATGTGGAATCGCCGGCGGCAGACGCTGGCCGCGGACCCAGCCTGCAGGAGCGAAAGCTGTTCGAGGACACGGCCACCATGGCCGAGCGGCTGGGCCACCCGGTGCGGCCAATCATCGTGCTCGCCCGCAACGTCGTCGACGCCATCGCCACGACAATGCTGCAGCTGCAGGCATCCGAAGTGTTCGTCGGCGAGTCGTCCACGCTGTCGAGCGCGGATCAGGCACACCTGCTCGGCGAGGCCTGGGAGCGCGCCGACAAGACGGACGCGCGCACCGCCCGTCTCGTCATCGCCCATCGCAGCGGCCGCACCGACACCTATCACATCGGCGCACACCCCCCTTCGCTCACGCCTGTCGATCTCGATCTGATCCACCGGGTATGGCTCGACGCCGTCAAGGCCGTCGGCCCGCACGTCCACCACCACGACGTCGTTCGCGCGGCGCTCACGCAAATGGAACAACAACTCACCGGTCCTTCCCGGGACGAGGCGCTGGCGGCGATCCGCCACGTCGCTCGCCCCGCCGACGAGCTCGCCGCCATCCTGCAGGCGAAGGAATACGGACGCCTGCGCGACATGCTGCGCAACCGGCACGCGGGCGACGTCGCCGAACTCCTCACCGCCCTCAGCATCGAGGATCAGGTCCTCGTGTTCCGCGTGCTGCCCCGCAAGGACGCGGCGGCGGTGTTCGAGTACCTCCCGCAGGACGCCATGGAAAGCCTGCTCAAGGCGATGGCGCAGGAAGACATCGCGGCGCTGCTCAACAACATGGCGCCGGACGACCGCACCCAGTTCCTCGAAGAGCTGCCGGCCGCGGCCACACGCCAGCTCCTGTCCCTGCTCACGCCGGCCGAGCGCGCGGTAGCGCTCACCCTCCTCGGCTATCCGGATCGCTCGGTCGGGCGCCTGATGACGCCGCACTACGTGGCGGTGCGCGAGCACTGGAGCGTGCAGGAAGTGCTCGACTACGTGCGCAACCACGGCCAGGACAGCGAGACGCTCAACGTCATCTACGTCGTGGACGACCAGGGTCTGCTCATCGACGACATCCGCATCCGCGAACTGCTGCTGGCGCCGCTCGAGAAGCGGATCGTCGAGCTGATGGACCGCCGGTTCGTCACCCTGACGGCCACCGACGATCAGGACGCGGCCGTGGCCGTCTTCCGCCAGTACGACCGCAGCGCGCTCCCTGTGACCGACACCGCCGGCATGCTCATCGGCATCGTCACGATTGACGACGTGCTCGACGTGGCCGAGGCGACGGCGACGCGCGAGATCCAGCGCATCGGCGGATCGGAAGCGCTCGACGAGCCGTACATGCAGACGTCGTTCTGGCAGATGATGCAGAAACGCGCCGGCTGGCTCACAGTGCTCTTCATCGGTGAAATGCTCACCGCAACCGCGATGGGCGCCTTCGAGGCCGAGATCTCGCGGGCAGTCATCCTGGCCCTGTTCGTCCCGCTCATCATCTCGAGCGGCGGCAACTCCGGGTCGCAGGCCTCCACCCTTGTCATTCGTGCCCTCGCGCTGGGCGAGGTGGAGGTGGCGGACTGGTGGCGTGTGATGCGACGTGAGCTGCTGGCCGGGCTCGTGCTCGGTCTGATCCTGGGCAGCATCGGCTTCCTTCGCATTGCCGTCTGGTCGGCCTTCTCCCCCGTCTATGGCGAGCACTGGATGCTGGTTGGCATCACGGTGTCGGTGTCGCTCGTCGGCGTGGTGCTGTGGGGCACGCTGAGCGGGTCGCTGCTGCCCTTCCTGATGCGGCGCCTCGGCTTCGACCCGGCCACGTCGTCGGCGCCGTTCGTGGCGACGCTGGTGGACGTGACCGGGCTCGTGATCTACTTCTCGGTGGCGCTGGTGGTACTGCGCGGGACGCTGTTGTAATCGACGTGGGGGCCGGCTTCAGCCGGCCCTGGGCCGCCTGAAGGCGGCCCCTACGACATCATGACGAAACCACTGACAGGAAAAGTAGCGGTTGTCGCAGGGGCGACGCGCGGGGCGGGGCGCGGCATCGCTCGTATGCTCGGCGAGGCTGGCGCCACGGTGTACTGCTCGGGCCGCAGCGTGGCCGGACAGCCGGCGACGAAGAACCGGCCCGAAACGATCGACGAGACGGCCGCGCTCGTCACCGCGGCCGGCGGGCGCGGCATCGCCGTCCAGACCGACCACCTGCAGGCCGACCAGGTGCAGCGCCTGTTCGCGCGCGTCAAGCAGGAGGCGGGCCAGCTCGACGTGCTCGTCAACGACATCTGGGGCGGCGACGACCTCACCGAGTGGGGCACGAAGTTCTGGGCGCTCGACCCGGCCAAGGGGTTCGCGATCCTCGACAGCGCGGTGCGTACCCACATCCTGACCAGCCGCTACGGCGTGCCGCTGATGATCGAGCAGAAATCGGGGCTGATCGTCGAGATCACCGACGGCGACCACCCCGGCTATCGCGGCACGCTCTACTACGACCTGGCCAAGACTGGCGCCATCCGGCTCGCGCTCGACATGGCCGAGGATCTGCAGGGCACCGGCGTAACGGCGCTGGCGGTGACGCCTGGCTTTCTGCGATCGGAAGCGATGCTCGAGCGCTTCGGCGTGACTGAAGCGAACTGGCGCGACGCCAAGGTGCAAGGCTTCGAGGCCTCCGAGACACCGTGCTTCGTCGGGCGCGCCATCGCTGCGCTGGCCGCCGATCCCGGCGTGCGCGCCAAGGCGGGCGGCGCCTACGCGAGCTGGACGCTGTCGGACGAGTACGGCTTTATTGATATCGACGGCGGGCGCCCGCACTGGGGGCGCTACATGCTGGGCTACACCAACGGCATCCTGGAACGCGGCGGACCAACGACTCCCGAGGAGAAGTTCTGGATGGTGGCCGTCTACTGGCAGTTCAAGTACGACCCGCGCTTCCGCGAGATGAAGCAGCGCATCGACGCGGTCATGGGAACGCCGGCAAGCGACTACGATCCCCGCGGCATCGAAGACTGACGTGGGGCGCCGGCCCGTACGACGTAGCGGCCGGTCTTCAGACCGGCCGTGACCATGGCGGTCGAAAAACCGCCCTCTACGAGGGGGGCGAACAGGAGTACGGTGCGCGGGATATCCCCCGCGCCTCGATGTGAGCGAAGGAGGTTCCATGCGCTGGCTGTCCGTCGTCGTCCTCTCGTTCGTCGTCGCCGCCACAGCCTCGGCCGCCTCGGTCGACGGCCTCAACATTCATTCGACGACCACCGGCGCCGGCCCGGCGACGCTGGTGCTGGTGCACGGCTGGACCTGCGACGAGTCGTCGTGGGCGGCGCAGGTGCCCGCGCTCGCGAAGAAGTATCGCGTCATCACCGTCGATCTGCCGGGACACGGCCGCAGCGGTGCGCCGGCGAACGGCAAGTTCTCGATGGATCTCTTCGCCCGCGCCGTCGAAGCGGTGCGGGCCGAGGCGCGGGCTGACAAGATCGTGCTGGTCGGACACAGCATGGGCGCGCCCGTGATCCGGCAGTACGCGCGGTTGTATCCCGCTCGCGTCGCCGGGTTGATTGCGGTGGACGGACCATTGGACATGCGGCAGTTCCCCGGCGATTTCAAGCCGCCCGTCCTCACCGGCCCCGAGGGGCTCAAGGCGCGCGAAGGCATGATCCGCAGCATGTTCACGCCGCAGACGCCGCCGGATCTGCAGCAGAAGATCCTGACGATGATGCTCAAGGCCCCCGAGGCGACGGCGATTGGCGCGATGGGATCGATGATGGACCCGGCACTGCGGAAGGACGACGTGACGCCGATGCCGGCGCTCGCCGTCTGGGCCGGCACCAGTCAACAAATGCCGAAGCTCGAGGATACGCGGAAGGCCCTGCCGAAGTACGAGCAGACCCAGGTGCCCGGCACCGGTCACTTCCTGATGATGGAAAAGCCGGACGAGTTCAATCGCCTGGTCGTGGCGTTCGTGGACAAGCTGCAGTTCTGAGGCAGAGGCGAGGCTCCGCCTCGCCTGACAGTGTCTCTTTGCCCCCGCTCCGCGGGGGCGCTATTTGCGGACCGCCTTGAGATCGCCCTCGACGATGGTCATGACGAAGTGCGTGGCCTGGCCGCTGGCGTCGAGGAAGAACTCGAGCCGCTGTCCGGTGACCCAGAAGACGACCAGGGTCGGCTTCGCCCACGTCAGGGACGTTTCTCATCGCGGTGGACCCAGCGGTCCACCCGTTCTCCAACGACCAGAAGCAACAGCACCACGACGACCACGCTCGCACCCGTGCGCCACAGGCCGGCGCCGGCCGCGACGCCGACGGCGGCGACGATCCAGATCGCGGCCGCGGTGGTGAGCCCTTCGACTCCGCGCCCGTCGGGACGGTGCAGGATCACGCCGGCGCCGATGAAGCCGATGCCGGCGACGATCCCCTGCAGCACCCGGCTGGGCGCCGAGCTGTCGCTGGCCTGGAGCAGCAGCCCGACGAGCGTCAGCGTGGCGGCCCCCAGCGCGACCAGCGCGTGCGTCCGAAGGCCGGCGGGTTTCCCGTAGCTCTCGCGGTTGAGGCCAATCAGCGCGCCCAGGAGCGTCGCCAGCAGCAGGCGACCGAATAGTTCGACGAACGACACTGGAACGGCAACCGCATCCATGGTGCCGTTGTAGCAGGCCGGACACGCCCGCACAAACGGCTGGCGGGTCACAGCTGGACGTGCATTGATATGGCTGAGGTATCCTCGACTGTCGGCCCCGGTTCCACGAGCGTCGTGGGTCCCCGGGGCGGACCCTCTCAGGAGATGACATGCCTCTTTCGATTCCCATGACCCGTTCACTCTGTCTTGCTGTCGCCGTCGCCGCTGTGCTGCTGCCAGCCGCGAGCTTCGCGCAGCGCACCAGCGTCGCCCGCGACCTCCCCGTCTACGACAACGGCGGCAAACCGGACCTTGCGCTGGATGAGCAGCGCTTCGTGGCCCAGATGGAAATCGTCGATCGCAGTTTCGCGGCCGACGACTGTGCCATAGCCGAAGGCGTCGTCGGCGCACCCGGCTATCGCCGGCTGCTGCGCTTCGACACCGTGCTCATGAACCGCGGCGACGGCGACCTCGTGGTGGGCGACAGGAGCGACCCGAACAACCCCTACGCGCCGTACTTCGTCTTCCATCAGTGCCACGGCCACTACCACATCCGGTATTTCTCGATTTACGAGCTGTTGACGCTCGATGGCACGGTCGTCGTGGCCGGCACCAAGCAGGGCTTCTGCTTCGAGGACTCGTTCAAATACGAAGACGGGGGCAAGAGCAAGGGCTACGACTGTCACGACCAGGGCATCACGTCCGGGTGGGGCGACTGGTACTACAAGCAACTGGTCGGCCAGTGGATCGACATCACCGGCGTGCCCGAGGGCGACTACATCGTCCGCGTGTCGATCAACACTGGCGAGTTCTCACCGATCTTCGATGAGGGGCAGAACCGCTACCCGAACGTCACCGAGGTGCGGGTCAAGATTCCGAGCCCGCGGAAGAAGGTCGCGGCCCTGCCGTAGCCCGCGCCGGTCACGCCGGCCGCGCGATGTACCACAAGTTCCCCATCGAGTCGGTGACGCTCGCGACTCTGTCGCCGTACGACTGATCCGCCGGCGGCGCGAGAGAGGTCGCGCCCGCCGCCACCGCCCGTTCAAACAAGGCGTCGGCGTCGTCCACGTAGAGATAAAACGTGGTCGGCATCGGCGCCGCCGGATCGGGCTCGCCAAGTTCGAGAACCGCGTTGCCGATACGCACCTGCGCATGCATCACCCGGCCGCCCGGGTCGAGGTGCCGTGCCTCCTCGACCGCACCGAACGCCCCCTTGAGGAAGTCGATGAAGGCGGGCGCCCCTTGCGGGTGGAGGTACGGCGTCACGGTGCGCAAACCCGCGGGCACGGCCGACGCCCCAAGACTCCGTGCGATGTACCAGTAGTTGCCGAACGGATCACGGACATAGCCTGACCGCTCGCCGTACGGGCGATCGGCCGGCTCGCCCATCGAGGTACCGCCCGCCGTGAGCGCGCGCGCGTACGTCGCGTCCACGTCCTCGACGTAGACGTGGTACGCGCTCGGCCGCACCGGCACCACGTTCTCCTGAGCGCCCTCCCCGATCATGAGCATCGAGTCGCCGACTCGCAGCTCGCGGTGCACGCCGTTCGGTGTCGTCGTGGTCTCGGTCTCCACCGCCCCGAACACGTGCTTGAGAAAGTCGGTGAGCCCGGTGTCGCGCGCCCGCATGTATGGCGTGATCGTGGTGAATCCCTCGCGGGCCCTGGTCGTCGTCGGAATCGCCGGCGCAGTGGCAGTAGACATCGTCGTCCTCTCTTTCAGCCGGGCCTTGAGGCCGGCCGTGAACCGCGGATTCGGGTAGTGCCGCATCTCCACCACGAGACGGGCGAACGGCGCCAGTTCCGGATCCGCCAGGGCCGCGGTGGCGTCGCCGCGCGCCAGAATCGTGTCCACCAGCCGATCGAGACGGCCGCTGAGGGCGAGGTCAGCCATGGCGCATCCCTTTCCGCAGGTTCTCCAGCGCCCGGAGCTGCAGCTGTTTCACCGCGCCCTCGGATCGGTGCAACGCGGCCGCGACGTCGCGCAGGCTCTTCTCTTCGCCGAACCGCATCTCGATGACGCGCCGCTGCAGGTCCGGCAGCCGATCGACCAGCTGAAAGAGGATCGCGCGCTGCTCGATCGCCGTCATCTCCGCCGCGTCCGGCACTTCGGACGACGGGTCGCCGGATTCCCGGGCCAGACGCCGCCAGTGATCGGCGAGCGCGTTCGACGCGATGCGAATCAGCCACGCCGCAAACGGCACGCCCCGCCATTCGAATCGCGGCAGGTTGGCCAGCGCCTGCTCGAACACCGCGGAGGTGATGTCCTCGGCTGCGGCGCGGTTGCCGACGCGCCGGCTGACGAAGCCGTAGACCCGGTGCACGTAGCGGTCGTAAAGGTGCTCGAACCGCGCCGGGTCGGCCTGGGCCGCCGCAATCAGCGTCTGCTCGTCGTCCTGGTCGATGATGGCCGCCACGCTGCTCTCGAAGCTCTCGAACTTTGATATCCGATCACAGGAACGGGCGGAACGGGTGAAAAGTTATGGGCAGACAACCCGCGATGGCTCAAGCAGTTGGCGCGTGACCTGGGGTGTCATCGACGGGATCAACAGTAGATCCATGGATCTTGGAGTCCTGGCCCAATACGGCTTGCCGGGTGCCGCGTTGGCCGCGGTTGCCGGGCTCGCCTACACGTTGATCAAGCGCGGATTCAGGATTTCGTTCCGCGCCGAAGTGCCGCGAAAGCGGCCGCCGTAGCCCCTATTTGCGCGCGGCGACCTCGGTCACCACGGTATAGACGTACTGCACGAACGGATAGAGCGACGACTCGGCCAGCCGCTCGACGTCGCCGTGTGCCGGATAGTTCAGCGCGTCCTCCTCGGTCGCGGCCGGGCCGACGCCGTAGGACTGGATGCCCTTCGCGCGGAGCTGCGCCTGATCGCTCGCGCCGGTGGACATGCCCGGCAGCACCGTCGAACCGGGGTACATGCGCTGTGCCACTTGTTCGAGCACGCGATACATCTCGGTGTCGATGCGGGAGGCGGGCGAGGGCGGGCGGGCCTGCGGGATGGGCACCACCTTGACCGCCGGGTCGGCGATGACCTCGCGCATCTGCGCGTAGAACCGCTCGGTGTCTTCGCCCGGCAGCGCGCGGATGTCGAGCGTGGCTTCGGCCTCGGAGGGGATCACGTTGGCGCCGACGCCGGCCCTGAGGATGGTCGGGACGATCGACGTGCGCAGCATTGCATAGGACGCCGGGTCGTGCTCCTGGAGGTAGCGTTGGGCGTCGGCCATCGCGGCCGCTGTCGCCTTGGGATCCACGAGCGTCCGATAGGCGGCGGCGCGATCGGGTGGCGCAATCGTGGCCAGACGCTGGAAGTAGGTGCGCGTGGTGTCGTTGAGCCGCATCGGCGTCTGCCAGCGACCCAGCTTGTCGATCGCCGCCGCCAGGTGCAGCAGCGGGTTGTCGAGACGCGGCACCGATCCGTGCCCCGCCGTGCCCGTGGCGACGAGGCGGGCGCGAGCCGGCAGCTTTTCCGCGGTGCCGATGCTCACCCGCGTCACGCGCGAGCCGTCGAGGGTCGCGGCGCCGCCCTCGGTAATCGCGAACTCGGCGTCGATCGCATCGAAGTGCTCGCGCACCATGAAGTTGATGCCCGCTCCGGTGGTGTCGGCCTCCTCGGCCGATTCGGCGAGGAAAATCACGTCGCGATCCAGCACGACGCCGCGCCGCTTGAGCAGCAGCATGGTCATGAGGTTGGCGGCCAGCACCGGCTTGTCGTCCTTGGTGCCGCGGCCCCAGATGTAGCCGTCCTTCAGTTCGGCTCCAAACGGATCGACCGGCCACTTCTCGCGCTGCACCGGCACCACGTCCGTGTGGGCGAGGATGAGCACGGGGCGCTTGGACCCGCTCCCCTTCAGCCGCGCCACCAGGTTGGCGCGATCGGGGTCGAGCGCGAAGGTCTGGGTGGGAATACCTTCGGCCTCGAGCACGCGCTTCAGGTAGTTGACGACCAGCGTTTCGCGTCCCGGCGTGCTGTCGATCCGCACGAGGTCGCGATAGTGCTCGAGGATCTCGGGACGGAGACGATCCCAATCGCCCGGCTGATTCGACGCCGGCCCCTGTGCACCGAGAGACCACGCCGCCGCAAGCGCGGCAGCGAGAACGGACAAGCGTCGTCTGACCATGGACCGATTATCAGGGCATGTCAGCCTCATGGTATGTTCATATGATATCGTATCTTCATGCCAAAGCGGCCCGTTTCCGTCACCCTGGAGGAAGACAACCTGCTCTGGCTCCGCGGCCGAATGGCTCGCCGTAAGCGGCGAAGCCTCAGCGACGCGCTCGACGAGGTGATCACGGCCGCGCGGACGAGCGGTTCTCTCGAGGCGTCTCGAACAGTGGTCGGCACGATCGACCTTCCGGACGACGCAGGCCTCGAGCAGGCCGACCTGTTCGTACGTTCACTGTTCGAGCAGTCGCTCAGCCGCCCGTTGACGATCCACGAGGAGCCGGCGGCGTACCAGGGACCGCCGCGCCGCGCGCCAGTTCGTTCTTCTGGTGCCGGCAAGGTCCGGCCCCGTGGCTGAATCGGCCGCGGTCACCGACACGCACGCACTGCTCTTCCATGCCGCCGGCGGTCGCCGCCTGGGCACGAACGCGCGGGCGCTGTTTCGAGCCGCCGAGGAACGGCGCGCCCTGATTTACGTTCCGATCGCCGTCGTGTGGGAAGTCACGACGTTGACCCGGAGTGGCCGCCTGATGCTTAACCGTCCGACGCGCGAGTTCTTCGGCGATCTCTTCAGCAACCCCTCCTACCAGGCCCACACGCTCGACGCCAGTCAGGTGTTCGACGCCGGTGAGATTACCGCCCTGCGCGATCCGTTCGACGCCCTGATCTGCGCAGCGGCGCTCGACTTGTCGCTGCCGCTCATCACCCGTGACGCGGCTATCGTCGAAGCGAGGCGCGTCAAGACGGTATGGTAGCCACCCGGATCCCGCCCCCGGGCATCGTCACGGCAAACCTGCGGCCCTCGTGACGGCTGGACGGCCGCAGGCCTCAGCCGCGGTAGGCCTTCTCCAGCGCCGCGATGTCCAGTTTCACCATCTTCAGAATCGCGTCGGCGACCCGCTTCGCACGTAGCTCGTCGCCGTCCTTCATCCAGGCGTCGAGCATCGCCGGGACGATCTGCCAGCGCAGGCCAAACCGGTCGATCAGCCAGCCGCAGGCCTGCGGCTTTCCGCCGCCCCCGAGCAGTGCGTCCCAGTAACGATCCAGCTCGGCCTGGTCGTCGCAGAGCACGACGATCGAGATCGCGTCGTTGAAGTCGTGGTGCGGCCCCGCCGTCATCGCCTGAAAGCGCTGGCCGAGGAGCGTGAAGTCCACGATCTTGACCGAGCCTGCCGGGCCGCTCGGCGACTCGACCGGCAGGCCCCACACCCGGTCCACGCGCGAATCGGGAAAGATCGACGCGTAAAAGCTGGCCGCCTCGTCGGCGCCGGTCGCGTACCAGAGATGAGTGAAAACCTTCGTTCGGTCAGCCAGAGCCATTGGTCCCTCCTTGTCCAGTGAACCGCCCTTCATTCGGGCCTCTGTAACCACGTCGAACAGGCCACCACGGGATCGACACCGGCGGACGGCCGGGTGGCTGCACTTCGAGGCCCGGGTCGAGGCGGAGAGGACCCCGAATGAGCGGATCGCAAATTGCGCCGTCAGAGGCGACAATGTCGCCGGTCGCATGACCTTCCAGGCCTGACGAGGAGACCGAGTGGCGACAGTAGAGACAGTGACACCGGAAACGACCGCGGCTGACGTCG
>Ga0173480_10000101_pt1 | contig 22452 bp, 21 predicted proteins | sample NitcycUS209509C1_FD_122622 | JGI IMG/M metagenome (GOLD analysis project Ga0173480, IMG submission 122622) | Soil microbial communities from Arlington Agricultural Research Station in Wisconsin, USA - Nitrogen cycling UWRJ-S209-509C-1 (version... | ecosystem: Environmental > Terrestrial > Soil... | reverse complement strand
GCGCTCTATGAAATCGCGCAGACGATGGGTACCAGCCTGGGCGTGTCGGACACGATGGCGCTCATCGCCTCGCGGTTGTCGAACCTGGTGCCGTTCTCGACGTGTGCCCTGTTTCTCCAGTCGGAAGACAAGGAAACGCTGTACTGCCGCTTCACGACCGGAGCCGACGCCGACGTCATCCAGCAGCTGGCGCTGAAGAGCGGACAGGGTCTGACCGGTTGGGTTGCGAAGAACCGTCGTCCTCTGGTAAATGCGCGACCAGGCGCAGACCTCGAAGCGGCCGGGTCCACGATGCAGACGTCGCTGCAGTCGGCTCTGGTCTGTCCGCTCGTGTTCGGCGATCGCCTCATCGGGACGCTTGCCGTCTACCACACGGCCACCAGCTTCTACCGCGACGACCATCGACGACTGCTCGATCGTGTCTGCGAGCAGGCGGCGGCGGTGATCCACAATTCGATCATCTTCGAGCAGACGCACGAGGCGTCGCTGACCGACCCGCTCACCGGGCTGCCGAACACCCGTTTCATGTTCATGCACCTGACGCGCGAGCTGGCGCGTGCGGAACGGCTCGAGTCGGAAGTGTCGCTGCTGGTCATGGACCTCAACGACTTCAAGGAAATCAACGACACCTACGGCCATCAAATCGGCGACCGGGCACTGCGCGAAGTCGCCCAGGTGCTGCGGACGACCATCCGGCCGTACGACATCTGCGTTCGTTACGCGGGTGATGAGTTCATCGTCGTGCTGGCGGGCTGCGGCGCCGAAGAAGCCGAACACAAGCGTCTCGAGCTGCAGCAGGCGGTGGACCACCTCGGGTTCGAGGCGCGGCCGGGGACCACGCTCGGGCTGTCGATCAGCGCCGGCGCCGCTGTCTTCCCGCAGGATGGCGACAGCTACGATGCGCTGCTCGCTACGGCCGACAGCCGCATGTATCTCGACAAGGGCTCGCGCAAGCGCGGCGAGACGCATCGCGCGATGAGCGAGGCCTATCGCGCCAGGCCCCACTGATCCCCGACGGCGACCGTCCGGCGGCGCGCACACTTGCGTCGGCACCATCCATAGGTTGAAATCTGTGCCGTGTCAGTTGTCACGGCGCCCGTGTCCGCAATCCTGAAACTCACCCCGCGGTCCCGTCTCCTTGCCTTCGACGTGCGCGATCGCCTGTTTGCGTTCCAGGCGGGACAGGCGATCATCGTCGGCGCCCACGGCATCGCCGAACGGCGTCCCTACTCCATTGCTTCGTCCCCCCACCGGGTGCAGGAAACGGGACGTCTGGAGGTCCTGGCGTCGGTCGACGAGCACGGTAAGGTCGGCTCGCACCTTCCACAGCTGTCAACCGGCACTCTGGTGGACATCGAAGGCCCGGTAGGGACGTTCGTCCTTCCAGCTGACAGCAGCCCCGACAAGGTGCTGTTCGTGGCGGGGGGAACCGGCATCGCGCCTTTGCGCGCGATGACCGATCACCTGCTGCGCACGCATCCCGAGTGCCGCGTCTCGGTGCTGTACAGCGCCCGGGCGCACGACGAGTTCGCGTTCATCGACGAGTTCCGCGGCTACGCATCACGGCACCAGCTCGAGCTGCATCAGACGGTGACGCGCGATGAAGGCGCCACCTGGCTTGGCGGACGGGGAAGGATTGGCCAGGCGCATTTCGAGGCCGTGCTGCACGAACCGGAATCGACGCTGTGTTTCGTCTGCGGGCCGCCAGCCCTGGTGAGCGAGTCGGTGACGACGCTGCAGTTTCTCGGCGTTCCGGCGGAGCTAATCAAGACCGAAGCCTGGTTGCGGAGGGCGTCCGAGCCGTTGTGAATCGACGGGCCTAAGGCCCCGCCCCACAGGCTCGAGAGGGTCGAACAATCTACTGCGGCGCGTCGGGAACGATCTGAAGCGCGTCCTTCACCTCGCTGACGCCACTGACCTGGCGCGCGAGCCCGACGGCCTGATCGCGTTCGTTCTGTGACTTCACGCGCCCGGACAGGGTGACGACGCTCCTGAACGTGTCCACGTCGATGCGAAGACCACCGACCGCCGGGTCGTTGAGCATGGCGGTCTTGACGCGCGTCGTGATCGTCGTGTCGTCGATGGTCTCTTTGATGGTCTTGCCGCAAGCGGCCGACAGGGTGGCGGCGAGGAGTGCCGCTGCGAGCGTGACTTTCCAGCTGATGAGGTCGCGCATCGTCACGCCGCAGGTGGCTGCAACGGCCGTGCCCGGCTCGACGCGACGCGGTTGACCGGAACCTACATGCCGGTCACGTGAAAACCGGCGTCGACCATCAGCACTTCGCCGGTGATGCCGCGAGCCGCGTCGCTGAGAAGAAACGCTGACGCATCACCAACTTCGGCGGCATCGACGTTGCGACGCAGCGGCGCGCGTTCGGGGTAGACGTGAAGGATGCTGGAGAAGCCGGCGATGCCGGCGGCGGCGAGCGTCTTTACCGGTCCTGCGGACACCGCGTTCACACGTACGTTGGCGGGTCCCATGTCGGCGGCCAGATAACGGACAGTCGCTTCCAGCGCCGCCTTGGCCACGCCCATCACCTTGTAGTTGGGAAACACCCGCTCGCTGCCGAGATACGTCAGCGTCAGGATGCTGCCGCCCCCACGCTTGGCCATCAGCGGTGCGGCGCCGCGCGCCAGCGCGATCAGCGAGTATGCGGAGATGTCGAGCGCCAGGCGGAAGCCGTCGCGACTGGTATTGACGAAGGGACCCGTCAGATCGTCGCGTGAGGCGAAGGCCGCGCCATGGACGACGAAATCGAGACCGCCGAATTCCTTGTCCACGGCGGCAAACACGTTGTCGATTTCCGCATCCGAAGCCACGTCGCACGGCAGGATCAGTGGCGCCGGCGTCAACCCTTCCGACAGTTCCTTCACGTGCTCTTCGAAGCGTCCCTGATACGTCAATGCCAGCCGGGCGCCGCGGCGCGCCGTCGCCTGCGCGATCGACCAGGCGAGGGAACGCTTGTTTGCGACACCGACGATGAGTCCGTGCTTACCAGTGAAGTCGGTCATGAGTGGGATGAAGTATTACCGCCGGCCGATTGTCGACCTTTACCGCCGTTTGGACGAACACTGCCGTCGCCGGGTTGTCGTGCGTCCTGTTGTAGAACTGCGATCCGCTGGAGCTCGCGGATGGGAATGGGGTTACACAGCCGGTTGTGCACGGGCTGCTAGCGGCCGCGTTTGCGACCGTGACCACCTCCGGATCGAGGACCCCGCTCCTGTCCGAATGGCCGGCCGCCACGCTGTCCTGCCGAATTACCACCCGACCGGTTGCCGTCGCGCTGCTGCTGGGCGTCGCCGCCCGGCCGGCCGCTTCCCTGACGGGGTCCGCCGCCCCGCGTCGACGGCCCGAACGGCTGGCCGGCCTGTCGCGTCTGCTGACGGCCGCGGTTTCGCTGACCGTTTCGATTCTGGTCGAACCGGCCCTGGGGCTGGCGCATCGTGAAATCGGGAGCTTTGCGCTCCGGCACCTGTCCCTCGGGACGTGGCAACGTCGCACGAATCAGCGGCCGATGCACGGGGCCTTCGTCTTCGAGCGGCTCCTCTGGCTGTCCCTCGTCGTCCATCTGTGGCAACTCGGCTGACTCCTCCTGCGACTCGGTAAACAACGACGCCGACTCCTCAACGGGGGCCTCATCGGACGCGTCGAGCATGTCGTCAACGGGTGAAGACAGCACGGGAGGAAGATCGCCAGCCGCCGCCTCGCCTGTCTTCTTGCGACGCGACGCTGGTACCTTGGCCTGCTTGTATTCGTGTTCGGCGTCGCAGGTAGTACACCGTGTCTGCCTGACGTCGTCGTCGATCATCGCTACGACCGCATGATTAGTAATGCGACGCTCACGCGGACAGTAGTCGTCGAGAATGTCACCGAGCCGAAGCCGGCGTTGCTGCATGAACTCCCCCGGACGCTTCCTTTCAGCTGGGATGGGTATGACGAGCGCAGGTCCCCGCAGTGTAACAGAGTCAAATCGCAAAACCCAGCCACATGGCGACATTGCTTGTGCAACCGGCTGGCCAGATTCCCACTGCCACCGCTGCGCAATATCGCACGGGCGGTGAAAATCGCACAGGCGGTCAAAGAGGACGTCAAACTCCGACCGCCGGCCTCGAAGGGCTCGCGTGGTCAGCCATGGAACGACTGCATGAGCCGCCCGCACCACCAGGTCGTGTCGATTCCAGATCGAACGCCGCCGGGATCAGGCGTTCGACTTGCGTCTGGCGCCGACGCGTCGATACGCCTCCCGGAAGGGGATGCCCTCGCGCACGACCATGGCGTTGGCTTCTTCCGCAGCGTGAATCGCCGGATCGAGATGGATGCTCTCGGGGCGGAATCGCATGGCGTCGATGGCCGACGGCAGGATGTCGAGCGTACGCGCGGCCATATCGATACCGCGAAACAGCGGCACCTTCAGCAACTGCAGATCGCGTTGATACCCGGACGGCAGCTTCGCGCAAATGCCAAGGGCCTCGGTGAGGCACGCCTGCGCCGTCGCCGAACGTCCGCGTATCAGCTCGAAGACATCGGGGTTCCGCTTCTGCGGCATGATCGAGGACCCGGTGGTGAACTCGTCCGGCAGCGCCACGAACGCGAACTCCTGCGTGTAGAAGAGCAGCACGTCTGCCGAAAAGCGGCCCAGGTCCTGCATCAGCAGCGCGGTTTCGAAGAGCACCTGCGCTTCGGCTTTCCCGCGCGAGAGCTGCACAGCGGTCACCGGTTCGTGCGTGACGGCGAAGCCGAGTCGGTCGCGCGTCGCGCTCCGATCGAGCGGCAGGCCAGGCGTTCCGTACCCCGCGGCCGAACCGAGCGGGCTCTTGCTCACACGGCGCTGCACAGCCCGCAGACCCTCGGCATCATCACGGAGTTCGGCGGCGAATCCACCGGCCCACAACGCCACCGAGCTCGGCATCGCCTGCTGCATGTGGGTGTAGCCGGGCAGCGTCGTCGCCGACTCGCGTGCGGCCAGCTGGTCGAGCGCATCGGCGACACGGCGCGCGCCGGAGGCGAGCGCTTCGATCGCGTCGCGCAGGTACAGACGGATCGCGGTGAGCACCTGATCGTTCCGCGAGCGACCGAGATGCACGCGTCCGCCCGCCTCGCCGATGCGCGCGGTCAACCGCTTCTCGAGCGCGGTCTGCCCATCCTCATCACTCAGTTCGATGCGCCACAGTCCCTTCGCGTGGTCGTCGGCGATCGCTTCGAGCCCGGCGCGGATCGCCTGCAGGTCCGCCGTCGAGAGCAGCTGCTGCGCGGCCAGCATCTCCGCGTGCGCGATCGACGCCCTGACGTCGTACGGCACGAGGCGCTCGTCGAGGGCATAATCCTCACCGGCGGTGTACTCGAGCACGCGCTCGTCGAGCGGCGCACCTTTGTCCCAGAGTCTGGTCATACGCTGTCGGCCCTGACGACGCGGGCTTTGGCTTTCGTCCCCGCGGAGACACGAGAGGATTCGTCGACGCTGCCGCTGATCAGCGCTTCGAGACGCTTCACGAACGCGCGGGCCCGCCGCACGTCGGGCGTGACGGCCAGGATCGTATCGTCGCCGGCCAGCGTGCCGACGACTTCAGGAAAGCGCGCGCCGTCGATGGCTACCGCCAGCAGTGACGCCTGACCGGGCCCGGTCCGCAGCAGCACCAGCTGCTGAACCTGATCGATACGCGTCAAGTAATCGGTGAGCGCGCGATGCAGCAGCGACCTGGCGCCGTGACCGTTGGTGGCCTCGCGCGGCACCGCCTGGTAGGCGCCGTCGGCGCCACCCTTGACCAGCCCGAGCTCGCGGATATCACGCGACAACGTCGCCTGTGTGACGTCGAAGCCCACGGCGCGCATGCGGCGCCGCAACTGCTCCTGACTCCTCACCGGCTCCCGCTGGACGACCTCGAGAACGACCGACTGTCTGCGCGCTTTCATGACGTATGCTTGGAGGTTCAAAGCATACAACAGGTCTTGACTGATTATGCATGGACCTGTATAAACAATCTTTTCCCGTCACGCCGGAACCGCCACAGAGTGGTGCCGGTCACCGCCTCCGCCGGCACGCGGCTGCGGCGAGACACACGGGCGGTGCGCACATCATGGTCACAGCCACAACCTCCACCTCAGGTCGCAGCCACGCCGCCACCGACGCGGTCGCACGGGTGGCGATTGCCGGCGCCACCGGCTTCGCCGGCCAGGAACTGGTCCGCATTCTGGCGCGTCACCCGAACGTACGCCTGACGACCGCCATGGCGTCGTCGGCGACGAGCGCGGCGCGCCCGCTGCCCGCGCTGGTGCGCATCTGGGACGGCGCCGTCGTCCCGCTCGACGTCGACCGGCTCGCCGCCGACGCCGACATCGTGTTTCTGGCGCTGCCGGAGGCCGCGTCGGCAGAACTGGCGCCGCAGCTGCTGGAGCGCGGCGCCCGCGTGATCGATCTGTCGGGTGCCTTCCGCATTCGCGGCGACGCCGATCGCCAGCGATGGTATCCGGCGACCGCAGCGCTTCCCGCCGGAACGGTCTACGGCCTGACCGAGGGACATCGGACGGCGATTGCCGGCGCGCGCCTGGTCTCGAATCCGGGGTGCTATCCGACTGCGGCACTGCTCGCGCTCACGCCGCTCGCCGCCGCTGGCGTCCTCGACGGCGCAATCGTCATCGATGCCAAATCCGGTATTTCCGGCGCCGGCAAGGCGGCGACGGAGCGTACGCACTTTTCGGAGAACCACGGCAGCGTGGCCGCGTACGCCGTGTTCGCGCACCGGCACACCGCCGAGATCGAGCAGGAGCTGTCCACCGCGGTGACGTTCGTTCCGCATCTCGTGCCGCTGGATCGTGGCATTCTCGAAACGATCTATGCGCCTGTGCGCCCGGGCACGACGGCTGCGCAGATTGGCGAGTTGCTGCAGGCGGCCTACGCCGACGCCCCGTTCGTGCGGCTCACCGGCGAAGCGCTGCCCGAGATCAAGCATGTCGCGCACACCAATTTCTGCGACATCGGGTGGAAGGTGGACGCCGAGCGGGGACGCATCGTGCTGGTGGCCGTCCTCGACAACCTGGTGAAGGGCGCCGCCGGATCTGCGGTGCAGAACCTGAACGTCATGCTCGGCCTCGACGAGCGCACCGGCCTGCTGTGACCCGCCGCCTGTCGCGACGGCCACGGGTCGTGCTCAAGCTCGGAGGCGAACTGCTCGAACAGCCGGCCGACCTGGCGATGATGGCGCGCGGCATCACGGCGCTCGCGGCTCGTGCCGCGCTGGTCGTCGTGCACGGCGGCGGCAAGGAGATCGACGCCGCTCTGGCCGTCGCCGGCATTCCAAAGCGCCAGGTCGACGGCCTGCGCGTTACCAACGCCGCCACCCTCGACGTGGTCGTCTCGGTGCTGGCGGGCGCGATCAACACCCGGCTCGTCGCCGCGGTGCGGCGTGCCGGTGGCCGGCCGGTCGGACTGACCGGCGCCGATGCCTCGGTGGCCACGGTCAAGCGCGCTGCCCCGATCGTGTCCGTCGCTGGCCGGCGCGTGGACCTGGGACTGGTGGGCAACCCGATTGACGACGGCGCGCCGGACCTGGTCACCGACCTGCTGGCCGACGGCTACGTGCCGGTCATCGCCTGTATCGGGGCGACGCGGACGGGCCGGCTGCTCAACGTCAACGCCGACACCCTGGCCGCACATCTGGCCACGGCCATCGGTGCGACGCGACTCGTCATCGCCGGTGGAACGTCCGGAGTGTTGGACGGCGCCGGGGCGACCATCTCCCAGCTGACGGCGCGCGACGCGGCGCGACTGATTCGGCAGGGCACGGCCAACAAGGGCATGGTGGCAAAACTCCATGCCTGTCGCGCCGCTGTGCAGAACGGCGTCGGCGACGTCGTCATCGGCAACGGCCGCAAGTTTCGTTTCGACACGCTCGCAACCCGCCGGCCGACGCTCGACGGGTGCACACAGGTGGTGCGATGAAAATCAGCCTCGACGACATCCGCGCACGCGAATCGCAGCACGTGCTGCAGACCTACAAGCGGCAACCGATCGCCTTTGTGAAAGGGCGCGGCGCCTGGTTGTACGACGACACCGGCCGCGAGTATCTCGACTTCGTGTCCGGCATTGGCGTCACCTCGCTCGGTCATGCGCACCCGGAACTGGCCGCAGCGATCGCCGATCAGGCGTCGACGCTGCTGCACACCTCCAACCTGTACTTCCACCCGTTTCAGGCGGAGGCGGCGGCGCGGCTCACGGCGCTCTCGGGATTGGCCCGCGCGTTCTTCTGCAACAGCGGCACGGAAGCCAACGAAGCGTGTCTGAAGTTCGCGCGCCGCTACTGGCACACACAGGGTGCGACGGGGCGTACCGGTTTCGTCGCCATCAAAGGCGGCTTCGCCGGGCGCACGATGGGTGCGCTGTCGGTGACGTGGGACGAGCACTACCGGCGGCCGTTCATGCCGCTCGTCGAGCCCGTTACCTTCCTCGATCCGACGGCACCCGACGCCGTCGCCGCGGCGATCGGCGATTCAACGGCCGCGGTCATTGCCGAGCCGATCCGCGGTGAGGGCGGCGTCCACGCGGTCTCCAGAGAATTCGCCCTGGCGATCGCGGAGGCCTGCCGCCGCACCGGCACGCTGCTGATTGCCGACGAGGTCCAGAGCGGACTTGGCCGTACCGGCTACGCCTTTCATTCACAGGCGATTGGCTGGAGCCCGGATCTGATATCGGTCGGCAAGGCCCTCGGCTCCGGTGTGCCGGTCGGCGCCGCACTCGTATCCGAGCGAGTGGCAAACGCCATTTCCGCCGGTGATCACGGCAGCACCTATGGCGGCAACCTGCTCGCCACGCGCGCCGCGGCGTTCTTCCTCGAGCAGCTGACCGACAAGGGTCTGCTCGAACAGGTGCGGACAACCGGCGCCCACTTCGAGCGGAGACTGCGAGCCCTGGCACTCGCCCATCCGGTGGTCGTCGAGGTGCGCGGCGCTGGGCTGATGCGCGGACTGGAGCTGCGCATCGATGCGGCACCGGTTGTCGACCTGGCGCGTGAAAACGGACTGCTCGTCAATCGCACCGCCGAGACAGTCGTTCGTATGCTGCCGCCACTGAACATCACCACGGGCGAGATCGACAAGGCCATCGACATCCTCGACGTCGTTCTTGCGAGCGTGAAGTCGGAGGTGCACGCATGAGCGCCGTTCACAGCACTGCGGCGCCCATCACCACCACTCCCATCGACGGCGGTGTCACGGCGGCCACAGGTTTCCGCTCGGGTGCGGTCCACGCCGGAATCAAGAAGGCGGCAGGGGCGCTCGACCTGGCGGTCATCGCCGCCGATGGCGTCGTCGCCGCCGCTGGGATCTTCACCACCAATCTTGCGCAGGCGGCGCCGGTGCTGGTGTCGCGCCGGCATCTCGAATCGACCGGCGGCCAGGCGGCCGCCATCGTGATCAATGCCGGCTGCGCCAACGCCTGCACCGGCGACGACGGGTTCGCCAATGCCGAGCGCATGACCGCCGAAACCGCCAAGGCTGTCGGTTGCACACCCGAACAGGTACTCGTCGCCTCGACCGGCGTCATCGGCGTCGGGTTGAAGATGGACCGCGTCGTGCCGGGGATTCAGGCGGCCGCGACGGCCCTCGCCCGCGGCAAGGGTAGCGACACGGCACACGCGATCATGACGACCGACCCGTTCCCGAAGGAACATGCGGTGCGCGTGCAGACGCCCCGCGGCTCGTTCATCGTCGGCGGCACGGCGAAAGGTTCGGGCATGATCGAGCCGAACATGGCCACGATGCTCGGCTTCCTGACGACTGACGCGCAGGTGCCGCCCGCACTGCTGCGGCGCGCACTCGTCGAAGCGGCCAGGCACACCTTCAACGCCATCACCGTCGACGGCGAGTGTTCGACCAACGACTGTCTGTTCGCGCTGGCGTCAGGTCAGAGCGGCGTGGACATCGACGACGACAGCTACCCGGCCCTGCTGGCAGGCATGCGCGCGGTGTCCGAGAACCTCGCCATCGGCATCGTTCGCGGCGGCGAGGGCGCGACCAAGCTGATTTCCGTCGCGGTGCACGATGCGCGGGACGACGACGATGCCAGGCTGGTCGCGCGCACGATCGCCAACTCGCCGCTCGTGAAAACGGCGATTCATGGAGCCGATCCGAACTGGGGGCGCATCGTGGCCGCCGCCGGACGTTCCGGCGGCCGATTCGAAGTGACCCGGACAACTGTGCGCGTCGGCGGCATTCTGCTGTTCGAGAACGGGCTGCCGCATGATGATGCCGCGCCTGAAGCCGGCCGGTATCTGCAGGGCACCGACATTCGCATCGACGTGGACCTGGGCACCGGCGGCGGCGGCGACGCCACGATCTGGACCTGCGACCTCAGCGCTGAGTACGTCCGCATCAACGGCGAGTACCGCACCTAGTGACGGGCCACCAGCCGTGAAGGACTTCCTCTCGGTTCTCGATCTCGGAACGCCGGCGGCACTCGCCGGCCTGCTCGATCTCGCCGTGCAGCTGAAGGCCGATCGACATCTTGGCCTGAAGGCGCCGACCGCTGAAGCGCTCAACGGATCGCACGTGGCGCTGCTCTTCGAGAAGCCGTCACTGCGGACGCGTTCGACGTTCGAGGTCGCCGTCAAGGAGCTCGGCGGCGACGTGCTGAACCTGTCAACAGAATTTGCCGGCGGGCGCGAACCGCTGGAGGATGTGGCGCGCAACCTCGAACGCTGGGTGCGCGTCCTGGTAGTCCGCACGTTTGCCCAGATGCGCGCCGAGCTGCTGGCCCGGTTCGCGCCCAGGCTGCACGTCATCAACGCGCTCACCGACGAACAGCACCCGTGTCAGGCGCTGGCCGACGCCATGCGCATGCGGCAGCAGTGGGGCGACTGCCGCGGGCGCCGCGTGGCGTTCGTCGGCGACGGCAACAACGTGGCTACCTCCCTGGCACACGTGACCAGCATGCTCGGCATCACACTCCATGTCGCATCGCCGGAGGGTTACGACCTGCCCGAAGCTGTCGTCAACGAAGCGCAGCGGGTATCGCTCGACGGCGCCCGGGTCGTACGCTTCCGCGATCCACGCGAAGCGGTCGCCGGTGTCGATGCGATTTACACCGACGTCTGGGCATCGATGGGCGAGGAAGGCGAGCTGCCGGCTCGCAAGCAGATTTTCGCGCCGTATCAGGTGGACTCCAGCCTGATGGCCGGCGCCGCCCGGCACGCGATGTTCATGCACTGCCTGCCCGCACATCGCGGCGAGGAAGTTACCGCCGAGGTCTTTGAATCGCCGGCGTCGGTCGTGTTCGATCAGGCCGAGAATCGCCTGCATGCACAGAAAGCACTCCTGCTGACGCTGCTCGCCAACGGGACGAAATAGGGATGCCGGGGCTGAAGCCCCGGCCCACGCGCCCGTCGCGCCAGTCGCGCCCTCGAACCCTCGAACCTTCGAACCTTCGAACCTTCGAACCTTGCTCCGCGGATTGGGTATGCTGTGCGCGATGTCCAATCGACCGTGGCTCGCGAACTACGACTCCGACGTCCCGCCCAGCCTGGAGCCCTACCCCGACACGACGCTGGTCGATCTGCTGAACGAGCTGGCCGCGAATCACGGTGAGCGCACCGCGTTACTGTTCAAGGGCAGCACAGTCTCGTATCGGGAACTGAGCACGGCGAGTACGGCGTGTGCCGCCGCCCTGGCCGCACTCGGCGTACGACCGGGTGATCGGGTGGCGCTGCTGCTGCCGAACTGTCCGCAGTTCATGATTTGCGAGTTCGGCATCTGGAAAGCGGGCGGCGTGGTCGTCGCCCTCAACCCGACCTACAGCGAACGCGAGCTCGAACAGGCGCTCGATTCGATGCGCGTCAGCGTCGCGATCGTGCTGACGCCGTTCTATGAACGCCTCGCTCGCGTCCAGGGGCGCACAGGGGTGCGGCACGTCATCGCGACGTCGATCAAGGAATACCTGCCGCCACTCCTGCGTGTGCTGTTCACCTGGTTCAAGGAGAAGAAGGACGGACATCGCATCGCACTGCGTGCCGGTCATCTGTGGCTGCAGGATTTGCTTCGCCGTCACCGCGATGCACCGGGCCCGCAGGTGCGGCCCTCGCCTGACGATCGCGCGGTGATCCTGTCGAGCGGCGGCACCACCGGCACACCCAAGGGTGTGGTCGGACTGCACCGCCATTACGTCGCCGCCGGAAAACAGCTGTTCGAATGGACGAAGTCGGCGAAGCAGCCGTGGGACGACGTGATCATGCTGCCGCTGCCGCTGTTTCACGTGTACGCCAACGTCGGCGTGCAACCGCTGGCGTTCGTCGGTCCGAACCCGCTGTCGCTGGTGCCCAATCCTCGCGACATCCCCGATCTGCTGAAGACCATCAAGCAGGTGAAACCGGCGTTCTTCAACGGAGTGCCGACGCTGTACACGGCGATGCTCAACCACCCCGATGTCCGCAACGGGAAGGTCAGCCTGCGCAGCATCAAGCTGTGCTTCTCTGGCGCCGCGGCACTCATGGCCGATACCAAGCGGCGCTTCGAGGAGGCCACGGGCGCCCGCATCATCGAAGGCTACTCGCTGACCGAAGCGATGATGGCCTGCTGCGTCAATCCGGTAAAGGGAACGAACAAGATTGGATCGATCGGCATGCCCTTGCCAGACGTCGACGTGAAGATCGTCGATGCCGAGGATGGCGTACGGGAACTGGCCGTCGGCGACGTCGGCGAACTGATCATGCGGGCGCCGCAGTTCATGGCGGAATACTGGAACAATCCGGTCGAAACCTCCGAAGCGCTGCAGACCCGCAGCGACGGCACTCTGTGGCTGCGCACGGGTGATCTTGCCTACCTGGACGAGGACGGCTTCGTGTTTCTGGTCGACCGCAAGAAGGATCTGATCAAGACCAGCGGCTTTCAGGTGTGGCCGCGCGAGATCGAAGAAGTGATCAGCGCGCATCCCGCAGTGCTCGAAGTCGGCGTCGCCGGGGTGTCCGACGGCGTCAAGGGCGAGGTGTCGCACGCGTGGGTCGTGCTCAGAAGCGGTCAGGCCGTGACGGAGGACGACCTGAGGGAATACTGCCGCGAGAAGCTCGCGCCCTACAAGGTTCCCGCTCGCGTGCACTTCCGGAAGGAACTGCCCAAGACCACGGTTGGCAAGGTGCTGCGCCGAGCGCTCGCCGCAACGAATTGATCGGGTAGCCGGTAGCCGGAAGCCTTTTAGGCTTCCGGGCGGCCCGGAGGCCTGAAGGCCTCCGGCTACCCGGGCGCTGCGACCTCGACGCCGGCACGCGTCAACGCTGCGCGGACGGCACGCGCAAGGGCAGCAGCGCCCGGCGTATCGCCGTGGATGCAGATGGTATCCACGTCGATCGGTCTGCTGCCGCCATCACGCATTGGGACTGCGCGGTTCGTGACCATGTAGACGGCCCGGGCCGCAACCTGTTCGACATCGTGGATAACGGCATCCACCCGATCGCGCGGCGACAGCCTTCCCGTCGGCTCGTAGTTCCGATCGGCAAACGCTTCCGAGGCGGTCGCCAGTCCGGCGCTCCGTGCCGCCTCGATCAATGCAGAGCCGGCAAGGCCAATCACGATCAAACCGGGATCGACGGCCGCGGTTGCGCGGGCAATCGCCTCCGCCATGGAGGCATCGTCAGCGGCGAGGTTGTAGAGGGCACCATGCGGTTTCACGTGTCTGAGCGCGCCACCACAGGCGCGCACCATGCCGGCGAGCGCACCGATCTGATACACCACCACGTCCTCGACTTCGGCAGGGGTCAGCGGAATTGCGCGACGGCCGAAACCGGCGAGATCCGGAAAGCCGGGATGCGCGCCGACGGCGACACCATGCTCGATGGCGATCTGCACGGTTTTGCGCATCACATGGGGATCGCCTGCATGAAACCCGCACGCCACGTTCGCCGACGTGATGAAGGGGATGAGTGCGGTGTCCTGCCCTAACACGTAGCGGCCAAATGACTCGCCAACGTCAGCGTTGAGGTCTACCCTCAAGGGTGCGACGGATCCAGAAACAGCCATGTAATTCTTGCCACATTATTGATGGGACCGAGGCCGTGGCAGGCGCGTTTTTATGGGGTTTCGAGACGGCACAGCCGTTGCGATAAAGACTGGCGTCGGCCTGTGATTTACGGCAGGGCGCCGTAAATGCTGGGGGGAGCCAGGCCGGCATTCCTGGACGGGGCGCCTTCGGGCGCCCCATCCGGTTTCTTGAATTAGACCCCAGCGCCTTCCGGATACTCCAAGGCCAGCTTCAGTTCTCGAGCCAGCGCATCCACAGTCGTACCGGTCCGCTTCCACGCCCCTTCGGTTTCGAAGCGCAGATCGCCGATCCGCCTGCCCCACGGCGCGATGGCCCGGCCGATGGCGCGGAAGTCGCCGCGGTCAGCATGTTCCTGATCGAGTCGGCGCACCACATCCGGAGCAACCCTGATAAAAGCGCGCAACGCGGCGGCTGACTTGATGCTGTACTTTCGCCCGTTCCACGCCGCGCCGAAGACGACCGACACCTGCTTGAAATAGTTCACGAAGAACCGCTTCGAGTCACCGAGGAATTCGGTCGTCTTTTTCGGACCACCAAACGCATCGCTCGAAAACAGCTTCTTCAGTTCCTGTGCAAGCGGCGCCTGGGCCACACGGCCATGACCCACGCCGAGCAGCTTGATCTCGTTGCTGAGCGGCGAGTCCTCGCGATCGTTGAGTGCGCGTACCACGTCGTGCGCGGCAGCCAGCGCCTCGTCGCGGTACAACTGGCGACCGGAAAGACTTACGAGGTGTGACGCATTCAGCCTCGTGTGCTTGGCGTTGATGGTGACAAACATCTGCACCACGTGATCTTCCGGCAGACGATCGAAGATGATCGCCGGCACGGTGAACTCCTCGTTGCGGATGTTCTCGATGTCCGCATGCAGCGCCAGCAGGCGATGCTGGCCGTCAATCGCCCGCAGGATGCCTTCGCGCTCCGGTACCTTCAACCGCCCGACTGACGAACCGGACTCAACCGGCTCGAACGTCAGCTTCTCGTCGCACGAGATGATCACGGCACCGGCGATGGACGGCAGATCGCGCGCCTGACGGCACTGTTCGTAGTACTGGACCAGTTCGTCGATCTTTCGCCGGATGATCTGCCGCTGATAGGCCTTATCGCTGGAGGCAATGCGGCGTTCCAGCAGATCCCAGTTCACTTTGGAGGGTGATTGTTTCTTACCTCCGCGCACGCCGGACTGACCCGATTCGCCGTAATTCAGAACCTCGAAGCGAACGAGCTTGTCGATGTCGCTCGCAGTTAGCGAGGCCTGATAGAAGTGGACCCCGAACTGCTGCATCCGAATCGCAGCTACGTTAATCATGCGTTCTTATTCCTGACGGGGACATGCGCGCCTATGGAAGAGGCGAATTGTATCGGCCCAGCACTGCGAATCTCAACTCGTTTCTCATGCAATCGTGCACCCTCCGACGGACCGCAGACGGCCATTTTAACGCTAACCATTTGGCATTGAATGAGTTGCCCGAGTCGGCTCGATTCGTCTCATTACCCGCCGGCCCTCGGCCCTGGCACGCGTCCAGCGTTGCTTCGCCAGGACGAGCCAGGTGAGGCCGAGACACAGGACCACGTAGCCTGCAAGCCCCTGAGCAAGCGTCAAGGCGTGGTGCAGCTTCAGGCTGGGAACGCCGTAGACCATCTCGACGTGTATCCAGTACACGAACAGGGACGACGTTCCGAGCACTGAGAGCGTGCGTGCCACTGTCGAGGTAGTGCCCCACCTGAACGCCAGGGACAGCCCACTAAGAAGGATGCCGATGCGGATGAAAAAGAACGTTGGCGACGAGGTCCAGAAACGGGCCGAGGAATAGATCGAAGGGAAGAGCGACGCCACGTACCCGCCGAGGGCGATGGCCAGCCCAAGCCACATGAAAGAGCGCACCACTCGTCGTTCCTCTTCAACGGACGCCGTCGTCTTGTCGAGCCAGACGCCGAACGCGCCGCCAATGAGGAAAAATCCCACCCAGGGAAACAGACTGAAGATCGCGCGTCCGGGCACGGGACGCAAATAGAACTCGACCGGGTCCGGCAACGGAGACCAGAGAGCCGATGTCACGACGAGCGGCGTAACCAGCGACACGATGATGCCGCTGACCGCAAGGACGGTCCCTCGCACGGAAGATTTACGACAGGTCCAGAGCAGGGCTCCGAGACACATCCCCAGCCCCATCACGTGGAGAATGTCGACACGGGTCAGCTTCCGCCAGAAATCGCCGCCACTGATGACCCACGACTGGAGCTGAAACAGGAAGGCGAGGCCGAAAATCTGGAGGCCGCGCCGAAAGGCCCGCAGGCCCGCGGCCCTGCTCGAAAGGCCGCGCCTGAGCCCCGCTCCGCCAGCGAGCGATTGAGTCAGGCCGGCGAGAAACAGAAACGCGGGCGCCCCGATTCCGCCAATCAGGATGGCGAGTCGATAGGCGCGGGTGCGGCGATCGGCGGCGGCAGTCCAGGCGTCCGACGTATGCGCGAGCACCATCACCAGTACGGCGATGCCGCGAAGGAGGTCGATGTAGGCGCGTCTGGACGGGCGCGGCGTGTCGCCCATCATGGATGGATGGCAAAGGCCGTCGTCAGTTCGATGTCCTGACGAAGCGAGTGCCATACCGAACAGTACTTGTCGCGTGAGAGGGCAATGGCCCGTTCGACAGCCGCTGGAGGAATCTCACCGTGCATGGTGAACTCCACCTGAACCGTCAGCAGCTTTCTCGGCGGGTTGGGAGAGCGCTCGCCTGTCAGGCGCGAGCGAAAAGCCGTGACCGGGTGGCGCCCTTTTCTGAGAATGTCCACGACGTCGATGGACATGCACGCCGCGAGTGCGACCGCGAGCAACTGAACCGGCGACGGTCCGGTGGCACTGTCGCCGTCCACCGCCAGGGCGTGGGTTCCACTGGTAGCGCCGAACTCCAGATCCTTCGACCAGATCAGCTCAGTGGTGACGGGCGGCTTGTCCGGCATCCTCCCCATTGTGCATGGCGACTGCCGGACTTGGCTACCGCACCGCCGCGTGTTGCCCGATGTTCGGCTTGGCCGTCTGGCGTGATTTGCCCCGGACCAGGGAGACAAACAGCAGCCAGCCGACGGGAAGCGCAATCAGTCCGTAGCTCAGGTACGCGCCATACCGGCCATCCGGCCCATAAGGTTCCGTTGCCCAGTGAATGGGCTCGCTGTAGGGAAACAGATTGGCCTCGCTCAGCTCATGGACGCCATAGATGAAGAGCTGAACGACGAACACGGCAAGAAACACCGCGGTGACCTGAAAGAACGCCGCCAGGTTGATGCGATGCCCGAAACGTGACCAGAGCCACGCGACGACCGCCGCTGCGAGAAGACCGCCAACGGCGCCGGTAGCCACCATCATCACGTCCGAACCGGTGCTCATCTGAAAGAAGATGCTGCCGAGAAGCAGCGCGGTCTCCATGCCTTCGCGCGTAATCATCAGCAGGGTGAACATGAACACCCCGAGAAAGGCGGCTGCACCAGTTCGGCCGACCGAGGCCGCCAGATGCCCCTCGATCTCCGACTTGATGCGTTTGGCGTGGCGCCACATGTGGATGATGAGCGAGGTCACGAGCACCGCCGCCACGAGGGCCAGCACCCCCTCCCACAGCGCCTGATTGGCGGCCTGCGAGAAGAGATACGCCGCACCGATGCTCAGAAGGAGTGCGATGCCGATTCCCCAGTGCACGGCGCCGATCAGCCGGTGCTGCTGGCTCTTTTTCAGATAGGCCAGACTGATCGCGACGATGAGGAAGGCCTCGAGCCCTTCCCGGAGAGTGATGACGAATGCTCGCAGCATAAAGCCTCAAACTTGAGATTGAGTCGCAAGTTTAACCGATGGCGGGCTGCGATCAAAGCATCGTCGACAGGAAGCACGGACGGATCGGCGTATTTCCTGTTTTTCCTAACGGATCGGCACGACCCACAGGTAGACCGGGCGCCCACTGACGTCGATCGTCGCCTTCGGCTTCGGTCCACCCATGTCGAACGACTGCGACACGACACGGGTGCCAGGCTTGAGCTCACGATTCAGCTTGGGCAACAGCTTCGCGTTCAATGCCGGAAGGAGATACAGCGTGACGACGGTGGCCTCGCTGATGTCGGTCTCGAAGAGATCACGCTGAAGGAAGCGAACCCGTCCGGCGACGCCTTCCTTCTCCGCATTGGCCACGGCCTGGGCCACCAGCTCCGGACTGAGCTCCACACCGACCGCACGCGCGCCGACGTGTGCGGCGGCGATCGGAATTCGCCCGTCACCCGAGCCGAGGTCGTACACGACGTCCCCCTTGGTGACACCGGCCAGCTTCAACATCGCCGACACGACTTCCGGCGGCGACGGCGGAAACTGAGTCGCCGCACTTCGCCCCGGCGCAGGCGCCGGCGCCTGCGCAAAGATAGCGGTCACTGCGATGGCCAGCGTCGCGCCGACGCCGACCGCGAACCGCACCGCCCTAGTGGGCCGGGGCCTCGTGGGCCGGGGCTTTAGCCCCAGCAATGCACTACTCGTTACTCGCATATCCGTCGTTCCTTACGCCGGGTCTAAAAAGACCCGGCCTACACATCATGGCTTGCGGACGATGGGCGTCGTCCAGACGTAGATCAGGCTGTTGCCGACGACCACTCTGCGATCGGGTTTGTACTCGTACTTGTCCCTGGGATCCATCATCTCCCATTGATGCGAAACCACACGTGTGCCCGGCTTCAGCTCGCGATTCAGTTTGGGAAGGAGCTGGAAATTGAGGAACGGTGTGAGATAGAGGGTTACCACCGTCGCCGCGCTGATGTCGGTCTTGAACAGATCGGCTGTCTGAAACCGGACCTTGCCGGCAACACCGGCCTTCCGGGCGTTGTCCTGTGCTTCGCGGATCAGGGCCGGGTCCAGGTCGATGCCGACGCCACGCGCACCATAGACGCGCGCCGCCGTGATCGGGATGCGCCCGTCGCCTGAACCGAGATCGTAGATGACGTCCTGTGCGGTGACGCGCGCCAGCTTCAGCATCACGTCAACGACGTCCTGCGGTGTGGGCGCGTAGAACACATCCGGCTTACGCGCGGGCTTCGACGCCTGGCCGCCAGTGGCCGAACTCCACATCACGACGCCGCTCAGCAGAGCGCATGCAAACAGTCTGATTCCCGCCGCAGGCCTGAGGGAGCGTGCCATCTGCATTGCGAATTGTGTACTGAGCATTGTGCATTGTGCAGCGATCCTTGAGTATCCTTCCCACCATGTCCATCGTCGTCCAGAAGTACGGCGGCAGCAGTGTCGCGGACGCCGACAAGCTGAGGCAGGTGGCGCAGCGTGTGATGCTGACGCGCCAGGCCGGTCACGACGTGGTGGTCGTGGTGTCGGCGATGGGCGACACGACCGACGACCTGCTGGCGATGGCGAAGAAGGTTTCGGCCAATCCTGATCGCCGCGAACTGGACATGCTGCTTTCGGCAGGAGAGCGGATCTCGATGGCGCTGCTGTCGATGGCGATTCGTGAGCTTGGCGGCGACGCCATCAGCTTCACCGGCAGCCAGTCGGGCATCATCACCAACGATCGCCACATTGACGCGCGAATCATCGAGGTCCGCCCGTTCCGCGTCCTCGACGAGCTCGCGCGCGGTCGCATCGTCGTCATCGCCGGCTATCAGGGCGTTTCCTATCGGAAAGAAGTCACGACGCTCGGGCGGGGTGGCAGTGACACGACCGCGGTGGCGATGGCGGCGGCGCTCGACGCCGAATACTGTGAGATCTGTTCAGACGTCGACGGGGTGTACTCCGCGGATCCTCGGGTGGTGCCGGCTGCGCACCGCATCGGAACGCTGTCGTACGCTGAGACGCAGGAGATGGCGGAAGCCGGCGCGAAGGTACTGAACGCGCAGGCAGTCGAGTTCGCCAAACACAAGGGAATCGCCATCTACGCCCGCGCCACCCAAGGTCCGCTGCCTGGCGCCGATCCGTCAGCCGACGGCACCGTCGTGCGCAAGCATCCTCCGCGAATGCCGGGAACCGTGGTCGGGGTGGCAAGCGAACGCGATGTCGTGCTGCTGGACGCCGCGGTGGAACCACCGGCGCTCTTCGAACTGCTCGACCAGCGCCACGTCGCCGGCAAGCAGGTCCACATCTTCGGCGACCGGACGACGCTGGTGGTGTCGCGCGAGAATCTCCACGACGAAGCCAGAGTGCGCGAGCTGCTCCAGGGTCGGTTCGGCGATCGAGTACGTCTCGTGGACGGGCTCGCCGCCGTCAGCGTCGTCGGAGCCGGCATCAACAGCAGCTACGCCAACGTGCGCCACGGCAGCGACGCACTCGTGGCGGGCGGCATCGCGGCATCGGGCATGTCCACATCGTCATTTCGGATCACTTGGATGGTACCTCGCGAGGCGATGCAGGAAGCCGTTCGCCGGCTGCATCACGTATTCATCGAAGCCGTACACATTCCGGTCCCGCTGGAAGACGCCTGACCGCGGGCCCATTTCGACACGACTATGCATACACACCTGTCTTCGATCCGGCTTCGGCGATCACTTCGTTACGCAACCGTTCTTCTGGTTGTGTTCCCGCTCGCCAGCTGCGTTTCGCGCGAGTCGTCACCAGCTTCCGAGGCGTCGCCTGATGTCGAGGCGTTCCTCAAGGAGGCCAATGAGACGCTGCTGCGACTCAGCAACGAAGCCAATCAGGCAGGGTGGGTTCAGCAGACCTACATCACTCAGGACACCGAGGCCCTTTCGGCGCGTGCCGACCAGGCGTTCGTGAGCGCCATCACCAACTACGCGAAGAAAGCCGCACACCTGGACGGCTCGAAAGCGTCACCCGAGGCTCAGCGCCAGCTCACGCTGCTGCGCAACACGTTGACGATGGCGGCGCCGGCGGACACGAAGGAGGCCGGCGAGCTCACGCAGACGGTGACGTCGATGGGTGGCACATACGGGCGGGGCAAGTACTGCCCGGAGGGGGCGGCGCCCGACAAGTGCCTCGACATCGAGCAGATTACCGAGATCCTGGCGAAGGAACGGAACCCGGCGCGGCTGCGGGAAGTGTGGGAAGGGTGGCACACCATTTCGCCGCCGATGAAGAAGAGCTACGAACGGTTCGTCGACCTGTCGAACAAGGGCGCGCGCGAGCTCGGATTCGCCGACACCGGTGCGATGTGGCGGTCGCGCTACGACATGGCGCCTGATGCGTTCGCACGTGAGCTCGATCGGCTGTGGGAGCAGCTGCGCCCGCTCTATGTCGCGCTGCACACGCACGTGCGCGCGCGGCTGCACGAGCGGTATGGCGATGCGGTACCGGCGTCCGGCCCGATCCCGGCGCACATGCTCGGCAACATCTGGGCACAGGACTGGAGCAACGTCTACGATCTGGTGGCTCCGCGCGACACGCCAGCTACGTTCTCGCTCACCAGCATCCTCGAGAAGCGGAAAGTCACGCCGGTCGAAATGGTGCGCTATGGTGAACGGTTCTTCACCTCGCTCGGCTTTGCGCCGTTGCCGCAGACGTTCTGGGAGCGGTCGCTGTTCGTCAAACCGCGCGACCGCGACGTCGTCTGTCATGCGAGCGCCTGGTACGTCGACAATGCCGACGACCTGCGCATCAAGATGTGCATCGACCGGACGGCGGAGGACTTCACCACCGTCCATCACGAGCTCGGGCACGATTTCTACGGCCGCGAGTACAAGACGTGGCCGTTCCTCTTCCGCGACAGCGCCAACGACGGATTCCACGAAGCGATCGGCGACACCATCGCCCTGTCGGTCACACCGGAATATCTGGTCAAGATCGGACTCCTGGACAAGGCGCCGGATGCCAGGGGCGACATTCCGCTGCTGCTCCGCGAGGCGCTGGAGCGGCTGGCGTTTCTTCCCTTTGGACTGGTGGTGGACCAGTGGCGGTGGCAGGTGTTCAGCGGCCAGGTGAAGCCGGAACAGTACAACGCCGCCTGGTGGACGCTGCGGCAGCAGTATCAGGGCATCGCTCCGCCGTCGACGCGCGGTGAGGAGTTCTTCGACCCCGGTGCCAAGTATCACGTGCCGTCGAACACCCCGTACGCGCGGTACTTTCTCGCCTCGGTGCTGCAGTTCCAGTTTCACCGTGAGCTGTCGAAACTGGCCGGCTGCACGGCGCCGCTGCACCGCTGCTCGATCTACGGCAATACTGCCGCAGGCGAGCGCCTGCGGAAGACGCTTGCGCTCGGTGCGTCACGGCCGTGGCCCGACGCGCTCGAAACGATGACCGGCCAGCGGCAGATGGATGCTGGCGCCATCGCCGACTATTTCGCACCGCTCAAGGCGTGGCTGGATCAGCAGAACAGCGGCAGAGCCGCGGGCTGGTAATCATGACGACCGGGATCCCGACAATCGAAGAGTGGCTGAAGCTTCAGGAAGTAATGGTGCCGTTCCTGGTACGGTGCGGCGCGGCCGCGCTCTGCGGCGGCATGATTGGCCTGGAGCG
>Ga0173480_10000100_pt1 | contig 22471 bp, 20 predicted proteins | sample NitcycUS209509C1_FD_122622 | JGI IMG/M metagenome (GOLD analysis project Ga0173480, IMG submission 122622) | Soil microbial communities from Arlington Agricultural Research Station in Wisconsin, USA - Nitrogen cycling UWRJ-S209-509C-1 (version... | ecosystem: Environmental > Terrestrial > Soil... | reverse complement strand
CGTAGGCCTCGTTGATGTCCTTGAAGCGGGCCTCGGCGGTCTTGTCGCCCGGGTTCACGTCCGGGTGGAACTTGCGCGCCAGCTTGCGGTACGCCTGCTTGATTTCTTTCTCTGAGGCGCCCTTGGCGACGCCGAGCGTCGCGTAGTAGTCCTTGAACTCCATCACAGCCCCACGGATTCGCTGAGGCGGCGCATCTCGTGCAGCAGGCGCCGCCGGCCGGCGTCAGTCGCAAGCGCGCTCTCGTCCAGCAATGGCCGGATGCGGCGCACGGTTTCCGCGACGTGCAGCAGCCGCTGCACGCCCGCGAGATTGATCCCCAGTTCGTCCACGAAGTGCTTGATCGTTCGCAACCGATCCAGTTCTTCCTGCGTGTAGAGGCGCATGCTGCCGATCGTCCGCGACGGCTGCACCAGGCCGAGCCGCTCGTACTTGCGCAGCGTCTGCGGATGCATGCCCAAGATCTCGGCCGCCATGCTGATGAACACGAGGTCCTGATCGCCCGCCATTCTCAATCCTGACTCGTCATAGCGCAGCATGTTGACATGAAACGAGTGTATATATTGATGCGAAGCGTGTCAACTAGGCTACGGGCGGCTGCGCGTCCGAAGAACGGTCTTCGCTGGTGCCGCCCGTCCACGGTAAAATTGACAGTCTTGTTGGACGTCCAGTCGGGAGATCTCGTCACCGTCGCGCTCCTCGTCGCCCTCGAGGGGCTGCTCAGCGCCGACAACGCGCTGGTGATGGCGATCATGGTGCTGGGGCTTCCCAAGGCGGACCACCGCGGGGCGCTGCGTTATGGACTGATCGGCGGGTTCGTCTTCCGGATCATTGCCACGCTGCTGGCCTCGTCGCTCATTCAGGTGGGATGGATTCGTCTCGTGGGCGGCCTCTACCTGCTCTACCTCACCTACACGCACTTCCGTGGCGGAGAGGGGACCGACGATCGCCGCCAGGTGCCGGTGGCGAGGGCGTGGCTCGGCCTGTCGCCGTTCTGGGCGACGGTCGTACGCGTCGAGTTGATTAACCTGGCGTTCTCGATCGACTCCATCCTGGTCGCCGTGGCGATGTCGCCAAAGCTCTGGGTGGTGGTCACCGGCGGTATCCTCGGCATCGTCGCCATGCGCCTGGTGGTGGGGCAGTTGCTTACGTTGGTGCAGCGCTACCCGCCGCTGGTGGACGGCGCCTTCGTCATCATCGCCTGGGTCGGCTTCAAATTGTGCTGGGAGTACCTGAACCAGGCTGGACTCGTCCACTTCGAGATCCCGCAGTGGTTCTCGCTCGGCCTGATCGGCGTGATCTTCGCCGCCGCGCTCGTCTACGCGCGGCTGCAGGGCCCGGCCGAAGTGCCTCCGATGGGGGAGGTGGCCGACCAGGCCCTCGCAGCCGAGGCTCAAGCGCTCGAGCAGTACGATTCCGCCGTCCACAAGTAGGTCCGCCTTCAGGCGGACTGGCTGCTACGTTACCGGTCGGTGATCCGGACCCCCTGCCTGACGCGGCGGAACGCCGCCTCGTAGTCGTCCGCATCCTCCTCGGGCGCGACGGCGATCAGGAAGAGCATGTTGCCGTTGCGCAGTTGGGTGGTGGACACCGACACCAGCTCCGGCCGGCCGGTCACGTTGGACGTGTTCGACAGCACCGTGGTCAGCCCCGCGCGGCCACCGACCGGCTCGCTTCGTGAGCCCCGGTTGCGCAGGTTCGGGTTGCTGCGCACGAACCCCCGAAGCAACTGCTCGGTGTCGCGCCGCAGATCGCCGCTGGCGCCCTGTGCGACGCCGAACTGGACGCCGTGCGTGAAGGCGCTCTGCCCGTCCGCCTCGATGAAGCCGCCCTCCGGCGCGTAGGTCACGCCACCCTCGCCGCTGTCGATCTGGGTCCAGTTGGCTGGCACGGTCACCTGCAGGAACTGGCCCGGACGATACGTGCGCTGCTGATTCGACGGTGGCTCCACGCGGACCGCGGGGCCGGTGCGCACGGTTCGGCCCTCGGCGGTCCGGTTGCGTGCGATCTGCTCCGCGGTCGGTGCCGGCTTCATTCCCGTGAGACGCCCCTTCACATTCTGGAACTCGCCGGTATCCGGGCGCGGTTCGATACGCAGCGTTGCGGCTTCGCGATTGATCGCGTCGTAGCGGTTGCCGGGGTTGGGGTGGCTGCTCATCCACTCGGGTCCGCTGCCTCCGCCCTGCGCCTCGATGGTCTTGAACATGTTGGCCATCTGACGAGGGTCGTAGCCCGCGCGCGCGAGAATCTGCGCCCCGAGCAGATCCGCCTGCCGTTCGTACTCGCGCCCGTATTTCAGGAAATAGGTGCCGAGGCCGAACTGCGATCCCTGGGCGATGACGGCGCCCGCGGTGCCGCCCACCACGGCGCCCGCCACCTGTCCGAGCAGGGCACCGAGCTGAAATTTCTGCCCCTTCGTCGCCTGTGCGGTGCCGTGGCGCAGGGCGACGTGGGCGATCTCGTGCCCCATCACACCGGCGACCTCGGCCTCCGACTTCGCCGCCTCGATCATGCCGCGATTGAGGAACATCGGCCCACCCGGCAGGGCGAACGCGTTGATCTCCTTCTGATCGACCACTTCGAAGGTGTAGTTGAACTCCTTGTGCTGGTACTCGGTCGGGATGGCCCGGACCAGGCGGCGGCCGACGGACTGCACCCACTCGTCCACAGCGCCGTCGCGAACCAAGGGCATCTCCTTGCGGACCTGCCCGGCGGCTTCGCGGCCGAGTTGTACGTCTTGCGCCGGCGTGTAACTGTTCTTGTCGGGCGCGATTCGCGTCTGAACCGCGGGCGCTTCCGCGAGCGCGACAACGCAGGCCACCGCGATCGCCGCGCGGGAAATGAATGAAGAGCTTGTGCGGCTGGTCATGACCCCTGCCAGTGCAAGGGTGTGGCCAAGTCGAAGTCGGTCAGTATCGCAGCGCCACGCCGAAGGTCGCCCGCCAGAAGCTCAACGATGGCTCGGTTGCACCCGTGAGGGTGTCCACTCCGCTGGCGACGCTCGAGATCCGCCGCAGGTCGAACCGTACTCCGGCGCGCGCCGTGACGAATCCGATGACGCCGCCGCCGACCGAGACCGCGAGGAGGTTGCGGTCGATCGCGACTGCTTCGGCCAGATCGCTGGCGCCGGTGTGGAGCAGGCCCAGGCCGACCGACAGATACGGCCGGAGCGATTCGCGGGTCACGCTCAGCGGGACCGCTACGATGGCATTGCCGGTGAAGGTCGTCGCGTTGCTGCCCGGATCAGTCAGCCCGAAGCCACGGTCGGAATGGAAGAACCGCGGCGCGTAGCCGAAGTCGAATTCCGCTCCAAGTACCCCGGCGCCGAGCCACCCGGCCGAGCCGCCCACGACCCACTTCTGAGTGTCCAGCCCTTCCGCGAGCAGGTGTGGGGTCTGGGCGGCGAACGTCTTGCCGACGAACGGGGTGACGAGGATCTCGGCGAGGGCCGGACTGCTCGAACCGGCAAGGCCGGCACCGATCAGTGCCGCGACGCGGACGAGACGCGTCACGTCAGGGGGCGAAGAAGCGCAGGAACAGCTTGACGAACGGCGACGCAGTGGCGTCGCCTGCCGCGAGACCGAATGGAGCGGTGAGGCCGTCGCTGTTCGCCAGCACGATGAAGGTGACGTCGCGGGCCGGCAGTTTCACGATCATCGACGACGCCGCGTCCTTCGTGAGGTCGAACTGCCAGACCAACGGTTCGCCGTTGTAGTTCTGGACGAACCAACCCAGTCCGGTCGGCAGTGGGCCGCCGGGTCCTGACGTCTGCGTCCAGGCGGTCGTGAGAGTGTCGCGCGTGAGCAGCAGGGAGTCGCGGAGCGCCTTGTCGAAGCGTTGCAGATCGCGCACGGTCGTGATCACGCCCGTGGCGGCGTTGGCGCCGATCGGCGGCAACGTCGACCGGACTGGCCGGCCGCGATCGAGCCGGTAGGTGCGCGCCATCTGCGCGACGAGGTTGTCGTATCGTGCGATGTCCTCCGCCGAAAAGGCGGCGCGCCCCGGCGATGCCATACCGGTGAGCTGTTGCCCAGGCACCGATCGCGTCATCGCGAGCGCGCCGAAGAGGTCGCGCGCGAGGACATGACGATAGGAGAGGTCCGCGCACTCTTCCACCACGTCCGTGAGGCCGGCGAAACGGCCCGGGTCGTACGCGTAGGCCCCCGAGAGCGATTGATGACTGAGGAGTTCGCGTACGGTGGTGGTCTGATGACTGTAGCTGGGGGTCCAGCGAACCACGGGGTCCGACAGCTCCAACGTTTCCTGCTCCAGGCACTTCTCGAGCAGCAGCGTCGAGCCCAAGACTTGCGACAGGCTGCCGATGTAGTACGGAGTGTCCGGGCTGGCGCTGACGTTGGATTCGACATCCTGCTTGCCGAGACCCGCTTCCCAGGTGATGGCGCCGCCCTGGACGATGGCGACCGAGAGGCCGGGAATGCCGTACTGTTCGCGGTACGATTCGAGGTAGCGTTCGAGCAGGTCGAAGGCGAGCGACTGCGCAGAGGCTGGCACCACCGCCGAGGTGGCAGCCGCTAAGACCACGAGGAGGACGAATCTTGCTCGACGCACGATGCTCAGGCTACCAAGGTAGTCGAGGCGGATCATAGCATTCGGCTCAGGTTTGCGGGCAAAAGGTGTGCTACAGTTTCGGCGACCGTTGGCGATGAGGCACGGAATTACACACATTGGCACCCCCGGTCCAGGCGGTCCGTGGCGCGCTGTCCGGCGATTGCCGGCTTGGGCCAGCCCTCTCGGCCTGGTCATGCTCCTCTGGGCTGCGGGGTCGGCGTCGGCGCAGTCGTCCGAAGGGCTGCGCGTCGTGCCTCTGGTCCGCGACGATCAGGTGCTCGTCTCCTTCACACTGAACGACGGGTTCACCGATGAAGTGCGGGCCGCCATCCAAAGCGGGCTCAAGACCACGTTCACCTACGCCACAGAACTGCGGCTCGACGTGCCTGGCTGGGTGGACCGCACGATGGCGACGACCACCGCGACGAGCAGCGTCGAATACGACAATCTGACCCGCCGCTACGCGTTGACGCGATCGATCGACGGCCACGTCGTCGATACTCGCGTCGCCGAGGACGAGCGGGCCGTCCGTCTCTGGCTCACCGTGTTACAGCGCCTGCCGCTCTTCCGCACGTCGGTGCTCGAGGCCAATCGCGAGTACTACGTCACCGTCCGGGCCACCGCTCGTCCGAGCAACGGCTCCATCCTCTGGCCGTTCAGCAGCGGCACCTCGGCCCAAGGCAAGTTCACCTTCATCCGGTAGGAGCCCCTCCGCCAGACCGCCGGCGGTTTCGAAGCGATGCGTGTGGCTCGGCACTATTTGATCAGCGGCCGCGTGCAGGGTGTGGGCTACCGCTACTTCGCCAAGGACGCCGCAGATCGCGAAGGGGTGACGGGATGGGTGCGGAATCTGCCCGACGGGCGGGTCGAGGCGCTCGTGGAAGGTGACGACGAGGCGGTGACGCGTGTCGAGCGCGCGCTTCGCCAAGGCCCCGGCGGGGCTCGGGTCGCCGACGTCGCGACAGACGATCGCGAGCCGCCCTCGGGCGCACATCACGGATTTTCAGTCCGGGGCTAGCTGCCAGGCCCCCGCACCCGCGCCGCGGCGCGCACGGATACGCATGGATCTCAAAGCACACATTCGCCACGTTCCCGACTTTCCCAAGCCCGGCATCCTGTTCTACGACATCACCACGCTGCTGCGCGTCCCGGCAGGTTACCGGGCCACGATCGACGCGCTCGCCGAGCCGTACCAGGGGCGGGGCGTCGAGGTCGTCGTCGGCATCGAGAGCCGTGGCTTCATCCTGGGGGCCGCCGTCGCCGAGCGGCTCGGGGCCGGCTTCGTCCCCATCCGAAAGCCGGGCAAGCTGCCGGCGGGCGCCATCCGCGAGTCGTACGCGCTCGAATACGGCACCGACGCGCTCGAAATCCATCTCGATGCCGTCAACCGAGGTCAGAAGGTGCTGATCGTGGACGACGTCCTCGCCACCGGCGGCACCGCCGCCGCGGCGACGAAGCTGGTCGCCGATCTGGGTGGTGACCTGGTGGGCCTGGTCTTCCTGATCGAACTGGGGTTCCTGTCGGGCCGCGCGAAGCTGGCCGGGCAGGCCGTTCACTCGGTCCTGCAGTATTGAGGACCCGATCAGGCATAGGTGACCGAGTCCTCGCAGCGGTCGCCCGGAGCTCGAGTGAGGGCGCTAGAATGGGGTGACGTCCCCGTAGCTCAGATGGATAGAGCGCGCGCCTCCTAAGCGCGAGGCCGGCAGTTCGAATCTGCCCGGGGACGCCACTGGACGGCCTGGCGCGCGCTGGTGTCCGGGAAGGTACGACGGGACAAGGGATGCAAGGCAGATCATGAAACACAACGAACGACACCACCTCAAAGACAACGAGCTCGCGAAGGCCCTGACCGGGGCGCAGGAGTTCGTCGGCCCGCGTGCGAAGACGATTGGCCTCGCCGTGGTCGGCATCCTGGTGATCGCCGGCCTGGCGGGCGGCTTCATGCTGATGCGTCAGCGGTCGCAGTCTCGTGGGCAGGAACTGCTGGCCGAGGCGCTCGTCGCCCTCGACGCCCGGGTCGTGCCCGCGTCGGCCGCCGGCGCAGAAGGCGACGCGCCCGCCGCGGCGCAGTTCAACGCTACCGGCACGTTCTCCACGGAGGCCGCCAAGTTGAACGCGGCGCTGCCGAAACTGAAGGCCGCGGCCGAGGCCTACCCCGATCAGGCCGCCGGGATCACGGCGCGGTACCACATGGCCGGCGCCCTCGCCGCGCTCGGGCGGCACGCCGAAGCGATCACGGCCTTCGACGACGTCCAGCAGCGCGCCGGCGGCAATTCGCTCTACGGGCGGATGGCGCGGCTTGGTAAGGCGGATGCGCAGGCGAAGGCCGGACAGCTCGACGACGCCATCGCCTCCTGGAAGACGATGGTCGCGCAGGACTCGTCCGAGCTGCCGGTCGACGCGATCCTGATCGAGCTGGCCAGGGCCTACGTCACCAAGGGCAACACCGCGGAAGCGAAGCAGACCTTCACCCAGATCGTGGACCAGCACCCCGACTCGCCCTACGTGGCGGAAGCCCGCGCCGGCCTCGACACGCTCAACGCGGCGGCGTCGTAACCGCCGGCGCCAACGGCAGCGCGTCGGAGGGCACCGCCCCCGGCGGTGCCCATCGCACATCCTTGAGCGCCTGGAAGTCGCCCGTCAGCGGCAGGTGCAGCCCGGCGTAACCCGGCTGCGCCAGGATCACGTTGACCTTGTTCCAGATCGGAATGTACGGCGCGTCCTCGGCGATGATCCGCTGCGCCTGCGCGTAATTGGCGCGCCGCTCCTCGTCGGTGGACGCTCGCGACGCCGCGTCGATCAGCCGATCCACCTCGGGGTTGCTGTAATAGCCGCGATTGAAGCCGGCCGGCGGCACCTGTTGTGAATGAAACACGCGCCGCAGGATGTCGGGATCGGCGAGCGCGCCGCCGACCCACTGCAGCGAGAAGAGCTGGAAGTCGCCCTTGAGCACGTCGGCGTAGAAGCTGGCGAACTCGTACGAGCGGACGTCGAGATCGATGCCCACGCGCCGCAGGTCCTGTTGGATCACCGTGGACTGCAGCCGCGTTTCCTCGTTGGTCGAAATCTTGAGCGACAGGCGCAGCCGCGGCCGCGGCCCCTCGCCATCCGGGTCGCGGTAGCCCGCCTCGTCGAGCAGGGTTCTCGCCCGCGCCGGATCGAACGTGAAGGCGTGCACCGCGGGCTCGAATGCCCAGGCTTGTGGCGGGACGAGGCCGATCGCGGGGCGGGCGAGGCCGCGGCGCAGGTACTTCACGATCGCGTCGCGATCGATGGCGTAGCCGATGGCGTGGCGCACGCGCTTGTCCTTCAGGACCGGGTCGCGCATGTTCACGCCGATGTACGAGAAGTCGAGCCCCGGATCGCGCTGCACGCGGAAGTGGTCGCCGCTCTCGAGCTGATGCACCATGTCGGGCGGGAGGTCGTTGACGACGACGTCTACCGACCCTTTCCGAAGCTCGAGCCCCCGCATGGTGTCGTCGGGCACGACCTTCAGGACGATGCCGGCGTTGTTCGGCAACCCGTCGAAGTAGCCCTCGAAGGCGGAGAGGGTCACCACGTCGTCCCCGGCGCTGACGAACCGGTAGGGCCCGGTGCCGATGGGGAACGTGCGCATCGTGTCGCCGGAGCCCGCCGGCACGATGGGAGGGACGCCCGCGAGCTGTGCCGGGAAGGCCCCGAACGGCTCCTTCAGGCGGAACTCGACGGTGTAGTCGTCGAGCGCGCGGACGGATTCCAGCACGCGAAACGCGCCTTTGAAGGGCGAGATGTAGTCGGGATCCAGGAACGCCGCGTAGGTGTAGACGACGTCCTTCGAGGTCATCTCGTGCCCGTCGTGGAACTTCACGCCGCGGCGCAGGTGCGCCACGTAGGTGAGCGGGTCGGGGTTGTCGAGGCGCAACGCCAGCCGCGGGACGACGTGCAGATCGGGGCCGACGTCCATCAGGCAGCTGAAGATCAGCTGCCCCACCCGCTGCGACGTCTCGTCGTTGGCCTGCCGCGGATCCAGGTTGTTGGGAGGCGTCCGAACCGCCACGACGACGACGTTCCGGTCCCGCTCCGGCGCGCCGCCGCAGCCGGCCAGGGCCACGCAGAGCAGCACCGCCGGGAGACGTCGCGCGTTCATGCGTCCTCCGCCAGTTGCCGCAGTTCGGCGAGCGCGTCGAGCGCCTGCCGCGGCGTCGTGTGATCGGGGTCGAGCGCGCGCAGGCGGCTGATGATTTCGTGAAGGCGGGGATCGGCCGCGGCGGTGCCGCTGGCGAAGAGCGCCAACTGTCGCGCGCCCGCAGCGGCGCTGCCGGAGAGCGTCGGGCGGCCGCCGCGCGACAGCTCGTCGTGTTCGAGGCCGGAGAGGATCTCCTTGGCACGGGCGATGACCACCGGCGGAAGCCCCGCGAGCCGCGCCACCTGAATCCCGTAGCTGCGGTCGGCGCGTCCCGGGATGATCTTGCGCAGGAAGATGATGTCGTCCTTCCACTCGCGGGCTGCCACGTGAGCGTTCACGACGCCGGCCTGAGCGTCGGCCAGGTCGGTGAGCTCGTGATAGTGGGTGGCGAAAAGCGTCTTCGGCCGCGACGTGCGCGCCGGGTTCGCCAGGTATTCCGCCACGGCCCAGGCAATGCTCAATCCGTCGAACGTGGACGTGCCGCGTCCAATCTCATCGAGCACGACGAGGCTGCGGCTGCTCGCCGTATGGAGGATGTGCGCGGTCTCCTGCATCTCGACCATGAAGGTGGAGTGGCCCCGGGCGATGTTGTCGGAGGCGCCCACGCGCGCGAAAATGCGGTCCACGAGCGGCAGCTTGGCATCCCGCGCCGGCACGAACGAACCGATCTGCGCGAGCAGCGGCAGCAGCGCCGTCTGCCGCAGATAGGTGGACTTGCCGCCCATGTTCGGCCCGGTGAGGATGACGACCTGCCGTGACGTGCCGTTCAGATCGACGTCGTTCGGCACGAACGCCTCGCTGGTGTGTCGCTCCACGACCGGGTGCCGGACGTCGGTCGCCACCAGTTCATCGCCATCGTGCACGTGCGGCTTGGTGTAGTTGCAGATGGTCGCCGTTTCCGCGAGCCCGGCCAGCACATCGACCGTGGCCAGGATGCGGGCGCAGTCCTGCACCCGCGGCGACTCGGCGGCGACCGCACGCCGCAGCGCATCGAAGATCTCGAGCTCGCGCGCCAGGACGCGCTCGTCGGCCCCGAGCACGCGCTCCTCGTAGTCCTTCAAGGCCGGCGTGGTGAAGCGCTCGCCGCCGGCGATGGTCTGCTTGCGCTGGTAGTCGGCCGGAGCCAGGTGCAGGTTCGACTTCGAAATCTCGATGTAATAGCCGAACACGCGGTTGAACTTGATCTTGAGCGATCCGATCCCGGTCCGTGCGCGCTCCTGTTCCTCCATCTCGGCGATGGTCCGGCGGCCCGATCGGCTGATGACGCGGATCTCGTCGAGGGCGGCGTCGAAGCCGTCGCGGGTGAAGCCGCCCTCGCGGGCGAGCGCCGGCGGTTCGTCGAGCAGCGTCGCCTGGATACGATCCCGCACGTCAGCGAGATCGTCGAGGCCGGCGACGAGGCTGCGGAGGAGCGGCGCCTGGAAGCCGTCGAGCTCGGCACGGACTCGGGGAATCGCGGCGCAGGAGTCGCGGAGCGCCACGAGGTCGCGCGGTCCGGCGGTGCCAAGCGACGCGCGCGCGACCAGCCGCTCGAGATCGTGGACCGCGGCAAGCGCTTCGCGCAGCCGCCCGCGTTCGGTGGCACGGAACGCGAGGTCTTCGACCGCGTCGAGCCGGTCGCGAATCGGCTCGAGCGCCAGGAGCGGGCGGAGCAGCCAGGCCCGCAGCAGCCGTGCACCCATCGCGGTGGCCGTGCGATCGATCTCGTGCAGCAGCGACCCCTGCATGCCGCCCTCGCTGCCGGTCACGACTTCGAGGTGCCGCAGCGTCACGGGGTCGACGATCAGGCTTTCGGCCGTGGTGCGGTAGACGACGGCGCGCACGTGGGCGAGATCGGCTTTCTGCGTCTCGCGGAGATAGTGGGCCAGCGCACCCGCGGCCATGGTGGCCGTCTGGTGCCCGTCGAGGCCGAAGCCATCGAGGCTGTGGGCGTTGAGCTGACGCAACAACGTGCGGGTGGCCGCGTCGGGCAGGAAGGCACCGGCATCGAGCTTCGTCACCGGCAGCGACAGACGCGCGATCTCCGGCAGCGCCTCCAGCACCGGCGAGTCGTCGGGGACGACGATTTCGCGCGGCCGCAGCACCGCGATTTCGTCGGCGAGCGCCTGCAGGCCGGCCGGTCCGCGGTACTCGGTGGCGCTGAACTCACCGGTCGACAGATCGACGAGCGCCGCGCCGATCAGGTCGTCGTCCGCGGTGGCCAGGGCGGTGCGGCCGTCGTCGAGGAGCCTGGTGCCGTGCCTGCGGCCAGGCACGATCGCCATCATGAACGACGGCTCCCGGGCCTCGAGGTAGGACGTGTCGGTGAGCGTGCCCGGCGAGACGACGCGGACGACCTCGCGCTTGACCAGCCCCTTCGCCGTCTTCGGGTCCTCCACCTGCTCGCAGATGGCGACGCGAAACCCTTTGCGCACCAGGCGGGCGAGATACGCGTCGGCGGCGTGATAGGGCACCCCGCACATGGGAATTCCGTTGCCACCGGCGTCCTTCGACCGCGACGTGAGCGTGAGCTCGAGCGCGCGCGAGGCGGTGAGGGCGTCTTCGTAGAACATCTCGTAGAAGTCGCCCATCCGGAAAAAGACGATGGCATCCCGATGCTGGCGCTTGGCTTCGAGGTACTGCCTCATCGCCGGGGTTGGGGTGGCGGTGGTGGTGGACATCAATGGGCTGGGGGCGGACTCCTGCGCCCGCCCCGAGGGCGGGCTATCCGAGGCGCAGGCTCGCCAGCGCTATTATCGCGTAGTACTCATGGTGACCCTGGCGCTCGACACCAGCACGCGAATGGGCAGCTGCGCCGTCGTGCGTGGCGACCTGGTGCTGGCCGAAGTGCCGGGCGACCCAGCTCGATCCCACGGGGAGCGCCTGCCGGCGGATTTGATGACCGCGCTCGACCGCGCCGGCTGCGCGCTGGCGGACGTGGACGTCTTCGCGGTGGCGATCGGCCCCGGCTCGTTCACCGGTCTGCGCGTCGGCATCGCCGCGATGCAGGGGCTCGCCCTCGCGGCGGCGCGCCCGCTGGTGGGGATCTCCGCCCTCGACGCGTTGGCGCGCGCGGCTGCCAGCGACAGGCCGCGGCGCGTCGCCACCTGGGTCGATGCGTGGCGCGGTGAGGTCTTTGCGGCGCTCTACGACGATGGCGTGCTCGTCGAACCTGCGACGGTTGAGCGCCCGCAGCGGCTGCTGGCGCGGTTGCCGCCGGGGCCCACCCTGTTCATCGGCGACGGTGCGGCAGCGCATCGGGACGCGATCCGCGCCGCCCTGGGACCGTCCGCGGAACTGCCCGAGACGCTCGAGCCTGCGCTCGCGGGCATCATCGGCCGGATGGCGCTCGCGGAGGTGCGCGCGGGGCAGCGCCCGGGCCCCGCCGATATCCAGGCGCTGTATGTCCGCCGTCCCGACGTCGAGATCGCACGAGAGGCCCATGGTCCTTCCTGAGAACGACGGCTGCCGCGTGGAGCCGTATGCCGGCGAGGACGATCTCGAGGGGATTCTCGCGGTGGAGGCGGCCTCGTTCACCAATCCCTGGACCCGGGCGATGTACGAGTGGGAGCTGCAGAATCGTTCGGTCTGCCACATCCTCGTCGTTCGCACGCCCGACTGCCGCGTAGCCGGGTTCTGCTCCTTCTGGCTGGTCGTGGACGAAATTCACATCAACAACGTCGCCGTGCTACCCGCGTACCGCGGCCGCGGGCTGGGCACGCGGCTCATGCGCCGCGTCCTTACCGAGGGGCTGCGACTCGGCGCCGACCGGGCCACGCTCGAAGTCCGCGCGTCGAACGAGAGCGCCCGCAAATTCTATGAAGGGCTCGGATTCCGTGGCACCGCAGTGCGCAAGCACTACTACACGAACCCCGTAGAGGACGCCCTGATCCTCTGGCGTGAGCCCAGCCGTGCAACCGGAACCCTCACGGGAACAGGGGATTGAGCCCCTACGACGCTTGTGTTACCTTGCCCGTGGCAGTACGCGTCATTCGTCCCCGAAAGGAGGGTACGACCATGAACATCGCGGAAGCGCAGGAGGTCAAGCACTTCCTGCTGCAGAGCCACGATCAGTACCGTGAACTGGCCGAACGGCACCACGTTCTCGACCATCGCCTCCACGAACTCAACGAACGATCCCACCTCTCCGAATCCGAGCAAGTCGAAGAATCCACCCTCAAGAAGCGCAAGCTGGCCCTCAAGGACCGAATGGAACAGATCGTCCTCGAGTGGGCGCGCGACCATCAAGCAACGACATCGTGACGCTCCAGGCGGGGCGGCGACCCGTCAGCGTGGCTGCCCACGGCGGCCGCTTCGTACGGGACAATGAGCCGGACCTCGCCAGATGCGTATCGACCCGGCCGGTTGGCCGTTCATAGGAATCGGACTCGGTGTGGCGGCCCTCGTGGCCGTGCTGGCCGGGAGCGCCTGGGGCATCGCCGCTCTGGTGCTTCCGGCTTTTTTCGTGTTCTTCTTCCGCGACCCGGAGCGCGACGTGCAAGCCGCGCCCGACGACGTGGTCTCGCCGGCCGACGGCCGCGTGATGGTGGCGGGCGAGGCGACCGGACGCTTTGCAACGGGCGGCTGGCAGCAGATTACGATTTTCCTGTCGCCCATGGACGTGCACGTCAACCGCATGCCGGTATCAGGCCGCGTCACCTCGGTGAAGTACCACCCGGGAAAGTTTCTGCCTGCCTACCGGCCTGACGCCGGGGACCTGAACGAGCACACCGAGGTCACGCTGGAACACGGCGGGAAGACGATCATCGTGCGGCAGATCGTCGGCGTCCTGGCGCGGCGCATCGTCTGCCGGGTCCGGCAGGATGACGTGGTCGAGGCCGGCGCGCGCTTCGGCGTCATGAAGTTCGGATCGCGCATGGACGTCTTCTTGCCGCAGGGCAGCGCGATTCAGGTGAAAGTGGGCGACCGGGTTCAGGCGGGCGTTACCATCATTGCGACCCTGCCGCCGGCGCCGGCGTCGTCTGGAGGATCACGGCCATGAGCGAGCCTCTCGAATCGCGACGTTTTTCGGTGCTGCGCCCGCTGCGCACGGCGTCGTCCACGCGCCGCGGCGCCCGCCGCGGCGCCTATCTGCTGCCGAGCGCGTTCACGATGGCGAACATGTTCTGCGGCTACGCCTGCATCGTTCACGCGATGCACGGCGAGTTCCACACCGCCGCAGCCTTCATCGGCGTCGCCATCGTCCTCGACATGCTCGACGGACGGATCGCGCGGATGACCGGTACCACCAGCGCCTTTGGCCTCGAGTTCGACTCGCTGGCCGACGTGGTGTCGTTCGGCGTCGCGCCCGCCGTGCTTTCGTTCGCGTGGGGGCTGCAGCCGCTCGGGCGGATCGGGTGGGCGGCCGGGTTTCTGTTCGTGGCCGCCGCGGCCGTCAGGCTGGCGCGCTTCAACATCCAGTCGGGCGGCACCCAGGACAAGCGTTACTTCGTCGGCATGCCCAGCCCGCCGGCGGCCGGCGTGCCCGCCGCCACCGTGTTCATGTTCCCGTCGGGGTTGACCGGGCCCTGGGAGGCCGCGGCGGTGCTGGCGATGGTCATCGTGCCGGCGTTGTTGATGGTGAGCACGATCCGCTTCCGCAGCTTCAAGACCATCGACCTGCAGTCGCGCCGGAGCTCGCCGAAGCTGCTGCTGATCGCGCTCGGGCTGGCCGCGCTCGCGGCGCGGCCCGAAGAGGTGCTGCTGGTGGCCGCTTATACGTACCTGGCGTCAGGCTTCATCGGCCTGGCTTGGACGCGCCTGCGCCGCCGGCCCGCGCCGCCCGTGGCACCCGCGCCGCCAGCCTAGCGGCTGAGCCGTCAGTCCCGACGTTCGGGCAGCCGCACCGTCACCGTGGTGCCCTGATCGCGGCGGCTCTCGATGGCGATCGTGCCGCCATTCAACTCGACATTCCGCTTCGCGATCGGCAACCCGAGCCCTGTGCCGGTCCCCTTCGTGGAGAAGTAGGGCTCGAACGCGCGCGCGAGTGCCTCAGGGTCCATGCCGCCGCCGCTGTCCGAGACCCGGACGGCGACGAATCCGTCCTCGGCCGCGGCGCTCACCGTCAGCACGCCGGGTCCGGGCATCGCGTGCAGGGCGTTCTCGACGATGTTGGTCAGCGAACGGCCGACGAGCGCGCGATCCACAAGCACCGGCGGCAGCGACTCGGGCGTGTCGACCCGGATGTCGATACGCCCGCCGAGGCCGGAGCGGTAGGGGTTGACGATGTCGCGCACCAGATCCGGCACGCGCACCAGGCTCGGCCGCGCCGTGGGAGACGAGGCGAAGTTCGAGAACTCGGACGAAATCTGTCGCAGCAGGTGCACTTGCGTGAGGATGGTCTCGACACACTCCTTGAGCACCGGTCCGAGGGGTTCGCCGCGATCGGCGTGCACGCGCCGGAGGTGCTCGGCGTTGAGCTGGATCGGGGTGAGCGGATTCTTGATCTCGTGCGCCACCTGCCGCGCCATTTCGGCCCACGCTTCGAGGCGGTTGGTGCGTTCGAGCTCGGTCCGCTGCCGCTGCAGCTCCGACGCCATCCGGTTGAAGTCTTCGACCAGACGCCGCAGTTCGTCGGACGACGTGACGGCGACGTGGACGTTGAAGTCGCCGCGCGCGATGCGGGCGGTGGCACGGGTGAGGCGGCTCACCGGGTCGGCGATCCGCTCGGCCATCGTGTAGCCGAGCCCGGCGCCGCCGAGCATGAAGAGCAAGGCCGCCAGCAGCACGCGCCGATCCAGCGCGTCGATCTGGGCGTCGATCTCGCGCTGCTGCGAGGTGAGCGGCACGGTGAGGAGCGCTTCGGCGGTGCGGACGATCACCGGGGCCGCCGCCAGCAAGTACTCGAAGTCGCCGATCCGTTCCCGTGCCACCGCCGACGCTTCGCGCCGCAGGGCGAGCGCCCGGTAGACGTCGGCGTTGGCGCGGGTCGGCAGCAGGCCCGAGGCAAAGAGGTTGCGCTCGCTCGTGGCCACCAGCCGTGCGCCCGCGAAAATGTTGGCGTCCTCGCCGATCAGCCGCGAGACCCAGACCATCAGGTTGTCGTCCACGCCCGAGCCCTGCAGCAGGGCGCTGCGCTCGACCAGGTCCTCGACCACCCGGGTGGCCGCGGCCGCGGTCCGCTGGGCTTCGGCTTCGACGTTCGACCGCATCTCGTTGGCGACGAAGTTACGGGTGACGATCGCCAGCAGCACCACCGGCACGAAGACGGCAGCGACGAAGGCGAGGAACAGCTTGCGATAGAAGCTGGCCCGTACCTCGCGGAGGAGCGAGCGGCCCGTGCCGCGCCGGTGCGCCGCGATGAGAAACAGGGACCGGCCCACGAGCAGCAGCACGTAGGTGAGCACGGCGATGACCGTCAACTCGGCGACGTTGAAGAAGTGGCCGAAGGCGCTGACCGTGGGAAACCCCAGGGCGTAGATGCCGCCGCGGTCATTGAGCAAGTAGACGTCGAACTCTTCCGTGCCGCGGCGGAGGCGGGCCCAGACCGGATCGCGCGACTGCTCGACGCGAGCGAAGACCGGGTCGTCGAGCGGCCAGGCCGGCCCGCGCGAGGAGTACAACGGCGTGCGGCTCCAGCCGTAGACCGCATATTCGACCTCCTCGCCCGCCTGGCCGGCGGTCCCGAGGAGGTCAGTCGTCTGCAACACCTGCACGTAGGGCGTCCGTGAGGAAGTGAACGGCAGGTTCTCGTAGTCGAGCACCGCGTGCACCACGATCGAGCCGACGATCGTGCCGGGCGACGCACCCACACAGATGGCCCTCCCGGCGTGCAGCACGCGGCGCTCTTCCGCGAAGAAAGGCGATACCTCTTCGGCGACGTCCCAGCTGCAGGTCCGCGCGTCCGATGGCGGCGCCGCGCTGAGGTCTTCGGGCAGGTTGAACGCGAAGCGGCTCACCAGCGCGCCCTCGCGCCCGTAGACCTCGACCGATGACGTCACGGGATAGCGGGCGAGCGAGGTCGCCTGCCAGATCTGGAAGGCGCGATCGGTCGTCGCGTCGGAGGCTCGCGCCGGCGCCGCGGCGACCAGATCGGCGAGGCCTGGAATCTGATCGATCTGCGCCAGACTCTCCTGGAGCTGCGCCTGTACTGTGGCCCGCTGGCTGAGCGCCACCGGCGCGTAGCGCGCTTCGATGAGACGCGACTTCGCCTGCCAGGCGAGGTGGAACATGGTCGGGTAGAACGCCACCGCCGGAACCACCAGGCCCAGCGCCAGCAGGATCAGGCGAAACGCCTGCGAGCCGTGGCGGTAACGGGCCCGCAGCGGCCGCACCGACAGTGCGACGGCGATGGCCGCGGCCAGCGCCGCCAACTGCGGCATCTGCTCACCGGCGTCCACTCCCGTCGCGCCGTTCCACGCGACCAGCGGCAGGACCCAGCACGCGATGGTGAACCCGTGGCCGTACCAACGGCGGCGAAGCCGCCAGGGGGCGCGGCCCGCGCGCAGGAGCAGCACGATGACGCCTACCGCTGCCGCGTGCGCGGCAACCAGCCCGACCTGCAGCGCGATCGCGGCGCTGTTCCAGGGCGGCAGCGAGAAGCGCAGGAGATCGAGTGTGGACTCGGCCACTGTGTCGCGCAGCAGCGCCGTGTGCGCGAGCAGGACGACCGCTGCACCGGCGCCAGCCACCACCTGCGCCGCCGCGTAGCGCAGCAGCGCTCCGAGGTCGTCCACCGCGCGGCGCCGTCGCAGCCGGGGTCGTCCGCCGTGCACCGCGGCAAACAGCACCGCGACCAGGCTGCCGAGGAGGAAGGCCGAGAACAGGAAATCGAGCGGCGACGACAGGAACGGTCTCGCGAGCGTCGAGGCGTAGGCCTCGCCGGTGACGAGCGCCCACGTGGACCAGCGGCCGGCCGGTGCGATCTCGAGGACCAGGCGGGCACCGACGAGCAGCCCGGCGAGGATCGCGGTGGCGACGGCTCGTTTGCGCCACGGCGCGGCCTGCCGCCAGTCGAGAATGGGGCCGGCAAGCAGGAGCACCCAGACGGCGAGCACCGTCAGGGTGATTGTCTGCAACGCCGCATACCAGTGGGTGCGGGTCGCGGCGAGATCGACGGGGCTGACGCTGGCGCTCAGCAGCCGCTGACCGGTCGGAGCCAGGATGTCGAACGACGCCGGGTCGGCGCCGCTGGTCTGCTCGAATGGCAGCGCCAGCGCGGCAGGGGCCAGACTGGTGTCGAGGTGGTATCCCTCGGTGGCGCCCTGCAGCGTCGCTGCGGCCCGCCCGCGCCCCGAGACGTCGAGATCCCGCTCGGCCGAGACCAGGCCGATGCGCGTCGTGCCCTCCAGTACCGGCACCACGTAGACAAGGCGTAAGCCGAGCGCGCCCTCGATGATGAACCACGACTCGCCGTCCTGTGTGCGATCCGGCGGCAGTTCCGACGGCCGCCCGGCCCAGGCCAGCGGTTGACCGCTCGCGGAGTAGACGCTCAGCGAAACCTCGCCGTCGGGCGCGGCCGTCGCCGCGAGGCGCTCGAACAGGGCGCGCGTGGCTGCCAGGTCTTCGTCGAGCGCCGCGCGCACCGGCGCCGGCGCGACGAAGGCCCGTGCCTCACGCTCGAGCGTATCGGTGAGCTCGGCAAACGAGGCGTGCACCTCGGCCACGATGCGGCGGCGCATGGCGTCGTCATCGCGGCCGAGCAGCCGGTATCCCGCCACGAGACCGGTGGCATACACGGCGGCGGTGCAGACCAATCCCCAGGCCAGGAGGCGCGTCACCGCCCGCCAGGGGAACGGGGCAGGCACGGTGCGCTCGTCAGGCACGCCTCATTGTAGGCAGAGTGGGCGAAGGGGGAAGTCCGCGTCGTGAGAACATGGGGACGTGACGCTGTTCTTCACCGCCAGACGTGCGCTGAAGCGCGGTGGGCTGGTGGCCGCGGCGAACTGGCCCGTCATCCTGATTCAGGCGTCGGCCGACGCGCTGTTCAAGCTCGTCGTCGCAGTGCCGTTCATCGGCGGCATCGTGCTCGTGGCGCTGATCGTTGGCGCCGAACCGGGGGCGCTTCTTCGCCTCGATCTGCGCGATCTCGCCACCACGATTCCGGCGCTGCTCCTGGCGCGGCCGGTCGCGCTCGCTTCGTTTGCAGCCGCAATGGCAGTGGCGGTCCTCGGCGGATCGCTGTTCACCTTCCTGGTGAAGGGCGGCACGGTGTCGCTTCTCGTGCGCGCCGAGCGCACGGCCGATGCCCTCGAGGAGCCGCCGCTGCAGCCGGCACGCGTTGCCACCGCCGCAGTGTTCTCGATCGAGGGCTTCATCGACGGCAGCCGGGCGCTGTTCCCCCGGTTCGTGCGCCTCGGCGGCGCGCTGATGATCGTGTACGTGCTTTCGGGCCTGGCGCTGCTGGCGACTGCGGTCATCGAAGGACCGGACGGCCTGCTGGTGACGGCGGCCGCGAGCATCCTGTTCGTGCTGTGGATTACCGCCGTGAACCTGCTTTACCTGCTGGCGCAGATCGTGATGGCGGCCGAAGGGTGCGGCGTCGGCATTGCCTGCCGCCGCGCGATCGGTTTCGGACGGCGCATGCCTCGCACGGTGCTCGGCGTCTGCGTCGTGACCCTGGGGCTGGTCGTGCTGGCGACCGCGGCCTCGCTCGTCGCCGCCACCGCGCTCGGACTCATCGGCTTCGTGCCGTTTGTCGGCCTCGCCGTGTTGCCTCTGCAACTCATGGCGTGGGTCCTGCGTGCCCTGGTGCTGCAGTACATCGCTCTCGCGTCCGTCGGCGCCTACTGCACGCTGTACCGCGGGCACGCGGCCGAGGGCGCCCGGGCCGCGGACGCCGTGGCAGTCCGGCCGATGGAGGCGAAAGCGGGCTGAGCCCGACCATGCGCGCTGAAAATCTCGATCGGTTCCTGTCGGCCACCGGCCGCGGGCTCCACGCCTCGGCGATCCGCCGCATGGGGACGGTGGCGGACCGCCGTGCGGACGTGATCTCGTTCGCAGCCGGCTATCCCGCCACCGAGCTTTTTCCGCTCGAGGAACTGCGGGCGATCGCCGCGGACGTCCTGCACGGCGACGGCCTGGCAATCCAATACGGGCCGACGCGCGGTCACGCGCCGCTGCTCGAGGCGCTGGCGGAGGAGATGGTGAAGCGATCCGTTGCGGCGGAGCCGCCGGATCTGCTGGTGACGACCGGTTCACAGCAGGGGCTCGATCTCGTCGCGCGCGTGCTGGTCGATCCCGGCGATACAGTGCTCGTGGAGTTGCCGACGTTCACCGGGGGAATCTCCGCGTTTGCCAACGCGCAGGCTCGGCTCGCCGGCGTGCGCGTGGGCGCTCAGGGCCTCGATCTCGACGACCTCGAAGGCGTGACCGCCAGCCTCCGCCGCGACGGCATCCGGCCCAAGCTGCTCTATGTGGTTCCCAATTTCCAGAACCCCACCGGTCGGCTGCTCTCACAGCCCGGCCGCCGCGGACTGATCGAGTGGGCCGATCGCCACGATTGCCTGATCGTCGAAGACGATCCCTACGGCGCGCTCTACTTTGAAGGCGAGGTCGCACCGGACGCCGTCACGCCGATCAAGGCGGGCGACGCCTCCGGGCGCGTGATCTATTTGAGCTCGTTCTCCAAGACACTGGCGCCCGGCTTTCGCGTCGGGTGGATGGCCGCTGATGCGAGGCTCATCGAGCGGTTCGAAATCGCCAAGCAGGCCGCCGACCTGGCGTCCGGGACGCTCGACCAGCGCCTCGTGTGCGAGGCGATGCGGCGCGGCGTGCTCGATCGTCTGGCGCCACGGCTGCGCGCCCAGTACCGGTCGCGCCGCGACGCAATGACGGCCGCGCTGCGGGCGCGCCTCGACGGGCGCCTCACCTGGATCGAGCCGCACGGTGGGTTTTTCCTGTGGGCGACGCTGCCGCCCGGCGAGGACGACACCGCGTTGCTCGAGCGGGCGCTCGACGAGCGGCTGCTCTTCGTGACCGGGAGCGCCTTCTTCGTGGACGGTTCCGGCCACGACACCATCCGCCTCGCGTTCTCGGCGGTGTCCGAAGCGCTGATCGACGAAGGAGTGGCGCGGCTGGCGCAGGCGCTGGACCGCCGCCCGGTCGGCAGCGAGGCCAGTGACGGCTAACGGCCGGTCCCGGACGGCGCGGTGACGGGTGGGGCTGGCAGCCGTTCGCGCGCCAGCGCCTGGCCGGGAAGGGCGGCGAGCGGCTGCGGCGCAGCTTCGTTGAACTGCAGCGTCAGCGCCCGCAGGCCGTAGACGCGGCCGTCTCTCAGGATGACCACCATCGCCACCCGGCGCGGCGTCAGGACGTCGGTGACGAGCGGCGTGCCATAGACCTCGCCGGGCAGGGGGAGGGACCCCAACGGGGTGCCCGAGAGCGGGTCGAACGCCGAGAGTGTGGGGGACAGGCCGGTGACGAGCACGCTACCGTCGAGGGCGATGGGCCCCACGGGAGCCCGGGTGCCCGCGTCGCGCTTCCAGCGCTGGTGTCCATTGCCAGGATTGACGGCGCGGACGACGGCGTCGAGTGACGTGTAGAACACGGCTTTGGCGTCGGCGGCGGCGGCGGCGCCGGTGACGTGCCCCCCGGTCCGCCACGTCCAGCGTGGCTTCCCGTTCCTGGCATCGAGCGCGTAGAAGCGCTTGTCGGTGGACCCGACGTAGATGGAGTCCTTGACCACGAGCGGTGGGCTCGGCCGGCCGGTGATTGTCTGCGTCCACTCGGCATGGCCGTCGGCGAGCGCCAGCCGCGTGACGCGTCCGGTGTCGAAGACGACGAACAGGGCGCCGCCGGCAATGACGGCACCAACCGGATCACCGGCGTCGGGAAAGAGCTGCGTCCACTCCATGCGGCCGGACGCCGCGTCGAAGGCCTGCGCGAGGCCGCTGCCCAGGCCGATGATGCGAGACTCGGAGCGTACGAGGATGCGCAGGCTGCGCTCGGCGTGATTCGTCCAGCGCGTGGCGCCGGTGGCGGCGTCGAGCGCGTGGAGGTCGTCGCCCGTGGCCACGTACAGGGTACCTTCGGCAGGAAGGGGCGCGGCGCTCGCCGAGAGCGGCACCGACCAGAGCGTGCCACCGCGCTCCCAGTCGAGCGCGACGAGCGCATTCGAGGTGAGCGGCACGTACACGCGCATCGCGTCGCGCGCGGCCGGGGCGGCTGGCGTCGAGGGGAGCGTGAGTGCCCAGGCTGCCTCGAGCGGGAAGAGCGCCGCAAAAGGCGGAGCGGGCGGTTTCTTTCGCGTCTTCTGAGCTGCCGCGGCCTCGGACTGGCCGAACATGGCCCCCGTGAGCCACAACGCCGCGATCACGAAGACGCCGCAATATCTTGGGCGTGTGGCGACCACCACCACATATAATAGCGATTCCCGCCGGACGTGACCGTGTCGCATCAGACCATCGTCGTTCTCGATTTCGGGTCGCAATATACCCAGCTCATCGCCCGTCGCCTGCGCGAGCTGTCGGTCTACTCCGAGGTCGTGCCCTTCAACACCCCGCTCGAGAGCCTCCGCGCAAAGCAGCCGGCCGGCATCATTCTGTCGGGCGGACCAAAGAGCGTGTCCGATGGCGACGCCCCGAAATGTGAGCCGGCCTTGTTCGACCTGGGCCTGCCGGTGCTGGGCATCTGTTACGGCATGCAGCTGATGACCGACCTGCTTGGCGGCGAGGTGCGGCGGTCGGGGCAGCGCGAGTTCGGCCATGCGCACGTCCAAGTCGCGACGGCCGTGGCCGAGCGCCCGCGTCTGTTCGCCGGCGTGCCGGACGAGTTCCGGGTGTGGGCAAGTCACGGCGACGACGTCGGGCGGGTGCCGGGGG
>Ga0173480_10000099_pt1 | contig 22506 bp, 20 predicted proteins | sample NitcycUS209509C1_FD_122622 | JGI IMG/M metagenome (GOLD analysis project Ga0173480, IMG submission 122622) | Soil microbial communities from Arlington Agricultural Research Station in Wisconsin, USA - Nitrogen cycling UWRJ-S209-509C-1 (version... | ecosystem: Environmental > Terrestrial > Soil... | reverse complement strand
TGCCACCGCTGCGTCGCGCTTGACCGAGGTTTCGTGCTGGAGGCGTTCGAGCTCCACCTTCAGCGCTTCGCGCGCCGCATGCTCGGCCTGCGCGCGTGCGTCGGCCACCGCGACCTCGCGGCGTGCCTCGCCTTCGGCCTCGAGGCGGGCGATCTCCGCCGCGAGCGATTCGCGGGCGGCCACTTCCATCTGCGCGCGCGCCTGCGCGACGGCCGCCTCGCGGCCGGCGGCCGCCTCGGCTTCGACCCGCTGCAACTCGTTCGAGAGCGCTTCATGGGCCGCGGCTTCGGCCTGCGCCCGCGCTTCCGCGACCTCGGCGTCGCGGCGGGCCGCCGCCTCGCGCTCGAGTCGCGCGAGTTCTACCTGCAGCGACTCGCGCGCCACATTTTCGGTCTCGGAGCGGACGTCCGAGACCGCGGCCTCGCGGGTTGCGGCCGCCTCATGCTGGTGTCGTTCGAGTTCGAGGCGGAGTTCCTGCGCGGCCTGTTCGGCCTGGGCCCGCGCCTCGGCCACGGCGGCCTCGCGGCGCGCCTCGCCCTCGGCTTCGAGGCGAGCCAGTTCCCTCGACAGCGATTCGCGGGCCGCTTCTTCGGCCTGGGCCCGGGCCTCGGCCACGGCGGCGTCCCGCTTGGCGAGTGCTTCGGTCTCGAGCCGTTCGAGCTCAGCCTGGCGTTCGGCGGCGGCTTGCGCCTTGACCTGGGCTACCTCCGCGGCCATGCGGGCCTTGGCGTGCGCCTCGACGAGGGCGATTTCGGCCTCGTGCACCTCTTGATCGATCGAGCGGTCCTTGGACCACACGGCATCGACGTCGAGGTCGATCTCGAACTCTTCCTCCTCTTCCTCCTGAGGCTCGGGCGACGCCATCTGCGCAGGTTCGACGGCCTCGACCTCCAAAGAGGACGTGTCTACGCCCATCTCATTGATGAGGGCATCGACTTGGAGCGCCAGTTCTTCGTCGTCGGCCGCGTCTGGCCCCTGAGGCGAGAAGGGCTGGGATGAGGGTCTTGTCACGATAGTGGTCCATCAGTCAGTGGGGCAAGCCATGTGCCACGGGCGCCCGCATCCTCGTGCCGCGCAATTGGTTGCGGTAGCGTTGGATCCCCCCGGCGGCGGCCGGAGCGCAACGATCCAGGGCGGTCGCCGATGACGATCTCGGTACCTCGCCCGACGGAAACGTCGGCGCGGCGCAGGCGCAGCCGCGCGCGCTTTCATGAAAGCCGGGCCCCAGCGTTACAATGGCGCGCCCGCGACGGCACGTGTGGGGGAGCAGCCATGGCAGCGCTGATACGACGCAAGTGGATCTGCACAGGACTTCTGGCATCTGCCCTTGGGCTGGCGCCGGCCTTCGTCTACGCTCAGGCGCCCGCGGCGCCGGACGCGCGGTTGAGCGCCCTTGCTCCGGACAACCTGGCCAAGCCGCGGCCGAAGCCGCCGTTTGATCTGACCGGCAACTGGTTCATCGACAACAGCCCCGGCATCCAGGGATGGCTGTTCGGTCCGGCGGCGATTCCCAAGCTGACGCCGGCGGCCCAGAAGCACCGCGACGCCTACGTGAAGGCCATTGCCGAGGGGAAGGTCTACCGCGACGACATCGGCCAGTGCTGGCCAGCCGGCGTGCCGATCATCATGACCCGGGTGTGGCCGATCGCGATGATCCAGACGCCGACCGCGATCTACATGATCAGCGAGTTCATGAACAGCCTGCGGACGGTCTTCCTCGACGGCCGCACGCACACCGAGGAGGACATCGTCGTGCGCACGTTCAACGGCGAGTCGGTTGGCCGCTGGGAAGGCGACACCCTGGTGGTGGAGACCAGGAACTTCATCGACGACGAGCACCACTGGGTCGATCAGGGTGTGCCCGCGAGTGGCGAGCTGCGCATCGTGGAGCGCATCCGGATGGTTGGCAACCAGCTCGAAATCGCGATGACGCTGACGGACCCGAAGAACTGGGAAGGTGAATGGAAAGGGTTGCGGCGCTGGAACCGGGTGAACGACATCGACGTGCAAGAGGTCGAATGCCGGCCCGATCTCAACGAGCACCTGCAGAGTACGTCCTCGAAGGTCCACGTGCGTTGAGTTGGCACCGCGGACACGTCCACGCGCCGGCGGAGCAGAGACTGCCGCGCGCGAAGGAGATGCGATGAAGAAGGCACTGTTGTCGGCACTGATGGCCGTGGCGCTGGTCGCCCCGGCGCTCGCGCATCATTCGCCGGCCGCGTTCGATCGGACCAAGAAAGTGACGCTGGTCGGGACCGTCAAGGAATTCCGGTGGCAGAACCCGCACACCTGGATCGAAGTCGAGGTCCCGGACGAGAAGGACAAGAGCAAGCTGGTCGTGTGGGGCGTCGAGCTGACGAGCCCGACCTATCTGATTCGCGCCGGGTGGAAGTCCAACACCATCAAGCCTGGCGACAAGGTGTCGGTGGTGGTGAACCCGGTCCGCAGCGGTGAACCGTCGGGCATCTTCGTGTCGATGACGCTGGCCGACGGCCGCACGCTGTTGGAACGGCCGGCGCGCCTCGGCACGCCCGAATCCAAGTAGCGCCCGCGGAGCCGACCAATGATCAATCGGAATGTGATCCGCGCGGCCATGGCCGCGGCGGCGTTGAGCCTGGCCGTGGCTGGATGTTCCGGTCCGCCGAAAGCCGAGGCGCCGACGCTCGCTGCCTACACGCCGACCGACGTCGAGAAAGCCGCCGCCGAGGCCGGGACGCTGAGCGCCCTGGCGCCCGCCAACCTGAACAAGGCCCGTCCGGCGCCGCCGTTCGACGTCACCAGCAACTGGTTCATCGACGTGAGCCAGAACCCGATGGCGTGGCACTTCTTTCTCGAGCCTTATCCCAAGCTCACCGCAGCGGCGCAGAAGGAGTTCGACGCGTCCAAGAAGTACCAGGCCGAGGGGAAGGTCTACAAGGACGACATCGGCCAGTGCTGGCCGGCGGGGCTCCCCCTCATCATGACCCGCTACTGGCCGATGGCGATGATTCAGAAGCCCACGGCCATCTACATGATCAGCGGCTTCATGAACAGCGTCCGCATCATCTATCTGGACGGCCGTAAGCACACCGATCCCGACGTGATCGTCCGCACCTACAACGGCGAGTCGATCGGCGAGTGGCAGGGCAACGAGCTGGTGGTGGACACCATCGGCTTCCGCGGCGACCACCACTGGATGGATCAGGATGGCGCCGCCATTCCCGCCGGCGAGAAGCTGCACATCGTCGAGCGCTTCCGCATGGTCAACAACGGAACGCAGCTCGAGATCGAATTCACGATGACCGACCCGGACAACTGGGAAGGCGAGTGGAAGAGCACCAAGCGGTTCAACCGGGTCGTCGATGTGGACATCCAGGAAGTGTCGTGTCTGCCCGATCTGAATCAGCACCTGCAGAGCACGACGTCGAAGACGCAGGTTTTCCAATGATCATGAACAGGCTCCGGACGTCGGCTCGCGCCGCGTTCGCCGGCGCGTGTCTGCTGATCGCGGCCGTGCCCGCGACCGCGCAAGTGAACTTTTCGGGCGAGTGGAGCGGCCGCTACCACGAGGATCAGCCGGACCGCGTGCCCGGTGAAGAGCCCGGCGACTTCAGCGGCATCCCGCTCAACGACGCGGCGCGCATGTTCGGCGACAGCTACGACGTGGGCCGGCACTCGGTGCTCGAGGAGCAGTGCGCGCCCTACACGTTGCCCTACATGTTCTTCGGGCCGAACCAGTTCCGCATCTGGCAGCAGGTGCATCCCGACACGCAGGAACTCGTCGCCATCGAGATGCACCTGGGCACCTACCAACAGCGTCGGACGATCTGGCTGGACGGGCGTCCGCACCCGCCGGACTACGCGCCGCACACGTTCATGGGCTTCTCGACCGGTGAGTGGAACGGCGACATCCTGACCATCACCACGACGCACATCAAGCAAGGCTACTTCCGGCGCAGCGGCGTGCCTGCCAGCGACCGCACGACGGTGGTCGAGCACTGGATGCGCCACGGCAACCTGCTGTCGCAGGTGACGATTGCCACCGACCCGGTGTACCTCACCGAGCCCTACATCCGCAGCCAGGAATTCGTGCTGATGGAGCGCGGCAATACCAACTGGCTCTACAACTGCGAGTACGCCATGGAGGTGCCGCGCGACAAGAACCTCGTGCCGCACTATCTGCCGGGCAAGAATCCGTGGGCCGGCGAGTTCGAGGGGCGCCACGCCATGCCGCGCGAAGGCGTGCGCGGCGGCGCCGAGTCGCTGCTGCCCGAGTGGAAGCCGGGCGCGGCGGCGTCGCGCCCCAACCCGGCGAAGAACGGCGGCTTCCCGGCGGCAGTGCTACCGCAGCCGGTACCTGCGGGCGAGGTGCGCGCGGTGAAGGTGCAGGGCAACGTCTACATGATCGTCGGCGCCGGAGCGAACATCGCGGCGCAAGTGGGCGATGACGGCGTGCTCGTCGTGGACACCGGAGCGGCGGGGCAGAGCGACAAAGTGCTCGCCGCGATCAAGGGGATCGCCAACGGTAAAGAGATCCGCTGGATCATCAACACCACGCCCACCGCGGATCACACCGGCAACAACGAGCAGGTGTCGAAGGCCGGGCGCACCGTCAACGGCAACCAGGCCGCCGTCGTGGCCCACGAAAACGCCAATGCGCGAATGATCGAGCGCGGAGTGCCGGACGCGGCGCGGCCCTACAACACCTACTTCGAGGCCTCGCGCGACTTCCCCTACAACGGGGAGGCGGTCATCCTCTATCACAACGAGTCGTCGGTGAACGACGGCGACACGGTGGTGTTCTTCCGGCGCTCGGACGTGATCGCGGCCGGCGACGTGTTCCGTACCGACAGCTTCCCGGTGATCGACGTGGCCGCCGGCGGCAGCATCCAGGGCACGATCGACGCGCTCAACCGGCTGCTCGACCTGACGGTACCGAGCAAGATGCTGCAGGAAGCGGGCACCTACGTCATCCCCGGGCACGGCCGCATCAGCGACGAGCACGAGGTGGTGTGGTACCGCGACATGCTCGTGATCATCCGCGACCGCGTCAAGGACCTGGTGGCGCGCCAGATGACCCTCGACCAGGTCAAGGCAGCGCGGCCGGCGCTCGACTACGAAGGGCGCTACGGGTCCGAGACCGGCGCGTGGACGACGGCGATGTTCGTCGAGGCGGTCTACAAGGATCTGTCGCGGCCGGCGGGAGCACGATGAGCGGCAGATTCAGTCCGTGGGCCCGGGTCAACAGCCCCGGGTTTGCTGCGATGTCGGTGGCCGTGGCCATGGCCGGCGCGTGGACCGGTGTGTCGGCCCAGCGCGGCGCGCCGCCCGGTCCGCCGCTGACCGCGCGCCAGGCGGCGCCGATCGATCTCACCGGCACCTGGGTAGCGGTAGTCACCGAGGATTGGCGCTGGCGTATGACGACGCCGCCCAAGGGCGACGTGGCGAGCGTGCCGGTGAACGGCGAAGGCCGCAAGGCCGCGATGGCCTGGAGTCTCGATGCCGACAACACCGCCGGCAACCAGTGCAAGGCGTTCGGCGTCGGCGGCATCATGCGGCAGCCGGGGCGGCTCCGCATCTCGTGGCAGGATCCGGCCACGCTCAAACTCGAGTTCGACGCCGGCACGCAGACGCGGTTGCTGACATTCGACCGCAGCGCGCAGCCGGGGGCCGAGAAGACATGGCAGGGGTTCTCGCGGGCCGAGTGGGAAGGTCCAGGCATCGGGCGCGGTCCCGAGGCGCCGCCCGGACCTGGCGCCGGGCCCGCGGGCCCGCCGGTTCCAGGCGGTGGCGGTCAGGGGCTACGCGGCGGTCCGCCGCCGCGCGGACGCGAAGGGCTCCAGCGGGGCGGCTCGCTCAAGGTGGTGACGACGAACTTCCGTGAGGGATATCTGCGGAAGAACGGCGTGCCCTACAGCGAGCAGGCCGCGATTACCGAGTACGTCCACCGGCTGCCGACGCATCCCAACGGCGACGACTGGCTCAACGTCGTGACCGTCGTCGAGGATCCGCGCTACCTGGCGCAGCCGTTCTACACCAGCTCCAACTTCCGCCGCGAAGCCGACGGCTCGAAGTGGAATCCCACGCCCTGCAAGACGGACGTGCCGCTGCCCGTGAAGGCCCCGGCTCGCCCCGCCTCGCGCTGATATCGACCGCGCTCGCCCCGGAGCCGACGTAGGGCGGGGCTCGAGCCGAGCGTAGGGCGGGGCTTCAGCCCCGCCGCTGCCGAGAACAGGTGCCGCATTGCCTACGCCGTTCGAGAGCGCGCAGCTGAACCTTCAGCTCTTCGACCTCCGCCGCGAACCGGTGCTGCGCGAGGCGCGCGCCTGGTTCCTGCTGGAGTTCAATCCCGAGACACTGGCGGACCTGGGAGCCGTCCTCGCCGGCCATCGCAACGCGTCCTTCCGCATGGTGCTCGGTTACTGGGACATGGCGGCATCGCTCGTCACCGCGGGCGCCATCGACGCCGACGCGTTTCGTGACGCGCACGGCGAGGTGTTCGGTACGTTCTGCAAGGTGCAGCCGTTCCTGGCCGAGATGCGCGCCGTCAGTGGGGAGGCCGACTTCTGCCGCCATCTCGAAGCGGTCGTCATGGGTGCGCCGGACGCCGACGCCATCCTCACGCGGCGGCGCAACGCGCTGCGCGCGGCGGCCAGCGCGCGCGCACAGGACGCAGCTGAATCGTAGGGCGGAGACGTAGGGGCCGCCTTCAGGCGGCCCTCGAGGGCCGGCTAAAGCCGGCCCCCACGTATGTCAGCGTGCCGCCCTGCGACCGAGGTGCGCCCTATAGCCGCTCGCTGAGCCGGGCGTAGCCGGCCCGGCTCACCGGTAAGCGCCTGCCGTCGGTGAGCACGGCGACGCGGTTCTCGCGCTCGTCCTGATCGACTCGCGCCAGGCGTGACAGGTTCAGCAGGTACGAGCGGTGAATCCGTACGAAGGCGGCCGGATCGAGCTGCTCCTCGGTCTCGGCGAGCGTCTGCTCCTTCAGGTAGTCCTTGCCCTCGGACCGGAAGCAGACGTAGTCGTCCTGCGCCTGGACGTAGTCGATCTTGTCCACCGGGATCACGTGCACGCGCGCGCCATCGCGCACCAGCACGCGGTTCGCGCGCCCCTCCGCCGGACGGGCTGCCGCCATCGTCGCCGGTGGAGTGAAGCGCTCGCCGCGCCCCAGCCGTTCGCGCACGCGAGCCAGCGCTGCGCTCAGGCGCTCCGCGCTCACCGGTTTGAGCAGGTAGTCCACCGCGTGTACGTCGAACGCGCGCAGGGCGTACTGGTCGTACGCGGTCGTGAAGACCACGGCCACCTCGCGGCCCACCAGGTCCAGCACCTCGAAGCCGTCCAGCTTCGGCATCTGGACGTCGAGCAGCAGCAGGTCGGGCGCGAGCTCCGACACCGCCTTCACGGCCTCGAACCCGTTGGCACACTCGGCCACCACTTCCACGCCGGGCTCGCTGGAAAGGAACTCGCGCAGGACGGCGCGAGCCAGAGGCTCGTCGTCCACGATCGCGACACGGACGGGCACAGGTGAATCAGTCATCGCTGGCACAAGGGAGGTCGATCGCGACCCGGAACCCTTCGGGGCCGGGGATGGCGTCGAGGCGGGCGGCGCCGCCGAAGACGATGGCGAGGCGCCGGCGGACGTTGTCGAGCCCCACGCCCGCGCCTCGCCGCGGCAGCGCGTCGGGATCACGCGGATTCTCCACCGAGATCGAGACGCGGCCGTCGCGGCGCGTGATGTCCAGGCGGATGGTACCGCCATCGATCAGGCCGGCGATGCCGTGCGCGACCGCGTTCTCGAGCAACGGTTGCAGCACGAGCGGTGGCACGCGGCACTCGGCCACGCCGTCATCGATGCGGCGCTCGACCTGCAGGCGCTGACCGAACCGGACCTGTTCGATGCTGAGGAAGCGATCGGCGAGCGTCAGCTCGTCGGCAAGGGTGATGCTCTCCTGCGTGCTCACCCGCAGCGTCGTTCGCAGGAATTCCGCCAGCAGCAGGCACATCTGTCGGGCCGCGGGTGGATCCGTGCCGGTGAGGGCGCTGATCGAGTTGAGGCTGTTGTAGAGAAAGTGGGGGTCGATCTGCGCCCGCAGCGCCCGCAGTTCGGCATCGCGCGTGAGCACCTTGAGCTCGAGCTGCTGCCGTTCGGCGTCGCGAAACGCCTCGACGGCCAGCGCCACGTAGTGCACCGACAGGACCAGCAGGAAGAGGATGACGCTGATCGCGAGGAGCAGCGGTGTCTGGGCCCTGAACCGGGCGGTGACCGGACCGAGCGCCTCCATCGATTCCAGCGTGGCGAGCCACGACTCGTTCAGCAGCAGCCACAGCCCGCCGGCCACGGACGCGGCGACGACGGACGCAGTGAGCACACCGGGCAGGCCGCTCGTGGCGAGCGGCATCGCCCGGCAGACGTACCACGCCGAGAGGCAGATGAACGAGTAGAGCAGCAGCGGCGGGAGCACCTGCACCAGCGCTTCCGGCCAGGTGAGGCCCTGCCGCGTGAGCACGGCTCCGACCAGCACCCCGATAACGCACCAGAGTCCCAGATACGCCGCGAGGCGCTCGAGCCGGGCGAGGATGGGATGCATCAGCGGGACGCTAGCTCTTGATCACGATGCCGCCCATCAGGACCATGCCGCGCAGCACCAGCCGCGGAGGAGCCAGGCCGCCGCCACCGTCCGCCGTAGGCAATGGCGGCAGGCGCTTGTCCTCGACGCCGCCCATCACCGACACGATCGGCGTGGCGATCGTCCACGACTCGGGGACGGCAATTTCACAGCCGCCCATCATCGCGAAGACGTCGAGCACCGCCTCTTCCCCGCGGGGAATGGTCGCCTGACGCAGATCGATATGACCGCCGCCCATGAAGAGCGTGATTTCGCCGCCGCGGAAGCGAGACGCGGTGCTGATGCGCTTTACGCCGCTCAGCACCGCGAAGATCGTCAGCGTGTCGGCGGCTTCGGTTCCTGACGCGGTGTCCCCGCGCCGCCTCACCGTCTGCACCACCAGGATGGTGCCGATGGCGATGAGAATCATCGGCCAGAACAGCTGCCAGACGCTAATCCGCAGGATGCCGAGCGAGTTCAGGAGCAGCCAGCCGCCGAGGGCCATCAGCACGATGCCGTTCACGCCGCCGCCGACCTTGCGCGATTGCGCGAAGATCGACGCGCCCAGGACGATGAGCACCGCGGGCCAGAAGCGCAGGACCTGCGCCGCCAGGGTCAGGTTGGCGCGATCGAGGACCAGGAGCACGCCAAAGAGCGCGATCGCCAGCCCCACCACGAGCCGCGGCGTCCTCACGAGGCGCCCGTAATCCATGCTTCCGTTCGACATCGGGCTCTCCGGATCGCTAGGACGCAATCGTCAGCCGGCCCATCAGGACCAACCCTCGAAGTACCAGGCGCGGCGCCGGTTCCGTGCCCGGGTCCGTGCCCTCCGGTGCTGGAAAGCGATTGTCGCGCACAGAGCCGAGGGCGGGCATGGCGCGGGTATCGACCGTCCAGTTCGGCGGCACGCGGACCACCACCTCGCCCATGGCCGAGAAGACCTGCACCGACGCTTCGCCGCCGGGAGGGATCTTCGCGTCGCGCAGGTCGAGCTCGGAGCGGCCCATCACGTTGGTGACCTCCGCGGCGCGAAACCTGGGCGCCCGGCTGGTGTATTCCGCTCGGCCCATCACGGAGAACAGGCGCGCCTGATCGCTCGAATCGGTCCGGTCGGACGAACGCATGAAGCCGACACCCGAGACCTGCACGCCCACGAAGATCGCGATCCAGATCCCGATCACTGCCAGCGGCGACATCATCCCGTGACGGCGGTGCCGCTGCCGCCGATGCCGGGACCAGGGATCGCCGGACGCCGCCGGGTTTGCCGCCGCGTCGGGGGCCGCTTCGGCCGCCGCCTCGCGGGGGCGCCGGCCGGAGTTGAACGCGATGATGAGCCCGAAGGCGATCACCATGAGCGGCCACGTTTCCCCGAGCGAGAACCAGCGGGCCTGCCCCGCGAAGAGCCATGCGCCAGCCACGAGGAAGAGCAGGCCTTGCCGGGGCGTGCCGGGCGGCGTCTGGAGGAACCGCGCCAGGCCGATGCCGCACAGGATGAGCGGCCACAGGGTCACCTGGCCGTCCCACGGGAGCGCGCCGGAACGGGCCAGCGCCACCCACATGCCGATCGCCACCAGCATGATGCCGATGACGACGTTGCCGTTGCGCGAGTCGAAGTCTGACATTGAGGCGGCCTTTTAGAGGAGTTCGAGAAGACCCAGCAGGATGTCATACAGCGTCGCTGCCGCAAACGTGGCGAGGCCGATGATGTCGTGACCGTCGGCGGCTCGGGCGAGGTCTACCGGCCGCATCAGGAGCAGCCAGATTACGAGGGCCGCCGCGGTCGAACTTGCCGCCGCTGCCGAACTCGCCATCATCATTGCCGCGCTGCGTGCCGTCATGCTGACCTCCCGTCGCCCTGTCCTGGATGAAGATACGGGGCCTGGAAGGCGGTTTCTCGGGCCTTTCGGCCAATGGACGGCGGCTCCCGGTGAATGACGGCTCCGGGCCGGCGACTGAATTCAGGGGCTGGTGTGAAGTGTGCCGGCACGCTGGCCGGTCTGGCCGGCCAGGCGCCTCCGCCTGCGCAACGTCCTCCCACCCTTCAGACGAGGCGCGGCTACGGGCAACCGCGAAGGGTGCCGCGGATCCGTCGTGGTGCCGGCCTCACCATCGACGGCACCCGCCGGTGCACGGTTGCTGGATCGTACGGGCAGGCCGGCGATCCCGATTACGCCATCGATCGTCGACGAACCGGATGGATAGCGGTGGCTGAACGCCTAGGCCGCCCTTGCGCCTCTGGTTCCCGGCGACTACCTAATCGAGGTGAGGGCCGTCGCCGAGCGCGTCGACCAGCGCACGCTGGTCCCGTTTCGGGCGATTTCGTAGTCGCTCATTTCTTCGACGTGGGCGGGCCCGGCGCCACGGGCGACGGCTTCGCCTGCGGCACCACCGGCTGCGTCGTGACGTCCGAATTGGGGCGCACGTCGCCGGCACGGCGGATGCTGCCGGTGTCGATCGTCGCGCCCTTGTCGTTGATGACCTGGAAATAGAGCTCGTCGTCGACGATCTCGACCAGCATGAACGCATAATCCGAATCGTTGCCGTACACGGTGAGCGCTGATTTCTGCAGATCACCCTTCCGTATCTTCGACGACGACCCGATGATGAAGTAGGCGACGCCCTTCTGCGGCTTGATCCGCTCGTAGAAGTGCTCGTGGCCGGTGAACGCGACGTTGACGCCGTGCTTCAGGAGCACCGGCTCGATCAGCTCGCGCTGCACCTCGGCGGAGCCGTGCGTGCCGCCGGACGAGTAGAGCGGGTGGTGGAAGAACACGATCTTCCAGTCGGACCCGCTCGCCGTCAGCTCCTTGTCGAGCCACTCGAGCTGTTTCTGGTCAACGTAGTTGCTGTCGATGGCGAAGAACCGGACGCCGTTCTGCGGTTTGAAAGTGTAGTACTTCTGGCCGTTCATGTTGAACGCCTTGTACTGGGTTTGACCAGCGTCGTCGTGGTTGCCGAGCGCGGCATAGAACTTGAGACCGCCGTCGAGCAGCGCTTTGTAGGGACCCGAGAATTTCCTCTCGTAGTCTCGAGCGCTCTCCGATCCGTAGAGGTTGTCGCCGACCATCAGCGCGAACTCGAACGGGAACCGCTGCCGCCAGCTGGCCATCTGCTTGGCGATCGCCACCTGCCCTGGACCGGGCTCCCCGCTGTCGCCGATCACACCGAACTTCAACGACCCGGGCTTGTTCGGCAGGCGGAGCTCCTGAGCGGCCGCGACCCAGGGCAAGGCGGCCAACAGAAGAACGATGATGGGCGCACGGCGCATGATGTCCCCCTTACGTGATGATGGCGTTCAGGATGTAGTCGACGACCAGATCCGCGGCCGTGTCGAGCAGGAGCAGGTGCTGGCCGACGATGCGGTACTCGAGCGGGGCCGGAAGGGGCGGCAGCGTCAGGAGCACGTTCGCGGGCACGCTGGGGATCGGCTGATTCTCCGGATACTTGGCGTTGACCTTGAACGGCACCGAGCCGGGCGCCGGCGCGTCGTCCTTCAGGATCGCCTTGGCGTCGCGGCCGTCTTCGCCCTTCAGTTCCGGCGCGAGCAGGCGCCTGAAGACCGGACGGACAGCCGGCGTGAAGATGTCGCCGTGCTTGGCCGAGGCGCGGGCGGCCTGGACCTTGGCCGCCAATGCGGCCTTGGTGGCGGCGATCTGCGCCGGATCCGCGGTCTGCCGCGGCTTGGCCTCGCCCATGGCCAGTTGCTTGTGCAGGTCGGCATAGGCATCGACACGCGACTTGAATTCAGCCAGCGCCGCGGCGTGCGGATTCACGGCTGGATCGGTGCTGGTCTTCCTCTCGCTTGTCTGCAGGGCCCGGTCTGTCGCCGTCGTCTGCTCCGTAGCGGCCGGAGCGGCACACGCTGAACTCAAGATCGCGATCGCGAGCCATTGGCTGACGTGCATGTCTGCCTCCTGGACCGCTTTACTCACGATCCGTACCACCGCAGGTCGGGCAAATCTGCCTTCTGCACGCCGAAATGACGTCGATGTAAGGCGGTTCTAACTCGTCCGTCTAGCAGACGAGGCGCGAGCCAAGCGCGGCCGTTGGGTCAGCGGCAGGGGCGCCAGGCCACGGAGCCGCCGGCTCCGGCGGTGGGGCAATCGTTGGCGGCGGGGCCCATCGCCTTGATGAACGCGGCCATCGGTACTGGGCGCCCGTGCACCGGCGCGATGGTAGCCACATCGAGACTCAGCGTCCGCATCGTGCGGTAGAACGTCGTCATGGCCTGGGTCGGCGCGGCCGGAGCGGGCTCGTGCGTGTCGAACAGGTTTGCCTGCATGACGATCTTCTCCGCGGGCAGGTACGCCATCGCCATGCCCTCGGCATGCTGCAGCGGCTGCACGTAGAACACCTGCAGCAGCCGCGAGCCGTCGGTGATCACGTAGTTCTCGTTGAAGCTCTCGTAGTTGTAGCCCTCGGCCACCTCGGTCGGCGGCCACAGGCTGACCATGTCCGGCAGGACCGTGCGCGGGCGGTAATTCAGCACGTCGCGGTTGAGAAACGAGATGTTCTTGCGCTGCGTGACGATGGTGGCGCCGATGTGGAGGTAGGCGCGGACGCCGCCGATGTGATCGAAGTGCTGGTGCGAGTTCACCAGATAGCGAATCGGCTTGTCCGGCATCAGCTTCGCCACCTGCTCGATGACGGCCAGGCTGCGCGCTTCGCTGGTGGGCGCCTCGAAGACGGCGGCAAACGTCTTGAACTCGACGGCCACGCTGTTGGCCGGTCCGCCGCCCAGGAGATACACGCCCTCGGCCAGCCTGTCCACGGTGACGGCTGGCGGCGTCGGAGCGGCGCGGCGCACCGCGTCTGGCACCGTGATCGCCGGACCGCAGTCGTTCGGCTCGACCTGGGAAAAGTTGCCGCCGAACGCGTTGTGACCGGCGGTGACGTTCTCGAACCCGAAGTTGTCGTCCCAGCCCTGGTGCGAGTGCCAGGCGATCGGAAATTTCACGGTGCCGAAGGTCCGCTGATCGGTGGACTCGTGCTCGTAGTTGAAATCGCCCAGCGCCGGCTCCGCCACCATCGTGTGGATGCGCTGAATCTGGTTCTGCCTGTTGACGGTGGCGTCGATGCGGTATTTGCCGAACGAAATCGACACCACGTGCATCTTCTCGGGCACCGTGGTCGGGCCGTCGCGTCCCATTTCGCCCAGCTCCCACCGCCACACCGCCTTCGGGTTGGCGCCGGGCAGCCGTGCGGCCTTGATGAACCCGTGCGGGTTCATCCAGATCTCGAGCTGACCGATCGACACGTCCTCGGGTGACATCGGCACCGGCGTGCCGCTTGCGCCGTCGACGTGCCAGCCGTAATCGCCGCTGACGATGAACGTCTGATGCAGGTTCTTCTGGACCGGGGTGCCATCCTGCCATCCGAGACCGTATTTCCAAGACGCCGGGTTGAGCCCGGGCTTGCGGTCGAACTCCTCGATGACGGTGCGGGTGGTGTAGTTGATCGTGCGGCGGTAGTTGGCCAGCGCGTCGATCCGCGGCCAGTCGATGTTGACGCCCGACTCGAAGGCCTGGCCCACGGCGCCGGCATAGCCGGTGCCGCGGAACGTGACGCACTGCAGGGAGGCCTCGCCGATCTCCTTCGCGGCGGCGGCGAGGATCGGCGCCGGATCGACGAACCCCGGCGGAAACGCCTGTTGCGCCGATACCGTTGCCGCCAGTCCCGCCGCCAGTGTTGCCGCCAGCCCCAGGCCTCGCCGCATGTGCATCCGCCTTTCGCTATCGCTCCCCAGTTCTTGCCTGAGCCCTGAGCCCTGAGCCTTGAGCCTTGAGCCGTCGTTCTACACGTTCATGATCGCGAAGCACTCCTCGAGGCTCTTGAGCGGGTCGCGGCCGGCACCGGGCCGCCATTCGTGGGCGACGTAGCCGCTGTAGCCCGACTCCGCGATGGCGTTGGCGATGAAGCGGTAGTTGAGCTCCTGCGTGCCGTCGATCTCCTGCCGGCTGGGCACGCCGGCCACGTGGATGTGGCAGATCCAGTCGAGGTTGTCGCGCATGTTGCGGACGATGTCGCCGTCCATGATCTGCACGTGATAGATGTCGTAGACGACCTTGACGCGCGGCGATCCCACCTTCCGGCAGACCTCCCACCCCCAGTCGAGACGGTTGAACGTCTGATCGGTGCGCTGATCGGCCGGTACCTTCGAGTTGGTGATCTCCATGCAGAGCGTCACGTTCTTCTGCTCGGCGTACCCCTTCACCCGGTTGAGGATGGCGACCGTGTTGGCCACCGTTTCGTCGCGCGACATTCCGCGCCGCTCGCCCGGCATGGCGATGAGGTTGGGACAGCCGACCGCGGCACACGTGTCGATGCCCTGCTTGAACGCCGCTTCGAACTTGTCGTGCAGCTCTTTGCGCACGAGCCCCTCCTGAAAAGAGGTTCCAGCGCCGGTCATCATCGCCGGCGTCAGCCCGTAGGTCTTGAGCATCGGCGCCTGCTCGGGCGTCGGCAGGTCCATGCCCTTGAAGCCAAGCCGCTGCAGGACCTGGCAGCGCTCCTCGAACGACAACTTCGATTGCCCCCACACCGAGGCCATGACGCTCTGTTTGATGGGAGTCCGGGCACGCGCGGCCGGCTGTTGCGCCGCATTCGCGGGCGAGCGGCCGCCCTGGAAGGCCGCCGCCAGGGGAGCCACGGCCATGCCGGCCAGGAAGTCTCGTCTGTCCATGCCGCGCACTATACCGCGGTCACCGTGCGGGCCGCCTGACCACCTCCGCTAAAGCTACGGTGGTCCGCCGTAGCCTTGGCGAAGGCGGAAGGCCCCTACGCCGTCGGCGAACCGGTGCGGGCGGGCTCCCAGCGCAGTCCGAAGCGGATGATGCGATCGAGGAGCGCCTCGTAGCTGATGCCGGTCTTCTCGGCCGACTCCGCAAAGTCCTCGCCGTAGGCCAGGTTCGGGTTTGGGTTGGCCTCGAGCACGAACGGTTCGCCCGTCTCGTCGAGACGGATGTCGATGCGGGCGTAGCCGTTCAGATCGAGCGCCCGGTAGGTGCGTTTGGCGATGTTGCTGATGCGCGCCACCATCGCCTCGTCGAGCACGGCGGCGTCGGTCATGATGCCGTGCGTCTTCTGATAGCGGGTACTCCATTTCACCCGCTCGGTGGCAATCTTCCAGCGGTTGTCAGGCATGTTGGCGAACGACATCTCCCACACCGGGAAGATGTCGAGCCGTTCGTTGCCGATGACACCCACGTAGAGCTCGCGGCCGTCGATGAACTGCTCGACGATCGCCGCCGTGCCCAGGCTCTCGTGGATGAACGTCACGCGCCTGGCGAGCTGCTCCTCGTTCTCGACCACCGACGCCTGGGAGATGCCGGCCGAGGACTCGAAGAATACCGACTTCACGATCAAGGGGAAGGCCAGCTTGCGCGGCAGCTTCGGCCGCCGGCCCAGCCCGACGACGGTGAAATCGGGCACCGGCACGCGGTGATAGGCGAGGAGTTTCTTCGACAGCGCCTTGTCGCGCGCGAGGATGAGGCCGCGGGGATTGCAGCCGGTGTAGGGCAGGCGCAGCAGCTCGAGATAGCTGACGACGTTCTGATCGAAGGTCGTGATACCGGCGAAGGCCTCGAGCAGGTTGAAGACGATGTGCGGATTGAACGACTGCACCGTGGCGCGAATACCGCGCAGGTCGTCGTGGACGCCGCGGACGCGCACCTCGTGGCCGATTTCGCGCAGCGTCTCGATGACGTCGAACTCCATCTTCCACTCGGCCTCGCGCACGTCGATCCCTTTGGTGTCGCGGGGCGGCACCAGGTGGTCGTGCACGAGCGCGAGCACGCGGACCTTTCTCATAGAAACAGCCGGTGCCCCCCGCTGTGGAGATAGTTCATCGCCTGCACGGTGAGGAGCACCGTGAATTCCTGCCGCGCGTGCTCTTCGGACCCGGGTAGCCGCAGCTTGAGCTCACGGCACCGCGCCGCCATCTCTTCGATGACCCGATCGATCGTGTACTGGTAGATGCCGGTCCACCCGGCTACCGCCCGTCGAACCGGGCGCCGGATGCGGGCGATGAACTGCGCCGCGGTCGGATTGGCGGCGTGCTCGGGGGCGTCGGAGAAGATCCGCCGCAGGTCGCGATCGTAGAAGTTGGGATGGTCCACGCCGTAGTGCCGGCGTTTGGTTCGATAGTGCTGGCGCAGCGTCTTGCGTTGCTGCGCCAGGCTGTCGATCTCGGCCGAATTCTCGAGCCGCGCCGGCTGGTGCCGGATCGATCCCATCAGCCGGTCCATGTATTCGAGCTTGCGCAGGGCCGGCCAGCCCGCATACCGCTGCCGCCACTCGCTGGCGGGCGAGAGCCACACGGCAAACGTCTCGGCGAAGTCCTCGTCGGGATGGCTCTGCGCGTACCAGGAGTCGAGATGGAGCACGTAGCTCTTGCTGTACGGCTTTGGCGTGTAGAACTCCGGATACGGCTCGGAGGGTGAGCCGAACACCTCCCGCCGCTGCTGGCGCCGCCGCAGGCCGTAGGCGTTGTCGAGCGCATGGCCGGCCTCGTGGCGCAGGATGCGCATGCTCCACTCGTACTCGCCGCCCTCCACCTCGAACATCTGCGCCTCTTCGAGCTTTTCGAGGCGGTGGTGCGCCATGTAGAACGGAATGGCGATCGCCGTGGCGCCGTCGGGTGTGAACCACTCGTCGGCGAGGTAGAAGTGGATCGCACAGCGCAGACCCCTGGCGCCGATCTCGCCCTGAAGCTGGGCGATTCGGTCGGCGAGCGTGCCCTCGATCACCAGCGGCAGGTCGCACATGCGCACGTCGAGCAGTTCTTCGTCCGACATCGAAGGCCAGTCTGAGGAGAGCCGCGCGCGAGGCATGCCGAGGGTTCATTCTAGCGGGGACTGCCGCTGAGGCGGTGCGCCGGCCGGCCGGCGCGGCCGACCGGTAGAGGTCTGGGGCTAGACTAGACGGTCATGACCACGACGCTGGCCCCACAAGAGCGCGAACGCGCCAAGATTGCCGACACATACAAATGGAACCTCGCCGACGTCTATCCGGACGCGGCCGAGTGGCGAACCCGCAAGGAGGCCATCGCCGCCGAACTGCCGGCCCTGCGGGCGTTCGAAGGCCGTCTCGGCTCGTCCCCGGGCACGCTGGCCGACGCGCTCGAGCTGATGACGCGGCTCGATAAAGAGCTGTCCCGGCTTTACGTCTACGCCAGCATGGTGGCGGACGAGGATTCACGACTGGCCGAGCCGCAGGGGATGCAGCAGGAGATGCAGAACCTCTACGCTGCCTTTGGTGCCCAGGCCGCCTTCGTCGAGCCCGAATTGCTGCGCGTGGGCACGACGACCCTCGAGCAGTTCCTGGAGGGCGAGTCCCGCCTGACGCCGTTTGCGTTCCTGCTGCGCGACGTGGTCCGCCGTGCCGCGCACACGCTGACCGACGCCGAGGAGAAGCTCCTGGCCGACGCGTCGCCGCTGGCGTCGTCGGCGAACAACATCTATACCATCCTCTCGAACGCCGATTTCCCCTATCCGACGATCACGATCAGCACCGGCGAGCCGGTCAAGGTCGATCAGTCTGGTTATACCGCGCTGCGCGCGTCGGCGAACCGCGACGACCGCAAGGCCGCCATGTCGGCATTCTTCGGCTCGCTCGGCGGCTTCAGCCGCACCTTCGGCACGACGATCAATTCCAGCGTGCAGAAGGCGCTGTTCTACTCGCGGGCGCGGAAGTACCCGTCGAATCTCGCCGCGGCGCTCGATGGTCCGAACATTCCGGTGTCGGTCTACACGCGGCTGATCGAGGGCGTCAACCAGCACCTGCCCACGTTCCACCGTTACCTGAAGCTGCGCCGGAAGGTGATGAAGCTCCCCGACGAGCTGCACTATTACGACCTCTATGCGCCGCTCGTCTCGTCGGTGGAGCTGCGCTACACGCCGGAGGAGGCGCAGTCGCACGTGGTCACCGCGATGCGTCCGCTCGGCGCCGATTACACCGGTGTGCTCGAACGCGGTTTCCGCGATCGCTGGGTGGACTGGTATCCGACCGAGGGCAAGGTGTCGGGCGCCTACTCGAACGGCGGCGCCTACGACGTGCACCCGTACATCCTGCTCAACTACCTCGGGCAGTACAACGACGTGAGCACGCTGGCGCACGAGCTGGGGCACACCATGCACAGCTACTACTCGAACCAGCGCCAGCCGTATCCGACAGCAAGCTACACGACGTTCGTCGCCGAAGTGGCCTCCACGTTCAACGAGGCGCTGCTCGTCGATCACATGCTCAAGGCTATCGACGACGCGCCGACCCGGCTGTCGCTGCTCGGCAACTATCTGGAGGGCATCAAGTCCACGGTGTTCCGCCAGACGCAATTCGCCGAGTTCGAGCTGCGGCTGCACGAGATGGGCGAGCAGGGGCAGCCGATCACGGGTGAGTCGCTGTGCGGCCTGTATCTCGACATCTGCCGCCGCTACTACGGCCACGCCGACGGCGTCTGCACCGTGGACGACTTCGTTCAGCACGAGTGGAGCTTCATCCCGCACTTCTACCGCGAGTTCTACGTGTTCCAGTACGCCACGTCGTTCTGCGCCGCCGAGGCGCTCTCGGCCAAGGTGCTGGGGGGCGACACCGGCACGCGCGACCGCTATCTCTCGTTCCTCGGCAGGGGTGGGTCGAAGTACCCGATCGATCTGCTGCGTGACGCCGGTGTGGACATGACCACCGACGAACCGCTCACGTTGACGATGGCGCGGATGAACGAGGTGATGGACGAGATCGACCAGCTCGTGTAGGGCCGCCTTCAGGCGGCCCTGGGACGATGTGGGGGCCGCCTTCAGGCGGCCCAGGGCCGGCTAAGCCGGCCCCCACCTACGAGCCGGCCCCACTCAGATAATCCGCTTGCCCAGCGCCGAGAGCGCCAATTCCACTGCGAACTCCGCCGTGGTGTTGCGCACGTCCAAGGTCGGGTTCACTTCGACGAGATCGAGCGCGGTCAGGCGCTGCGAGTCGGCGACGATCTCCATCAGCAGGTGGGCTTCGCGGTAGGAGAAGCCGCCGCGCACCGGTGTGCCGACACCGGGCGCCACTGACGGATCGCAGACGTCGAGATCGAACGACACGTGCAGGCCGCCGGTGCCGTTCGACGCCAGCGCGATGGCCCGCTCGGCCACCCGGGCCATACCGTCACGATCGATGTCCTTCATCGTGAATACGTGCACGCCGGCGGCGCGGATCTGATCCTTCTCGCGGTCGTCGAGGTTGCGGATGCCGACGAGCACGGTGTGTTCGGGCCGCACCGACGGCGACCCGCCGATCGCGGCCAGTTCCTGCGGCGGCTGCCCGAGCAGGGCGGCGAGCGGCATGCCGTGCACGTTGCCGCTCCCAGACGTCTCCGGTGTGTTCATGTCGCCGTGCGCGTCCACCCAGAGGAGCCCGAGCGGCTTGCCGCTCGTCGCGGCGAGCCACCCGGCGCTGGCGGCGACCGAGCCGGCGGCGACGGAGTGGTCGCCGCCGAGCACCACCGGCAGCGCGCCGGCGTCGAGCGCGGCCAACGTCATCGCGTAGACGTGGCGGCACACCTCCGCGATGGCGTCGATGTACTTCTTCCGTCCGTCGCCTTCGCTCACCGTCTCCCGGATCGGCGCCGGTACGTTGCCGCGGTCGCTCGTCTCGCGCCCAAGCGCCGCGATCTGCTCGCCGAGGCCGGCGATGCGCAGCGCTGACGGACCCATGTCGACGCCGCGCCGGCCGCTGCCGAGGTCGAGGGGTGCGCCGATGAGATGAACCGGTTTCATCGCCGCCCTTCGCCCCCGTCACGCCGCCGTGCTGCGCTTCAGGAAACCGGTCACCGTGGCGGCGGAGGCACGTCCGTCGCCGATGCAATCGGGAATGCCGATGGCGCGGAAGCCGCTGCCGGCGAGGAACAGTCCTGGCAGCGACTTCAGGCGCTGCTCGATCACCGCCACCCGGGCCTGGTGACCGACGACGAACTGCGGGCTCTGCCGGGGCCACCGCGAGAGGCGGGCGAAGAGCGGGCTGCCGGTGATGCTGAGCAGCTCCCCCAACTCTTCTTGCGCGGTGCGGACGAGCGCGTCGTCGTCGTGCCGATCGAGGCGATTCGGGTCGCGGCCGCCGCCCAGGAACGCCCGTAGCAGCACGTGGCCCTCGGGCGCGCGGCCTGGCCACTTCGACGTGACCCAGGTGCCCGCGAGCAACGCGCGGCGCTCGGCGCGCGGCACCACGAAGCCGGTGCCCTGCATCGGGTGCGCGACCTGGTCGCGCCGGTAACCGAACGCCACCGTGGCGGTGGAGGCGTAGGGGATGGCATCGCAGGCGCCGGCGACGGCGGTGTCGAGCGCGCGCAGCAGCCCGCCGGCCACATAAGCAGGGACGCAGAGCAGCACCGCGCGGCAGCGCACCGACCCGCCCGCCCAGTCCACGGTGTACTCGCCGGCGCGGTGAATCTCGGTGACCCGGGCCGAGAGCCGGACCGTTCCTGGCGCCAGCGCGGCGGCCAAGGCATCCACCAGCTCACCGGTGCCGCCTGGCAGCGAGACGAACGCACCCTGCGGCGACCGCGTCATTCTCATGGCGCGGAAAGCACGCAGCACGCTCCCGGACTGGCGTTCGGCCTCGACCAGTCGCGGGAAGAGCGTGCGCACGGAAAGCGCGTCGGCGTCACCGGCGTGGATGCCCGCCAGCAGCGGATCGGCCAGATAGTCGGCGGCCTCCTGCCCGAAGCGGCGGCGCACGAAGGCGCCAATCGACTCGTCGTCGTCGCCGTGCCACGTACGCCGCGGCACTAGCACCTCGGCAGCCATGCGCGCCTTGCCGACCGGCGTGAAGAGCGACGACAGCGCGAGCGCGCGGAACGAGAGCGGAAAACCGAGGAACGATCCCTCGGCCAATGGATGCAGACGGTCGTCGCGCAGGACGTAGGCGGTGCGCGGCAGCAGCGTCGTGACGAGCCGGTCGGCGATGCCGAGCTCCCGGCAGAGAGTCACGCCTGCCGGCTTCTGCGCCAGGATCGCGTCGGGTCCGCAGTCCACGACCCAGCCGTCGAACCGTTCGGTGCGGATGACGCCGCCGGGGCGGTCGCCAGCTTCGAGCACCGCCGTGGTGCAGCCGCGGCGCTGCAGCTCGTAGGCGGCCGAGAGGCCCGTGATGCCACCGCCAACGACCGCGACGTCAATCAATTGATCCACGGCCAGGAATTAGACGCGCGTGGCCGAGCGGGCTGTCGTGTGCACGTACTGGGCGAGCATCTGCACGTGCTCGACCGGCGTGGACGGCAGCAGCCCGTGTCCGAGGTTGAAGATATGCCCGGGCCGGCCGCCAACGCGCTCCAGGATTTCGTCCACCTGCCGGAACATGCGGGGCAGGGGACCGAGCAGCAGCGTCGGGTCGAGGTTGCCCTGGATGGCGCGGTCGTGGCCGATGCGGGTCCAGGCCTCGTCGAGCGGGATGCGCCAGTCGGCGCCGATCACGTCGCCGCCGGCCTCGCGCATGTCGGCCAGCATCATCGCCGTGCCGGTGCCGAAATGGATCGTCGGCACCCGGGTGCCGACGGTCTCGAAGATGCGCCTGGTGTGCGGCAGCGCGAACTCCCGGTAGTCGGCCGGACTGAGCGCGCCGACCCACGAGTCGAACACCTGCACGGCGTCCACGCCGGCATCGACCTGGGCCACCAGGTAGTCGCCCACGACGTCGGCGAGCAACGCACACAGCCGGTGCCAGTCGTCGGGGTGCCCGTACATGAGCGCCTTCGTCTTGGCGAAGTTGTTCGAGTGGCCGCCTTCGATGGCGTAGGAGGCGAGCGTGAAGGGCGCGCCGGCAAAGCCGATCAGTGGAACCCGGCCGTGGAGCTCGCGCTGAATCTGACCGATCGCCTGGAGCACGTGCGCCAGCGCCTCGCGCGGCTCGAATCGCGTCAGCCGGTCGATGTCGTCCGTGCCGCTGATCG
>Ga0173480_10000098_pt1 | contig 22546 bp, 21 predicted proteins | sample NitcycUS209509C1_FD_122622 | JGI IMG/M metagenome (GOLD analysis project Ga0173480, IMG submission 122622) | Soil microbial communities from Arlington Agricultural Research Station in Wisconsin, USA - Nitrogen cycling UWRJ-S209-509C-1 (version... | ecosystem: Environmental > Terrestrial > Soil... | reverse complement strand
GAGGCCGCGCACGCCGGGCGCCTCGTCGCTGCCCTCGAACAGCCACTGCATCCCGACGCAGATGCCCAGGAGCGGCGTGCCGGCGCGTACGGCTTCGCCGATCGCGTCGCGCCACGCGCCGTCGAGCACCGCGGTGGCGGCGAAGTTGCCGACGCCCGGCACGATGAGCGCCGCCGCCTTCCTGCATTCGGCCGGTTCGCGCGGCGTCTCGAACTCCGTGCCCAGCGTCGTGAGCGCCTTGCGCACCGACGTGAGGTTGCCGGCGCCGTAGTCGACGAGCGCAATCACCGGCGCCTCCTCACAACAGGCCTTTCGTGCTCGGCAGCATCTTCGCCAGCCGCGCGTCTCGTGCGCACGCCACGCGCAGCGCGCGGGCAAACGCCTTGAACACCGCCTCGATGTGGTGGTGGCTGGAGCGCCCGTACAGCACCTTGGCGTGGACGTTGGCGCGCGCACCGATGGCGAAGCCGTCGAAGAAATCGTGCACCAGCTCGGACTGCAGATCGCCGACCATGCGCACCTTCACCTTGAGATCCACCTTGGCGTGGGGGCGGCCGCCGAGGTCGATCGCCACCACGGCGAGCGTTTCGTCCATCGGCATCACGAAGTAGCCGGCGCGGTTGATGCCCTTGCGGTCGCCGAGCGCCTTCGACACGGTCTCGCCCAGCACGATGCCGACGTCTTCGACGGTGTGGTGCTGATCGACGTCGAGGTCGCCTTTGGCCTTCAGCGTCAGGTCGAAGCCGCCATGCCGCGTGAACAGTTCGAGCATGTGGTCGAAGAAGCGGATGCCGGTCGAGACGTTGTAGCGCCCCTGGCCGTCGATCGTGAGGCGGCCGCGGATGTCGGTCTCCTTGGTTCGCCGGTCGAACGCCGCCGCCCGTGCCTTCGCTGCTGTGCGTGTCATCGTCGCGCGCCTGCCTTTCGCAGCCGGGTCGCCACCGACTCGGCGTGGGCCGCCAGCCCTTCCGCCTCGGCAAGCGTCACGACGCTCGGGCCGATGCGGGCGAGGCCGGCCTTGGTGACGCGCTGCACGGTGACCTGCTTGACGAAGTCGGCCGCCGACAGCCCGCCGCGTACGCGCGCGGTGCCGGCGGTGGGCAGCACGTGGTTCGAGCCGATCGCGTAGTCGCCTGCCACCTGCGCCGACCAGGGGCCGACGAAGAGCGAGCCGGCGCTGCGCACGCGGGCCGCCATCCGGTCGTCGTCCACGACCAGGTGCTCGGCCGCGCTCTGGTTGGCGAGGTCGATCGCCTCCTGCAGCGACGCGGTGACGATGACGCCGCCGTGCGCGCGGATCGACGCACGCGCGGGGCCGTCCGCGGGCATGCGGGCCGCGACCGCTCGCGCGACGCGCTCCGCCAGCGTCCGGCTCGGCGTGATGAGCACCGCGCGGGCGTCGGGATCGTGCTCGGCCTGCGCGATGAGATCGGCGGCAATCCAGTCGGCCGGTCCCTTGGCGGCCACGATGACGATCTCGGTGGGACCGGCGTAGAAGTCGATGCCGCAATCGCCCGCCACCAGCGCCTTTGCCGACGCCACGAAGCGGTTGCCCGGCCCGACGATCTTGTCCACGCGCGGCACCGTCGCGGTGCCGTAGGCGAGCGCGGCCACGGCGTGGGCGCCGCCCAGGCGGAAGAGCCGCGACACGCCGGCCTCGAGCGCCGCCGCCATCACCACCGGCTCGGGCCGTGGACACACCGCGACGACGTCCTTCACGCCGGCGACGATGGCGGGAATCGCCGTCATCAGCAGCGACGAGGGCAGGGGATAGCGGCCGCCCGGGACGTAGCAGCCGACGCGGTCGAGGGGGATGACGCGCGACTCCACGGTGACCCCGGGGGCCACCCGCGTCCGCCAGCCCTTCGGCACCTGGCGCTTCGCCACCGTGCGGATGTTGCGCGCCGCATCGCGGATCGCCATGCGCACCGGCCGTGGCACTGTCGCCGCCGCGCGCCGCAGTTCGTCGAGTGGCACCTCGATCGGCCCGTCGAGGCGATCGAATTTGCGCGCGTAGCGGAGCAGAGCCGCGTCGCCGCCCTTGCGCACGTCGCGGACGATCGCGGCCACCTTCCGGTCGGTGGCGGCATCGCGCACGCGCTCCGGCGCCAGCAGGTCGCGCACGGCGCGGCGGTTTCCCGAGTCGACGATTCTGAGCATCGACTACACCACGATCTTGTTGAGCGGGTATTCGACGATGCCCTGGCCGCCCGCCGCCTTGACCTTGGGGATCAGATCGCGGACGGTGCGCTCTTCGATGATGGTGTTTACCGCTACCCACTCGTCGTCGCTCAGCGATGACACCGTCGGCCGCTGCAGCGCCGGCAGCAGCGCCAGGATCTTCGGCAGGTCGTCCTTGCGGACGTTGAGCATGATGCCGACCTTGCCCTGCGCCTCGATGGCGGCTTTGAGCAGCAGCGCGATGTTGTCGAGCTTCTCCTTCTTCCACGGATCGGCGAGCGCGGTCTTGTTGGCGATCAGCTGGGTGTTCGACTCCATCAGCGTGTCGATGATCCGCAGGCGGTTGGCGCGCAGCGACGACCCGGTCTCGGTGACTTCGACGATTGCGTCGGCGAGCATCGGCGGCTTCACCTCGGTCGCGCCCCAGGAGAACTCGACCTTGACGTTGACGCCGTGTTTCTTGAAGTACGCCTTCGTAGCGCGCACCAGCTCGGTGGCGATGGTCTTGCCCTCGCAGTCCTGTGGCGTCTTGATGTCGGAGTCTTCCGGCGCCGCCAGCACCCAGCGCACCTTGCCGAAGCTTTGCTTGGCGTACACCAGGTCGGCGATTGGCTCGATCACGCCGGTCACGCCGTCGCCGGCTTCATGCTCGGCGATCCAGTCGAGGCCGGTCAGACCGGCGTCGAGCATGCCGGTCGACACGTAGCGCGCCATCTCCTGGGCGCGAATCAGCATGCACTCGATCTCGGGGTCGTCGATCGACGGAAAGTACGAGCGCGTGTTGACGTAGATGTTGAAACCGGCGCGCGCGAAGAGCTGAATCGTCGCGTCCTGGAGCGAGCCCTTGGGCAGTCCGAGCTTGAGCTTCATGGAATGGTGATCCCTTCAGGCCGCACGAAGAAGCAGGTGCGTTCGCCGGTGTGGCAGACCTTGGCGTCGCCGAGCGGCTCGGCCTTCACCAGCACTGTGTCCTCATCGCAGTCGATGAGGATGTCGCGCACCGCGAGCTTGTTGCCCGAGGTCTCGCCCTTGGTCCAGAGCTTGTTGCGGGTGCGGCTGAAGAAGGTGACGTAGCCGGTGCGCAGCGTGATGTCCCAGGCTTCGGGGTTCATGAAGCCGACCATCAGCACGTCGCCGTTCTGGTGATCCTGCACGACCGCAGGAATGAGCCCGTCGAGTTTGGTGAAATCCATAGTCGTCCCGTTCGCCGTACAACAAAAAACCCCGCCACTGGTTCCGGCGGGGCTGCACGTTCTTCGCGTGGTCGAGGGTGCTGGCCTTCAGTCCCTCCGCGTGCGCAGTCCCGCCTGCCGGCCATGATGGCCGTGATGGTGGGGGTGCGCGCGATGGACGAGGCCGGACATCAGAAATCCAAGGGTAGCCGAAAGCCCGGCCGGAGGGCAAGAGGTGTAGGCGGGGCTCAGACCTCTATGTAGGCGTCGGCCTCGATCTCCACCAGCATGGCGGGGTCGATGAGGCGCACCACTTCCACCATGGCGGCCGCCGGCCTGATGGCGGCGAAGACCTCGCCGTGAGCGCGGCCGATCTCCTGCCAGCGCGACATGTCGGTGACGAAGATTCGCGTGCGGACGACGTCGGCCATCGTCGCGCCGGCCTGGTGGAGCGCCCGCTCGATGTTGTGCAAGGCCTGCACCGTCTGCGCGTAAGCGTCGCCGGGCGCGACCACCTGGCCGTCCGCGCCGGTTGCCGTAGTGCCGGAGACATAGACGTGCGGCCCCACGCGAACCGCTCTGGAATAGCCAACCACGGGTTCCCAGGGAGCTCCGCTCGAGATGTTCGTCCTGGTCATGCGACAAGCCTAATCGTTCCGGGCCGCGACCAGGCCTGAAGGCCGAAGCCGGAGGCCCGATGCCCCCGAGCGCGTTGACACAGGCTCGCGGAGTGGGGCACTCTGAGCCGCGATGATGCCTCGCTTTGTCGTCGTGCTTTGTCTTGCCGCGGCATGCGCCGCCGCCGGTTGCCGGATGGCTGATGGGCCGATACCCATGCCTACGCCCGACGACACCAACCGCCTCGACGATCTCCGTCGCGATCTCGGCGACGTGGTCGGCGGCAACCCCGAAGGCCGCAAGAACTTCGTCGACGATCTGAGGGTGTTAGTGGACCTTGGAGACAAACCCGATGCCGCGCCGGCCATCGATCGCCTCGCGCAACAGGTCGCCGACGCGGCCGCCGCAAGCAAGGTCAAAGAGGCCAACGCGCCGCCGCTGCTGCTGCAGGTGTGGACGGCCGTTTCCGCGCGCGACCTCAGCGAGAAGCAGGTGACGCAGCTGCAGGCCGACATCAAGACCACGCTCACGGGTCTGGGTGTCGCCGAGCCGTCGGCGCAAGCCATCGCCAACCAGGTCGGCACCGTGCAGAAGGCGGTCACCGACCGCCAGCGGCGTTGGTACGAGGTGTTCTAGCAAGGCTCCCGGCTCCCGGCCCCCGGCCTTAAGCCCTGAGCCCTAAGCCTTCCAGCGTCTGCTGCAACAACGCCCAGGCTCTTTCCACATGGCGTTGTTCCGTCCGGTAATGACCAATCGCAAGTCGAATCACGAAACGTCCATCAAGCCTGGTGTGCGAGAGAAACAGCTCGCCGGTGGCGTTCACCGCGTCCATCAGGCGCTCGTTGAGTTCATCGACGTCCAGCGGTGACTGCCCGGCGGCGCCCCGGGCACGAAAGCAGACGGCGCTGAATGGTACCGGCGCAATGCGCTCGAAACGCGGATCTGCGTCGACCCAGCCGGCGAACAGGTGCGCGAGGCGCACGTGTTCGCGCAGCACGGCCCTCACACCCTCGGCGCCGAAGGTTCGCAGCACCATCCAGAGCTTGAGCGAGCGAAACCGGCGTCCGAGCTGGATGCCGGTGTCCATCAGGTTCCGCACGCCGCTATCGCCTTCGGCCGTCCTCAAGAACTCGGGCACCAGCGAGAACGCCGCCAGCAGCGCCGGCATCTGGCGGCAGTAGAGCACGCTGAGATCCACCGGCGTGAACAGCCACTTGTGGGGGTTGACGACGATCGAGTCGGCGCGCTCCCAGCCCTCGAAGTGCGGGCGCAGCTCGGGCAGGCTGGCGGCGACACCGGCGTAGGCCGCGTCTACGTGCAGCCACACGCCGCGCTTCTCGCAGATGGCCGCGATGTCCGCGATCGGATCGATGCTGGTCGTGGACGTCGTGCCGATCGTGGCCACGACGGCCATCGGGCGCGTGCCGCCCGCCAGGTCCTCGTCGATCGCCGCCGCCAGGGCCTCGGACTGCATCTGGAAATGGCGATCGGCCGGGATCCGCCGCAGCGCGGCGCGGCCGAGGCCCAGCACCATGAGCGCCTTGTCCACTGACGAATGCGCGTGATCCGAGGCGTAGATCGCGAGCCGCGTTCCCGAGGGGAGCCCCGACTCTCCGACGCCGGGCACCGCGCGCTCGCGCGCCGCCGCCAGTGCATGCAGCGTCGAGATCGACGCGGTGTCGTAGATGACCCCTTCGAAGCCCTCGGGCAGTCCGAGCAGGTGCCGCAGCCAGCCGAGCGTCGTCTCTTCGAGTTCGGTGGAAGCCGGCGAGGTCTTCCACAGCATCGCCTGCTGGTTGAGTGCCGCCGCCAGCATCTCGCCGAGGATACCGGGCGGACTGGCCGAGCTGGCGAAGTAGGCGAAGAATCCGGGGTGGTTCCAGTGGGTCAGCGCCGGTACCAGAACACGCTCGACGTCGGCGAAGATGACCTCGAAGGGCTCGCCGCGCTCGGGCGCCTGCCGCGGCAGCGCACGCCGCACGTCGCCCGGCGCCGCGCGCGACAGTACCGGGTACCGTTCGACCTGCTCCAGGTACGTGGACATCCAGTCCACGAGCGCGTGGGCCTGGTGCCGGAACTCCGCGGGATCCATCCCCTACTTGTGCGCGTTGATGTATTCGGTGACGAACGCGATCATCGCCGGCTCGCGCAGGCCGATCGCCTCCGCCTCCGCCCGCGCCTGTTCGACGGTCCACTTGTCCTGCAGCACGCGCTTGATCATCCACATGCCGCCGACGCGATTGGCCGAGCCGCAGTGGACGAAGACCGGCTGGTTCTTCGGGTCGGCGACGGCGCCGAGAAAGCTCGACACCGCAGCGGCATCGGGCATCGCGCTGTTGAACGGGAGGTGGAAGTACTTGAGGCCGGCGCTCTGCGCCGCGGCGCGGCCGGCTTCTATGTCGGCACCGGCCTCGGTTGCGGTGCGCAGGTTGATGACCGACACGTAGCCTTCGGCCTTGAGTGCCTTCATGGCCGACGGGTCGGTGGCTCCGGCGCACCCGACGGTGGCATCCACCTTCGAGTAGTTGCGGACGCCGGCGAGTTCGGCTTTGCGAACCTGGGCAGCCAGGGGGACGGCGATGGTGGCCGCAAGTGTGAGGGACAGGAATGCGCGCAGGGTCATGGTGCGTCTCCTGCGCGCATTGTACTTACAAGGGCGCGGCTTCAGCCGCGCCCGGCCAGGCCGGCCTGAAGGCCCGCCCTACGCCAGGTAAGGCCTCTAGCGTTCGACCGTCACGGTCACGGGGCTCTCGATCCGCACCGTCACCGGCGAACCCGAAGGTAGCGTCGCGGCGTTGCGGCCCCCCGCGGCCGTCGCCGCGGTGCCCGCGCCGGCGCCGATCGATCCACCGATCGCCGCGCCCTTCGCGCCGCCGAGGATGCCGCCGATGATGGCGCCGCCAATCGCGCCGCCGCCGATCTTGGCCGCGTTCTCGTTGCGCACTGAATCGCCTTCACGATAAATCGCCTCGGTCTCGATGGGCACGCGGGTGCCGTCGGCGAGCACGATCGACGTGAACCGGACGCCCAGCCGCGCCCGCTCGCGGAGGCGCGCGCCGCGCTCCACGAGCGTCACCTCGCCGCGCGCCTTCGCGCCGGCCGGAATGGCGACGTGGTCGCCCACGCGCACGTCGCGCGTCACGCTCGCAACGACTTCGTCTTCGACACGGGCCGTCTCGCTCGACACCGTGTTCTCGAGCTGCAGGCCGATCACCGACTGAGCGGGAAGCTCGAGATCCTCGAAGCGCGGCTGCGGTGTTGCCGGCGGCGCTTCGGCGACGCGGGGCAACTCGATCGGCGCGGGCACGAGCGGCGGCGGGGCCACGGCGACGGGCGCCGGCGCGGCAGCAGCGACGGGCGCCGGTGCGGCAGCCGGCTGAGACCGGGGCGCCGGCGCCCTGCGCGCTACGGGGGCGGGGCGCGCCGCGGGCGCGGGTGCCTCGGGCGTCGCTGTTGGGGAAGGAGGCGTCACCACTCCTTCCGATTCCTCGACAACGGGAGCGCTGACAGCCGCCGGCGGCGTTGATGTCTTGCCGGCCCTGGTCGTCACCAGCGCTCCGGCTGCCCCGGCGACCAGGCTGGCGCCAACGAGGATTCCGACGGTGGTGCTGGTGAGATTCATCTCCGGTGCTCCCTTTGGACCCTCTGTCGAGCAAGGGTCGTGCCCGGGCGGGCCGTGGGGATTATGCCCAAGATAGAGGCTTGTGCGCTGCGCAAGCGTCCTGTTCGCCGGGCGGTGTCCTGCGCCAGGGGGACGGCCAAACCGCGGGCGGCGGTCAGCCGGCGAACTTGTAGCCGAGTCCGTGCACGGTCAGGATGAGCTGGGGGTGCCTGGGGTTGTCCTCGATCTTCTGACGGAGCCAGGCGATGTGAACGTCCACGGTGCGGGTGGACGGCATCGCGTTGTAGCCCCACACCTCGTTCAGGAGTTCGTCGCGCGACAGCGCCGCGCCGCGGTGCTCGATGAAGTAGCGCAGCAGCTTGAACTCGCGCGCCGAGAGCTCCACCGGCACGCCGCTCTTGGTGACCTCGGCGCGGCGGAAGTCGATGGCGATGTCGCCGAAGCGGTGCGAGTCGCCTGGCGTCCCCGTGGCGGCGGTGGAGGCGCTGCGGCGCAGCAGCGCCTCGATGCGAGCCAGGAGCTCGGCCATCTCGAACGGCTTGACCAGGTAATCGTCGGCGCCCAGCTTCAAGCCAACCACGCGATCCACGACCTGGCCCCGCGCGGTGAGCATGAGGATGGGCGTCTGGACGCCTTTCTGGCGCACCGCCCGGCAGATGTCGAAGCCGTTGCCGCCGGGGAGCATGACGTCGAGCAGGATCACGTCGAAGCCGCCGCTCGACGCCTTGGCGAGCCCCGACGCGGCGTCGCTGGCGCTGTCCACGTCGAAGCCTTCGGCCGACAGGCGATCGGTGAGCGTCATCACGAGTCCGGGCTCGTCTTCGACGAGAAGCAGTCTGCGCGCCACTGTCTGGTCCAGAATCCTGGGGCGCTGTGTCAGGAATGGGCCGCGACGCTGGCTCCGCTCGCGACCGGGCTCGGCCGCGATTGCGGTGGCGCCACCGGCAGTGTGAGCGTGAATGTGGTGCCTGCATTCGGCCTGCTGCTGACGGCCACGCGGCCGCCGTGGGCGACCACGATGCGCTTGACGAGCGACAGGCCGAGACCGTTGCCGTGAATCTGTCCGGCCACGGCGTCCGAGCCGCGGTAGAAGGGCTCGAAGATGTGCGGCAGATCGGCCGGCGGAATGCCCGCGCCGTGATCGCTCACGGTGATGCAGATCTCGCGACGACGGGCCTGCCCCCGCTCGGCGCGCACCCCCACCCAGCGATCGGCGCCGCCATACTTGACCGCATTGGCCAGCAGGTTCTGCACCGCCGAGCGCAGCGCGCCGGCGTCGCCGAGGACGTTCGGCAGGTCCGGCGCGATGTCGCGCTGCACGGTGAGCCCGCCGTCGCCGGCCGCGGCAATGGCGGTGTCCACGGCCGCGTTGACGATCTCGGCCGGTGACACGGGTGCGGGGCTGCCGAGACCGGCGCCCGACTCGAGCCCTGCGTACTGCAGCACGCTCTCGATCATCTCGCCGAGACGTCGAGCCTCCGACTCGATCACCGTGCCATAGCGTTTGACGCGTTCGGTGTTGCCGACGACCCCGTGCGACAGATTCTCCGCGGCGGACCGGATGACCGCGACCGGCGTGCGCAGTTCGTGGGTGACGCCGGCGACGAACTCCATCTGCTGGTCGGCCAGGCGGTGCGCGCGGCGCGAGGCCGCGGCGAGCAGCGCGACGCTGACGCTGAGCAGAAGCAGCATGCCGAAGCTGATGGCCAGGTTGCGCCGCCGCGCGCTCGCGACCGCGGTCTCGAGCGAACCGCTGGCGTGCTGCACGATCAGCCGCCAGCGCCCGAGCTCTTCGTTGCGCGGGGGGAGATCGGCACGCCCCAGCCGCCGCTCCTCGATCGGGCCCTCCGGCGCGCCGAGACGGACGCCGCCCCCGCTCCCACCCCCGCGGCCGAAAAAGAGCCGCCCGCCGGCCCGCGCGCCGAAGAAGACTTCGCTCGCGTCGGCACCGGCCGGGTCCGCCGGGGCGTCGGGATCCGAGCGGTACAGCACGCGCGAGGGATCGCTCACCGAAACCACCGCCACGCGATAACTGTCGCCGTCCTGATGTATGAAATAACGCCGTGCCAGCGCCGGCAGGATCTCCTCCCGCATGTAGCGCAGATCGAGCTGCAGGATGGTGAAGCCGAAGACCGGGGTGATCGAGGCCGTGCGCGACCCGGAGCCGCCGCTGGGGCCGATCAAGTTGCGGAGCGGGCTGATGACCAGCGACTCCTCTTCGGTGAGCGCGAGACGGCGGTCGATCGGTTGGCCGGTGTTGAAGTCGCGCAACTGACGTTCGAACTCGGGACGCCAGCGGGCGACCGCCTCCGGCCACGCGGCCGGCTCGAACGCGTGGGGCTCCGGGTTGAACCTCCGGATCCGGAGGTCCGGACCCTCCGCATCGACGATGAAGATGTCTGAGACGAGGCGCGGGTGCTCCGAGGTATCCACCCATGCCTCGTACCGGTCGGTGTATTGCTCCGAGGCCCCGTCCCGGGCGGTAACCGGGCCCACTTGCAGGCTGAGCACGGCGCGTCCGACCTCGACGTCGAACGCCTCGCGGAACTGCAGTGCCGCGTTGCGAAGATTGCGCTGCATACGCTCGCGCTCGGCATCGCTCACCTGGCCGACCCACTGATACTGAAGAAGGGCGAGGGCAGGCAACAGCACCAGCAGCGCACCGGTGAGCAGAGTGAGGCCCGAAGGGCGGGGCAGCTTCACGCGGTCGAGTGTAACACGGACAAAAATCCCGTAAGTGATTGATTCCTAGGCTTTTACATTCTTAACAAATTCTTTGCCGGTGCTTAACCCGCGAGTGGCAGCCGACCTTCGATAATGAAGATTATGAAACGCTCGATTGCCGCCGCCCTCGCGGCGCTCGTTCTCGGAGCCTGCCTCGTCGCCGCGCCGCAGGCGCAGGAGGCGGCGGATGCCCCGAAGGGCGCCGCGCTCCTAGCCGAAGCCCGCAAGGCGATTGGTGGTGACGACAAGCTCCGGGCGGTGAAGACGCTGCAGTCGAAGGGCGTCTACAAGCGCACCGCCGGCAACAACACTCAGGAAGGCGACGTCGAGATCCTGATCGAACTGCCGTCCAAGTACCGGCGCAACGAGTTGAGCGGGGTCGCGGGCGGGCCTATCCAGGAACGCGTCGAGGTGCTCAACGGCGCCGACGTGTGGGACATCAATGCCACGGGCTTTGGTGGCGGGTTCGGCGGCTTCGGCGGACGCCGCGGCGGCGGTGACTTCGGCGGCCGCGGCGGCCAGGGCGGTCAACCCGGTCAACCCGGTCAACCCGGTCAACCCGGTCAACCCGGTCAGCCCGGTCAGGGTGCGCAAGCGGGCCAGCCGGGACAGGGTCGTGGCAACATCGACCCGGAGCGGCTGAAGGAACTGCAGCGGCGCCAGCGCCAGACCGAGCTCGCGCGCCTTTCGCTCATGTGGCTGCTCACGACCGACGCACCGGTCGTCTGGGTGGGCACTGCGGAGTCGCCCGAAGGTAACGCCGACGTCCTGGAGGTGCGGCCCGCCGAGGGGCAGGCCACGAGGCTCTTCCTCGATCAGGCGACGCACCTGCCGCTGATGATGACGACCACGGCCGGTTTTGGCCGTGGCGGGGGCGGCCGGCGTGGCCTGGGCCCCGACGCGGCCGTGCCACAGGTCGGCACGCCGACGCCGAACGACGGGCCCCGCCGCGGCGGAACCGCCGGTCAACCGATCACGATCGAAACCCACCTGTCCGAATACAAAGCGGTGAACGGCATCAAGCTGCCGCATCTCATCACGCGCGGCGTCAACGGCCAGACCAACGAGGAATGGGAAATCAAGAGCTTCAAGGTGAATCCCAGCCTCAAGGCGAACACGTTCACCAAATGAAACCAGCCCTCTTCCTCGTTCTCGGCCTGCTGGCCGCAGCGCCCGTTCTCGCTCAGAACGCCAACCAGGCGCAACTGCGTCTCGTCGTCGTCGATCAGACCGGCGCCGGCATTCCTTCGGCCACCGTCATCGTCACGCCCGCGTCGGGAGAACCGATCACCGTGATGTCGGACGAGCGCGGTCTGGCCACCGTGCCGCCCATCGCCACGGGCACCGTGAAAGTGCACGTCGAGTTTCCGGGCTTCGAAGCGTCGGATTCCACGCTCACGCTGCGCCGGGGTGCCACCAACCAGACCATCACCCTCGGCATCGCCGGCGTGCAGGAAGAAGTGGTCGTGAACGACACCGCCGGCCTGCTCGACGACCGGAGCGGCAACGCGCAGACGACGACGCTCGAGCAGTCGGAGATCGACGCGCTGCCCGACGATCCCGACGAGCTCGCCGAAGTGCTGCAGCAGATGACCGGCGGCTCGGGAGCGACCTTCCAGGTGAACGGCTTCCGCGGCGGCCGCCTGCCGTCGCGCGACGAGATCCGCCAGATCCGCTTCCGCACCAACTCGTTCGCCGCCGACAACCACGACGCGGGCCGCACGCAGATCGAGATCATCACCCGCCCCAACGTGCGTGAATGGAGCGGCAACGCCAACCTGGGTCTGCGTGGCGACGTGCTGAACGCGCGCAACGCCTTTGCCCAGACGGAGACGCCCGAGCAGTTCCGGCGCTTCAACACCAGCCTGCGCGGCCCGATCGTGGCCGGGAAGACGTCGATCCGCTTCGGTCTCGACGGGAACCGGGCCTACGACTCGCCGCCGATTTACGCGGTGAACGAGGACGGCACCCAGTTTCACGGCGTCGTCTACCGGCCCTCCGAGTCCACCAACGCCACGATCGGCATCGAGCACGCGCTGACGAAGAACCAGACGCTGCGGATGGAGTACCGCCGCAACCACTACAACGCGGAGAACCAGGGCGTCGGCGATTTCACGATGCCCGAGCGGGCCGTCGAGCGCACGACCAACGAGCATCAGGCCCGCGTCCAGGTCCAGGGCCTGATCGGCAAAACGACGCTGCACGAACTGCGCGTGCAGTTCAACCGGCAGGAAAACGAAGCGGCGTCGGTGTCGGACCTGCCGTCGATCAACGTGCTCGACGCCTTCAACCGCGGCGGCGCCGGCGTGAACAATCACGGCTACTCGCGCACGATCGAAGTGGCCGACAACGTGGACTTCAACCTCGGGCGCAAGCACGCCATGCGCGTCGGCGCGATGGTCGAGGGGGGAGTGAACCGGAACTTCGACGCCCGTAACGCGGCCGGCACCTTCACGTTCAGCAGCCTCGAAGCGTTCAACGCCGGTCTTCCGCTGCAGTTCACGCAGCGCAACGGCCAGGTGAACACGTCGTTCACGCACTACGAGCTGGGCTTCTACTGGCAGGACGACATTCGCGTGAGCCGCAACCTCTCCTTCAGCGTCGGCGTGCGGCAGGAGATGCAGTCGCTCATCGACGACAAGCTCAACGTGATGCCCCGCCTGGGCTTTTCGTGGAACGCTCCGGCCAAGCTGACGGTCCGCGGCGGCTACGGCACCTTCTACGACTGGTACGACACCGGTCTCTACGATCAGACGCTGCGCGTGAACGGCGTCTCGCAGCGTGACCTGCTCATTCTCAACCCCGGCTATCCCAATCCGTTCGTCGGCGGCAACGACAGCGTGATCCTGCCGGGCGGCCGCGTGCAGTCGGCGCCGGATCTGCAGATGCCGTACGTGCACCAGGCCTCGATCGGAGTGGAGCGGGCGCTCACCACGAACCTGCAGGCGCAGGTGTCCTATCAGTTGCTGCGCGGACGCCGCCTGATGCGGTCGGTGAACATCAACGCGCCCGGCGCCGATGGCGTGCGCCCGGAACCGAACATCGGCACCGTGACGCAGTTCGAATCGACCGGGCGCTCGGAGAGCGATCGGCTGACCTTCAATCTGAACTACCGCGTGCCGAACCGCCGCATCTTCATGGGCGGCAACTACACGCTCGGCCAGGTGAAGAACCATGCCGACAGCGCCACCACGCTGCCGGCGAACAGCCTCGATCCCGACGCCGAGTGGGGGCCGTCGTTCCAGGATGTGCGCCACCGCATGAACGCGATGGTCAACCTGCCGTTCTTCGTCGGCACGCGCGTCAATGCCAATGTCAACGCGCAGACGGCCACGCCGTTCACGATCACGACCGGCATCGACGGCAATCTCGATGGCGTCGTCAACGATCGGCCCGACGGCGTCGGGCGCAACACGGCGCGCGGCACCGCGCGCGTGGACGTGAGCCTGCGCGTGAGCCGCACCTTCTCGTTCGGCCAGCGGGGAGGCACGGGCGGCGGCGGGCGCGCCGGCAACGGCGGTCCCGGCGCGGGCGGATTCCCGGCCGGCGCGGCGCCGCAGTTCGGGCAGGGCGGCGCTCCCGGTGGTCCTGGAGGGGGCGGCCGTGGGAATCCGTTCAACGACAACGGACGGTTCGGCGCCGAGGTCTGGATCAGCGCCAACAACCTCCTGAACCGCGTGAACTATCTCAACTACGTCGGGAACCAGCTCTCGCCCTATTACCTGCAGCCCACGTCGGCGGCGCAGGCGCGGCGCATCGAAGTGGGGATGAACTTCCGCTTCTAGCGGGATTAGCGTGACCCGAGACGCGGGTCACGCGCAGTGTGTGGCAAACCGGCTCGAAACCGGTTCGCCAGCAACTACGCATACAATTTTCCTTCGTGAACGTGACGGTCGTCGGCGCAGGCATCATTGGCTGCGCCGCCGCATACGAGCTCGCGCGCCGCGGGGCGCGGGTTCGCGTGGTGGACCCACGGCCGCCCGGGCAAGGTGCCACTCGCGCGTCCGCCGGCATGCTCGCCCCCTACATCGAGGGGCACGTCTCCTCCCTTCTCCAGCTTGGCGTCCGGAGCCTCGCGCTCTACGACGAGTTCATCGAGCGGGTAAGCGCCGAGTCGGGCACTGGCATCGAGTACGAGCGCTGCGGCACGCTGCAGGTGGCGGCGGCCGGCGCCGAGGCGGTCCGTCTGGCGGCTCTGGCGCGCGAGCTCGCCGATGCGGGCGTGGTGCACCGCATGTTCGACTCGGAGGAGGCGCGCCGGCTCGAACCGCAGCTGGCGCACGTGCACCGCGCCCTCCTCATCCCGTCGCACGGTTACGTGCTGGCGGCGGCGCTCGTCGAATCGCTCGTGGCCGCGGCGACGAAGCGTGGCGTGGTATTCGAGACTGCCACCGTCACCCAGGTGGACAGCACCGCCTCGGGCACCTGCGTCCTCACCTCGAACGGTCGTCTCGAAGGCGATGCCGCGGTACTGGCGGCCGGGAGCTGGTCACCGCTGATCGCGGTGCGCGCCGGGCTCCAGGCCGCCCCGGCCCAGGCCGCGAGGCCCGCGGTGCGGCCCCTGCGCGGACAGCTCCTCCAGCTCGAAGTGGAGGAGCCGATTGCGCGGCACGTCGTGTGGGCGCCTGGCTGCTACCTGGTGCCCCTCCGTGACGGCTCGGTGCTCGTGGGCGCCACGGTCGAGAACGCCGGCTTCGACGAACGGCCTACCGCCGGGGGCGTGCGCGGCCTGCTCAACGCGGCCACGACCTGGTTTCCGGCCCTCGAGAACGCCGTGTTCCGCGGCGTGCGCGTCGGCCTCCGCCCCGGCACCGACGACGAGCTGCCGATCGTCGGGCCCTCCGCCACCATGCCACGGGTGTTCCATGCCACCGGCCACTTCCGCAGCGGCGTGCTGCTGGCGCCGCTCACGGCCTCGCTCGTGGCCGACCTGGTCGTGGACGGGCGCGAAGGACCGGGCATGGAGTTGATGCGCCCGGCCCGAGTAGGCTTGTGAGGCCGTCCGCATCGCATCATGCGCCTCAAGAAACTCTATAGCTCGCGGGAGGTCGCGTCGCTGACCGGGCTGTCGGCGCGCCAGCTCCAGTGGTGGGACTCGAAGCGTCTCTTCACGTCGGCCGTCGCGTCGCAGCGGACCGAAGCGGGCGGCTACACCGAACGCCGCTACACGCCGCTCGACGTCCTGGAGCTGCAGGCGCTGGCCGACCTGCGGCAGCGCGGGTTTTCGATTCCCCGCCTGCGCCACCTGCTCGACACGCTGCGAGACGTCTTCCACATCCGCCTCTACGAGGCGATCGGCGACGGCGGACCGATGACGCTGTTCGTCGGCGGCGATCAGATCTTCGCGCGGGCGCAGGACGGCCGGCTGATCAACCTCGACGAACCGACGCAGCCGCTGCTGATGGTGGGGGAGGAATTGCCCTTGCGGCCGGTGACGGCCAGGGAGCGCCGGCGCAAGCCGCCGGCGCGGCGGTTAGCCGCGCGGCCGCCCGCCCGAAGGGCGGGCAACTAGACACTGCTCGCTACTTACTCGATCGGGAAAACCTTCGCGAGGTCGTCGGCCGGACGGGCAATGACGTGAACGCCGACCAGCTCGCCCACGCGGCGGGCCGCGGCGGCCCCAGCGTCGGTGGCAGCCTTCACCGACCCGACATCGCCGCGGATGATCGCGGTGACCAGCCCGGCATCCACCTTCTGCCAGCTCACGAGAACCACGTTGGCCGTCTTGAGCATGGCGTCGGCCGCCTCGATCATGCCGACCAGGCCGCGCGTCTCGATCATGCCGAGGGCGTCGCCGACGGGAGGTTTATCGTTCGCCACTGGTAAGGCGGGATTCTACCACCTCTACCAACCCTGACGGGCACGCAGCGCGGTGATGTGCGCCACGTGGTGGCGCGAGTGCCAGCCGTAGTTCTGCGTGTGCTCGTCGAGAGTGAAGACGCGCCCGTGCTCCGGGTGCACGAAGGTGCGGCCGTAGTCGGCGTCCGACATGCCCGCGTACACCTCGACCCAGCGGCGGTGCAGGCCGTCGAGCAGGTTCAGCGAGAGCTCGATCGGCAGCCGGGTGTCGGCGAGCAGCGCCCAGGCGTTCTCGTCGTACGGCTTGATCGTCGGGTGGTCTTCCGTGAGCGCGAGCTTCACGCGGATGAAGCCGTTCATGTGGCTGTCGGCGACGTGATGCACCAGCTGGCGCACGGTCCAGCCGCCGGGGCGATAGGGCGTGTCGAGCTGACGATCGTCGAGGCCGGCGACCGCGGCGCGAATCTCGTGTGGCAAGGCAGCGATGTCGGCGATGTCGGCCGCCCGGCGTGCCGCGGAGGGTGGCACCGTGGTGAAACGTCCCAGCGGATATCTCAAGTCGTCCGTGGTGAGGTCTGCCATGAGGTTTTGTACATCGGAATCCGGCGGTGATCTCACACAGTAAAATCATGGATTACATGCGCGTGGTGATCGCCGACGAGCCGCTGGTGGAACGTGTGCTCGACGACACGTACCCGATATGGCACGAGGGGCTCTCCCGCGAGGCCTATTCGAAGTGGAGCCGGGGCCAGCTGCGCACGCCGTGGGGCCGGGAGCACCTGCAGCGGTTCGTCCTGCTCGACGAGCGGGACGCGCACGTGGCGTCGCTCAAGCGCTATCGCTATCCGGTCCACATGGACGGCCGCGACGGCTGGATGTGCGGAATCGGCGCCGTGCTCACCGCGCCGGCCCATCGCGGGCAGGGGCACGCCTCGCGTCTGGTAGCGGACGTGGTGGAGCAGTCGCGCGCCGAGGGTGCGCTGCTGGCCGGACTGTTCTCGGAGATCGGCACCGCGTTCTACGAGCGGCTCGGGTTTTCCACCGTGGCGCTCGACGAGGTCTCGGTGCGCGTCACTCGCCGCGACGGATCGCCGGCGATGCTCGTGCGATCGGGCGACGACCGCGATCTGCCTGGGCTCGCAGCCATGCACGCGACACGTGCGTCCGGGGCACGGCTGGTGTTGCGGCGGGACGCGCCGCTCATTCACTACGCGCTCGCCAAGAAGCGGCTGTTCGCCGGGCTCAGCGCGCGCGGCTCGCGGCAGCTCGAGTTCTTCGTGGCCGAAGAAGGGGCGAGCGCCGTCGCCTACGTGGTCTTGTCGCAGAACGAGTACGGGTGGACGCTCGAAGAGGCCGGCGATCGCGATCCAGCCGGAGCCAGGCTGGGCGGGATGCTCCAGGTGTTACTGGCCCGGGAGCCGTCGCATCGCGACCCGGTGATCCGCGCCTGGTGGCCGCGCGCGTTTCCCGTGCCGCCGCAGCTCACGCTGTCGAATCGAAGCGACCCCAAGGACGTCTTCATGGTGCGCCCCCTGGCCGGCGGCATCGAACCGCCGCCGGGTCCGGAGGGCGTGTTCTGGTGGAGGAGCGATTATTTCTGATTCTTGAAAGGCTCAGGGCTCAAGGCTTAAGGCGTGGACGAGCCCGGCTTCGCCGGTCTCGTCGGCCACGGCTTGTCACAGGCGTTTTGTCATGCCCTGAGCCGTGAGCCCTGAGCCTTCATTGGCCAGGTTCGATCTTCAGCACGGCACCGAACGTCTCGTCGGTGAGCGCATACAGGAACCCGTCAGGCCCGGGCTTCACTTCGCGGATGCGCTGTTTCAGGTCGCCAAGAAAAATCTCCCGGCCGGTGGGCAGCCCCTTGGGATTGAACTGCACGCGCTGAATGTGCTGGCCGGTATTGCCGCGCATCGCGCCGACGAACGCGTTGCCCTTCCACTGCGGAAACTTGTCGCCGTTGTAGAACGAGAGCCCCGAGATGGCGATCGCCGGCACCCAGTAGACGACCGGCTCTTCGTAGCCGGGAGCGGTGAAGCCCTTGCCGACCACGGTGCCGTCGTAGTTGCGGCCCAGCGACACTTCGGGCCAGCCGTAGTTCTTACCCTTGACGATCTGGTTCAGCTCGTCGCCGCCCTGCGGCCCTTCCTCGGTGGACCACAACGTGCCGTCGATCGGATTGACGTAGAGGCCCAGCGGATTGCGGTGGCCGAGCGTCCAGATCTCGGGCTTGTAGCCCGCCCTGCCGACGAACGGATTGTCGGGCGGCACGCCGCCCTCGGTCGTGATGCGCACGATCTTGCCGATGTGCGAGTTGGGATCCTGCGCTTTGAGAGCGATGTTGCGATCGCCGAGCGAGACGAACAGGTTGCCGGCGGGATCCCACGCGAACCGGGTGCCGTAGCTGCCGGTCGCCGGCCCCAGGACGCCCGCGAGTTTTTCAGTGCCGGGAGCGCCGTGATACGCGTCGGCGACCCAGATGTCCTTCCCCTCGGTGAGCGTCGAACCACCGTCCCACTTCGCACGGTAGACGGCCGTGGTCGCGTCGTTGCCGCCACCGGTGCCCGGCTTCGCGTAGGCGATATAGATGCGGCGGTTGGCCGCAAACTGCGGATCCAGCGTCACGTCGAGCGCGCCGCCGAGGCCGACCGCGAGCGACTGTGGCATCGGGCCGATCGGCGCCGGATCGACGGTGCCGTTTCGAATCACTCGCAGGCGGCCGGGACGCTCGGTGACGAGCATGCTGCCGTCGGTTGCGAACGCGATGCCCCACGGATGATCGAGCCCCTTGATCGCGGTGACGTGGATGCGACCGCGCCCCGCCGGCAGGTCCCACGGGCCCGCCCCCAGCGTGTCGGTCGGTGCTGGTCCGCGACCGCGCACGCCCTGGGCGGGAGCCGGCGCGGCGCCTGCTGCAGGCGCCTGCTGCGCCGAGGGCGTCTGGCCCGCGAGCAGCGCGACGAATCCCACCACGGTGGCCACCCACGCGGCGGCCGCCACTTTCGCCATCGATTGCGTCAGCATGAGGATGGATCTTACGCGATGTGCTTCAGCGCGCGAGGAGGTCGAGCGTCACGGCCTCGGCGGGCCCAGTCCTCAGCGTTCGATGACTTTGAGCGCCACCGTTTTCGTCTCGCCGTCGCGTAGGGCGAGGCGTGACGCGCTGTCGCGCAGGCGCTCGAGGAACTCGGGATCCTGCCACTCGCCCTCTTCCACGTAATCGATCGCGGCCACGAGATACGGCCTGCCGCCGGGCAGTCCCCGCAGCATGAACCGGCCCTGGGTGTCGGCCCGCGCGGTGCGCAGGTAGCGCGTGGGGAACGTCCAGAGCGCCGGGTCCTCGGCGAAGACGACGACGGTGTACGCCGTGGCCTCCTGATTGCGCAGTGTGGCCGTGCCGTTGACCTCGCTCACTCGATCGGTGAGCACGATGCGCGCGTTGGTCACCGGTTCGGTGCCGCGCAGTTCCAATGTTCCGTCCGTGACGTCGACGCTGCCGACGACGATCGATTTCACCATCCACTGCGACGGCAGGTTGTCGACGCGAAGGGCAACCGTGCCGTTGAGCGAGGACAGCTGAAACGCGCCCGCGGCGGTGACGGCCGACTGGTTCCCGCCCTGGCCGAACGTGTTGCGCAGCTGGCGTCCGGCGACGCGCAGGTTCGACATGGTGATGGGCGCGGTGCCTTCGGTGACGATGGTGCCGGCGATCGACGCGCCTCGTGTCAGGGTGATCGTGATGCCCGTGACGTCGCTGTCGCCGACGACGAGCGACACAGTGCCGACCTCGGCGTCGGCGTTGCGCACGACACCGCCGCGCCCGCGGCCGTTGGTGTCGGCAACGACCGCGCGGAGCCCCGCGCGCGCAGCGAGCACATACGATCCCGGCGCGACGTTGGCGATGGTGAACGCCCCGTCGGGTTGAATAGCGCCGCCCATCGTGGCCCTCGGACCCTCGCCGCCGTCGCCCGCGTTGGTCAGCATCACCGCGCCGCCGCCGGCGTCCCCGCTGGAGCTCACGACCGTTCCCGAGACGCGCACGAGGCGCACCGGCAGCAGCGAGAAGCCGATGCTCATCTCCTCGCCGGCGCCGACCGACACGCGCTGGGCCTCGGCGACGTTACCGGTGCCGGGATAGTAGGTGGCGGCGTAACCGGTCGCGTCGTCGGACGCATCGAAAAAGTTGGCGCGGAGGGTGGCACTCACGTAGTAGTCGCCGGGCGCGAGGCCGTAGAGCCGGAACGCGCCGGTGTCGTCGGTCTGGTCGTCCGCCCCGACGTTAATCAGCCGGCGGCGCCCCTCGAACATCTGACTCCGCTGCACCCGTACTTGCACGTTGGCAACGGGATCACCCGCGTCGTCCTGCACGCGGCCGCTGATCACTCCGCCGCGGAGGAGGGCGAAGCTGGCGCCGTCCACCCGCTGGCCGTCGGTGAGCTGGATCGGCGAGACGGTTTCGAACGGCCGGCGCTGGCCGAGCCGCTGGGTGACGTAGCCCGCCTTGGACGCCGAGAGCGTCCACTGGCCGGCCGCCAGATCGCGCAGCTCGAAGCGGCCCTCGTTGTCGGTCGATGCGACCCGTCCGCCTGGCATGCCGCTGATGTTGGCGCGTACCTGCGCGCGGCGGACCGGCGTGCCGGTGTCGGAGAGCACCCGGCCGCGGATCACCGCGGTTCCGGTTGGCAACTGTCCGCGGCCCCGGAAGAACTGGCCGGCCCCGCGGCCCCCGCCGGCCCCGCGGCCGTCCGCCTGGCCTCCCGGGGCCGGGGCCGGGGGCGGGGGAACGCCAGGGCCCGCACCCCGCTGGCCGAGCAGCACGGGGCCGCACACAGCGGCTCCGCACACGAGCAGAATGGCGGCGCCTACACGCCGGGGGGCAGTCACGACGTGAGTATAGACGTGCCGGTCGGGCCGGCGGTTGCCCCGCGGCCGCGCGATTCGGAGGTTCCGATTCGACCTCCCGGCCGGGTAGAATCCGGCCACATCCAGGGAGGATTCGTGATTCCAGAGCGCTACGCCCCGTACACCTACGCGCTGTTCCGCATCGTGTTCGGCTTGCTGTTCTTTTGCTTCGGGCTCCAGAAGGTGGCCGGCTTGTTCGGAGGCCAGGCGGTGCAGCTGATGTCGCTGCAAGGGGCTGCGGGGACCGTCGAGACGGTCTGCGGATTCCTGATCATGATCGGGTTGTTCACGCGGCCAGCGGCTTTTCTGGCCAGCGGCGAGATGGCCGTGGCCTTCTGGTATATCCACGTGATGACCATCGCGATGGGGAAGGGTCTCGGGATCCCCGCCGCCCTCGTGCCGCTGAACAACGGCGGCGTGGACTCGGTCGCCTTTTGTTTCGCGTTCCTCTACATCTGCTCGCGCGGCGCGGGCTTGTTGAGCGTCGACAGAAGCATGGGCCGGAAGAGCTGACAGGGGAACCAGCATGAGACTCAGGGCCGTCGCAGTCTTCGCCGGAGTCGTCGCGCTCGCCGGGGCGGCGTCCGCGCAGGTGCGGATCGTTCAAACCAACTCGGGCAACACCAACAACGTCCACCTGATCGATCCCGCGACCCATCGCATCGTCGGTGAGATCACGAACGTGCCGATCAACCACGGTGCGGCCGCCTCCCCTGACGGGAAGTGGCTGTACTTCAGCAGCGAGGCCGAACAGACGCTCCACGTGGTGGACGCGAAGACGCTGCAGACGACGAAGAAGATTCCGCTCTCGGGCCGGCCCAACAACATCTCGATCGGCCGCGACGGGCGCCGCGTCTACGTCGGCATCGTGTCGGCGCCTGGGGCGGTCGACGTCATCGACGCGGCCTCGCTCGAGAAGGTGAAGTCGATTCCGACCAAGGGCGGCATCCACAACGTGTACGTCACGCCCGACGGCCTGCACGTCGTCGCCGGATCCATCGCCGGCCGGGTGATGACCGTCATCGACGCGAAGACGGAGGAGCCGATCTGGACGCTCTTCAGCGAGGGCGTGCGGCCGATTGCCTTCGAGAAGAACCCGGACGGTTCGACCAAGCGCCTGTTCGTGCAGATCTCCGAGCTGCACGGGTTCGCGATCGTGGACTTCGCGGCGCGGAAGGAAGTGGGCCGCGTGATGCTGCCCAACGACATTCCGGCGGAGAAGGTGGACAAGGGCCCGTTCAACGCCTCGCCGTCGCACGGCCTGGGCGTCGCGCCCGACGGGAAGACGCTCTGGGTGACCAGCCGCCCCAACGCGCGCGTATACGTCTACTCGTTGCCCGACATCACCCTGCTCGGCCACGTCGAGCTCGGCGGCCGCCCCGACTGGGTCACGTTCACGCCGGACAGCAAGACGGTCTACATCTCTACGGAGAACACCGATTCCGTGATCGCCGTAGACGTGGCGAGCCGCAAAGAAGCCGCCCGCATCACCGTCGGCGACGCGCCCAAGCGCAATATCACGGTGGTGATG
>Ga0173480_10000097_pt1 | contig 22566 bp, 20 predicted proteins | sample NitcycUS209509C1_FD_122622 | JGI IMG/M metagenome (GOLD analysis project Ga0173480, IMG submission 122622) | Soil microbial communities from Arlington Agricultural Research Station in Wisconsin, USA - Nitrogen cycling UWRJ-S209-509C-1 (version... | ecosystem: Environmental > Terrestrial > Soil... | reverse complement strand
CCCACGCCGGCTTCGAACAGCATGCGGTTGGTCGCCGTCTCCGACCACGTCACCTGGCGCACGCGCGGATGCGCGTTGAGGTAGCCGCCGATCTCGGGCGAGGTCGTCGAGCTGAGGCCGCCGAGGCCGAGCGGGCCGTAGACGGACCCCGACTCCGGCTGGTTGCGGCAGCCTTCTTCATCGGGGCTGAACGTCGATCCGTTGCACGGGTGCTGCTCGTCCCAGTGCACGTTGAACTTGTCCTTGCTGGTCGCCTGATAGGTGAGCCGCACGGTATAGAGCCGCCAGCTCTCGGCGCCGCGCACCTCGCGGCTGGGATCGGGCGCGTACAGGAACTTCGTGGGGTCCCCGGCGTTCAGGTTGGGGAAGACGTTGGGGATCGATCGGTGCTGCCCCTCGTCGCGCACCGCGACGCGGTACCAGAGACGGTCCTTGACGATCGGCCCGCCGATCCCGAAGGTGAAGTCCCACTGCTTGAGGAGCTTGCCCGGCGTCGTCAACCCGGCGGCGCGCAGGTCGTCGTTGTAGTTGCTGCCGATCATGCCGCCGCCGACGCCCGACAGGTAGGCGTTGCCGGCAATGGTGTTGCCGCCGCTCTTCGGCACGATGCTGAGCGTGGGGCCGCCGACCTCCGCTTCGCCGAGGCCGCCCGAAGTGGTGGTGACGACTTCCTGCGCGTTCGAGATGTCGGCGACGTAGGTCGAGACGCCGCTGCCCCCGAGGCCCGCCCCGACGTTCAGCCCGTCTACCTGCATGCGCCCTTCGTTGTTGCGGCCGCCGGCGCCGCCGAACACGGTCATCTGCGGCGTCACCTGCACGTCGGTCGGGCCGCCGCCGATGGTCACGATGCCCGGAATCAGCAGCGCCGTCGCCGCCCACGATCTCGCCGTGGGAATCGACGTCAGCACCTCGCTGTTGATGGTGGTCTGGCGCCGGATGCTCTGCACGTCCACGATCGGCGTGACGCCGGAGACCGTGATCGTCTCGGTCACGCCGCCGACGGCCATCTCGGCGTCGATCGCCGCGGTGAACGAGCCGGTGAGCTCGATGCCTTCGCGCCGCACCTGGTTGAACCCGGGCAGGGCGAAGGTGACGGTGTAGGTGCCGGGCGGCAGGCCGACGATGCGGTACAGGCCGCTGGCGTCGGTCACGGCTGTGCGAACTTTCTCGATGAGCGCCGGGCTGGCGGCCTCGACGGTCACGCCGGGCAGCGAGGCGCCGGACGCATCTTTGGCGGACCCCGAGACCGACGCTTGCGCGAAGGCGACCCCGGGAAGAAGGGTCGTGACTGCGACGAGAAGTAAGGCCCGAAGGCAGCAACGCATTGTGAACAGCCTCCACGAACTAGGTGGTTGCGTTTCGTCTGACGAAACAAGGTTCGACGTCGTGCGGGCGTAGCCTATACCAGATCGCTATAGATCAGATTCGGTCTCGGACTGACCCCAGGGAGGTAGGACGAGCGGAAGAACACGGAAAGTAGGGGAGGCGAAGGCCCGCCCCTGGCTGGAGCGGGCCCGCGACGACGACTCGTCTATCAGCTGCGTGCGCTGGCGCCTGTCCTTCGGCGCCGGCGCGCGGCGGACTTGGCCTGGCGCGACAGCGCCTTCGTGGACACCGTGTTCTTCGGCTCGCGCTGGAGCTTGCGCCTCATTGCGCGCGAGCGCTTCGCCGAAGGGCGGGCGTGGCGCTTGGCGGCGCGGGTGGCCGATGCGGCGCTGCGCCTGGTGCTGGCCTTGGCGGTGCGCGGCGGAGGCGGCAGCTTGATTCCGGCGCGGCGGGCTTTCGACAGCCCGATCGCGATCGCCTGCTTGGCGGAGCGCGCGCCGTGCTTGCCTTCGCGGACGTGTTTGATCTCCTCGTGCACGAACTCGCCCGCCTGCGTCGTCGGCGACTTGCCCGCACGCTTGGCCGCGCGGGCCTTCTTCAACGTTCTCTTCTCTGGCATCGCCATCTCCTTCCCTGGCGCAGTCATCGACGTGGGGGCTGGTCTTGCTGACCCGCCCTCTGTGGTACGTGGCTGCGTGTCTTCAGACCCGCCTCGTCCACTGATCGAAAGGGGTCAAGCAAGGCGTACACCGGCCTCAATCCTGCATTCCACGTGCAGTGAAAGAGGAGGAACCCATGAAGCGATTCATCGCAAGAGCTTGTCTCGTCGCGCTGTGCGCCGGCACCGCCTTCCCTGTGGCGGCTCAGTCGGGAGCCAAGGACGAGGCAAAGAAGGCTGGAGAAGCCACAAAGGAAGCGGGTAAGGCAGTTGGCGATGCCGCCGAGCATGCTGGCAAGGCCACGGCGAAGGCCACCAAGAAGAGTGCGAAGTCGGTGAAGGGTGCCGTCACCGGCGAGGTGACCGTCACCTGCAACGATGGTAAGCCGCACAACGGCAAGACCAACACCGAGGCGTGCGCCGAGCACGGCGGCGTCAAGCAGTGACACGTACGCGCCCGCGGGCCCGGGAGCCACGGCTCCTCCAGGCCCGCGAGCGCCTCGTGCGCGCTGCAGCGCGCACGGTCTTCTAGGCTGGGCCGGCCAGCGCCATCCCCTCGCGGATCTTCGATTTCAGCTTCTCTACGTAGCGCTGCTGCTCGCCCGGCGTGAAGCCCCCGGCCCGGAACGCGTCGCGCCACTGCTCGTCCGACACGCGCGACATCAGCCGTGACGCCCACACCACGTGCTCGACCGTGATCGTGTCCACGACCTTCTGGTGGATGCCTTTGTAGTGGAACCTCACCTGCTGGCCGTCGACTTCCTTGATGAATCCCTGCTGTTCGAAGTCGTCCACGTCGTTGCGCGATCCCTGGCCCATCCCGCGCATCGGTGTCCACCTGAGGAACGGGGGGAACGACGTCTTGCCGAGCGAGGCGCCGAGGTCGCGGACAACGTAGACGCGCGTTGGACCGCTCTGCGGGTTCGGAATGTCGTAGATCTTGTTGTTCGAGGTCTTCCAGTCCCAGTTGTTCAGCATCATGTTGACCACGACCAGCCCTTGGAACGGCTGGCTGCCAACGAACTGGTTCTCGTACCACGACCAGTCGCCCACCACTTTGGCCTCCTCGCTGTCGCGGCGGAAGCGCGCCAGACGCAGGCTCGCCGGGTCCACGCTCGCGCCGTCGAGCGTCCAATCGCGCAGCAGGTATATGGGCGGCTGGTGGAAGCCGAGGCCCCACAGAATTCGAGACGCGGCCACTTCTGGCTGGGCTTCCTTGCCGACCTTGACGCTCCACTTGACGCCCTGCCGATCGCGAACGTCGTAGCCGCCGCTGTAGCCCTTGGTATCGACGGCGAGCAGCTCGTAGCGCGCTGATTCTGCAGGCGCGAGCGCCTGACCGCCGGGGCCGTCGAAAAAGTTACGCGACCCGAGATCGGCGGGGTCGATCCACAGCGCCGAGAAATCGACCTTTGGCTCGTCGAGGCTGATCTTGGGCCCCGACACGGGGGCGCACGACGCCGTGAGCAGCGTCAGCGCCAGCATCCATCGCCAGCTGTTCCGTTGTAAGTTTTTCCTCACGCGGCTCGACTGAGCAACGACCGTGCCCAACGCGGTTGGCTACCTCGGCGCTTGACAGCGGCGGCGCGCTGACCCGACAGTGTCGGCCGTGCGGTACACCCTGCCTGCGATTGGCGCTCCCCCTCCGCCGCAACCTTTGCCAAAGGTGGCGGTGGAGGAGCACTTCAACTTCCTCACCGCGCCCCCCGGCGACGCCTGCCAGATCGACCTGACGCGCCTGGTAGCCGCTATGGGCTACGACGCGACGTGGTCGGCCCTGGTCGGCGAACGTCTCGTGGACTTCGACCAGCGGGTCGCCGCGATGGACGCGGCCGGCATCGACGTCAGCCTGCTGTCGCACACGGTGCCGGGCGCGCAGGGCATCGCCGACCCGGCGCTCGCCGCCGCGGCGGCGCGCGACGTCAACGACTTTCTCGCCGGGCAGGCGATTGCGAAGTACCCGTCGCGATTCGCCGGGCTGGCCAGCATCGCGATGCACGATCCGGCCGTCGCGGCCGCGGAGCTCGAGCGTGCGGTGACGCGACTCGGGTTCAAGGGCGCGATGATCAACGGCTACTCGGACATCTCCGGCGGACAGGCAGAGTATCTCGACGCGCCGCGGCTGCTGCCGTTCTGGGAGGCGGCGGCAGCGCTACGCGTGCCCGTCTATCTCCACCCGCGCGCCGCGCTCGACCAGCGGATCTACGAGGGCCACACCGAGCTCGTGGGCGCTGCCTGGGGATTCGCGCCGGAGGCGGCCACGCACGCCCTGCGTCTCGTCTTCAGCGGTCTGTTCGATCGCTTTCCCTCGCTCACCCTCGTGCTGGGCCACCTCGGCGAAACGCTGCCGTACTTCGCCTGGCGGATCCAGCACTGCTTCGAGTTCAACCCGGCGGGGAAGCGTCTCCAGCGCCGCCTGCAGGACTATCTCTGCGACAACTTCTACGTGTCCACGAGCGGGTTCTTCAACGATCAGGCGCTGATCGGCGCCGTCTTGACGATCGGCGCCGACCGCATTCTCTTTGCGGTGGACTATCCCTACGAGCCGATGGATCCGGCGGCGGCCTGGCTCGATCGAGCGCCCATCAGCGAAGGCGATCGACGAAAGATCGCCCACCTCAACGCGCGCGCCCTCTTCAACCTCCCGCCTGCACTCTGACGGCGGCGAGGACGTCACGGCCGGCAGGTCGATCCCGTCCGCTCACGACGGCTGTGGAACGAGCACCGTCACCGCACCCGGTTCCACCTGAATCGTCAGCGGCGTGCTCGAGGCGTCCATCAGCGCGTCGTCCACGTGCATCGGACGCGGCGAGCTCACGTCCACGCGCGTGGCCGATTCCGTCGGCAACTCCAGCCGCGACGTACGACCGCTGAGTCGATCGTCGATGTATTCGGCCAGCCGGCTCCGGTGTTCTTCTCGAGCCGTGACCACAGTCAACAGACCGTCGCACGTGTTGCTGCCGGGTGCCAGTTCGAGGTTGGGTCCAACCGCGCTGGCGTTGAGCACCTCGACGAGCAGGAAATCGCCGGTGCGGCGTTCGCCGTCTACGAAGAACACCCACGGGCGCGGCTCGAGACGGCGGAGTGCGTCGGCGTAACGCCGCAACGCTGGCACGAGCTGCCTCGGCGGGTCGTCCGAGGGGACCGGCTGCGTCCGGATCTCGCGCATGCACGACTCGACGAGGCCGCCGCCGATGCCCTCGACGAATCGCCGGGTGCTGCCGTTGCAGCCGATGACGCCGAGATCGAACGGCTGCAGCCGCGCCGACTCCCACCCCGAAACCAGCCGTTCAGCCGGCGCGCTGAGGCCGAGCGTGAAGCCGATGTTGTTGGCCGTGCCGACCGGGAGGATCGCCAGCGGGACCGTGCTGCCGGCCAGCGCCTTCGCGGCCGCGGCAATCGTGCCGTCTCCGCCAGCCGCCACGGCCAACTCGACGGGTGGCTCTGCCAGACGCGCGGCGTCGTCCTTCCGGTCGATCACGCGCACGAGCTCGTGGCCGGCGCGGACGAGCAGGTGGCGCAGCGCGCCGAGCGACGCGCCCTGGCCCGCGCGAGGATTGAAGAGCAGTGCGACCTTCACCCGTACCCCATCGGTAGCATCAGGATTCAAGAACTGGTCCGCTCGGGCGTGGCGAACGGTTTGCACGGCTACGGGCGTGCGCATTCTCGTGTCGAACGACGACGGCATCTACAGTCCCGGTATCGCCGCGCTCGCGGAAGTGGCCTCGGAGTTCGGCACGGTGCGCGTCGTCGCGCCCGACCAGGAGCGGTCGTCCACCGGTCACGCCATCACGGCCTCGCGGCCGCTGTCGTACCGCGTGACGAACATCAAGGGATTGACCGCCTATCGTGTCAACGGGACGCCGGCCGATTGCGTGTCGCTCGGCTTGTATCACTGGGAAAAGGTGGATCTGGTGTTGTCCGGCTTGAACATGGGCCTCAATCTCGGAAACTCGCTCTGGCACTCGGGGACGCTGGCCGCGGCCAAGCAGGCGGCGCTGCTCGGGCTGCGCGGCATCGCGCTCAGCGCGCCATCCGGCGTCGAGCCCGACTACGACTCGTTCAAGCCGTGGATGCGTCAGGTCATAAGACTGCTGCTGCCGGAACACGGTCTGCCGCTCGTGAACGTGAACTTTCCGCGAACGCCGCGCGGCCTGGTCTGGACGCGCACCTCGGTGCGCCGCTACGACGGGAAGATCGTGCCGGTGAAGGATCCGGCGGGGCGCGAACTGTACTGGTCCACGGTGACGCCGATCGAAGACGCCGAAGCCGGCACCGACCGCTGGGCGCTGGAGCAGGGATGGACGTCGCTGACGCCGCTCCGTCTCGACCTCACCGACGAGCGGCAGCTCGAGGAGGTCCGCGGCCGCATGCCGCTCGACGATCAGCTGGCCAGAGCCATCTCGCCGGAGACCTCGTCGCCCGAGGCCGCGCAATCGGTGCGCGACGACGAGGCCGGCGTGTCGCTGACGAAGACCGGTCCGCCGGCGCCTGCCGGCGCCGGACGCGTGCCCTGAGGAGCTCGCCGCCGGCGAACAGCTGAACGTCGCGGCTGGTATCCTCGTACGTCGATGGGCCGCATCTTCCTGCTTTCCCCCGCCAACTGCGGCGGCCGCCGCGCCGGGCAGATTCTGTCGGATCGCGCCGAATTCACTCTGGCCCGGCGGCTCCGGTCGCCCGCCGGAGCGCCGTTGGGCGAGGTGTTCGCGTTCATGAGCGGGCTCTATTTCCGCGGCAAGCTGGCCTACGCCCGCTGTTTCACCCGCCCGCCCGACCCGGACGACCCGATGGCGGCCGGGGGCGTGCTGGTCATCACGCCCAACGCGGGGCTGCGCAGCGCCGACGTCGTCGTGACGCGCGAGTCGATTCGGGCCTTCGCGGGCGAGCCCATCAGCCTCGACAACGAACGGTATCTGCGACCCCTGGAACGGAGCGCGCAGGCGCTACGGGCCAGCGTCGGGCCCGACTGTGACGTGGTGCTGCTGGGCAGCGTAGCGTCGGGGAAGTATGTCGAGGTGCTGCAGCCGGTCTTCGGCGACCGGCTGCTGTTTCCGCCGTCGTTCGTCGGCCGCGGCGACATGTCGCGCGGCGGCCTGATGCTGCGCTGTGTCGAGAGCGGCGAGGAGCTCGACTACGTCCCGATCGCCGGCGCCACGCGCCACGGCCCGCGCCCGCCGAAGCTGGCGCCGCTCCGGAGTGCCGGCGCGTCGCGGTGAGGCTGTGGTGAGCGGTCCTACTTCTTGTGCGTGTCGAGAAAGTCGAAGATCTGCGACGCGTAGGTGAGATAGGCCTCGAGGTGAGTGCCGCCTGGCACGGTCGCGTACACCGTTTCGACCCCCGCCGCTTTCGCCGCTGCCGCCATCTGCTGCGACGCCGTGAGCGGATTGGTGGTGTCCTGATCGCCGTGGATCACCATCAGCGCCACCCTGCCCTTGAGCCGATCGAACGGATAGCTGTCGAACACGATCGGCGCCGAGCTGATGACGAGCGCCGCAAACCGCTCGGGATACCTGGCGCCGAGGTGCAGCGCTCCGGAGCCGGACGGATTCTGGCCGTGGAGATACACGCGTGAGGTGTCCACGTTGTATTCCTCGGTGACCAGATCGATGACGTTGAGCACGTCCTGCTCGGCGCGCTCGTTCTCGACCGTCGTCCAGCCGTCGGCCGGCGCCGCCGCATTCGGACGCGCGATGCGGTACGGGCTGCCGTAGTAGGGCTGTCGCAGCGGCCGATAGCCCATCGGCGTCACCACCAGGTAGCCGCGGCGCTCGGCGTTGACGACCAGATCGTTCTGGCTGCGATAGGAGTTGTCCACGCTGGTCCCGGCGCGCAGGGTGACCAGCAGCGGCAGCTTCATGTCCGGCGTCCATCGCGACGGCACGAAGAGGCGATAGGGGATCGACTCGCCGGTGCCGGGGAAGTCGTAGACGCGGTACTGCTCGCCCAGGTGCCGGTAGAGTGGCGCCCGCGGATTGGGACGCGGCGCCGACGCTGGCGCCGGTGCCTGCACGGCTGCGGCGCCGTCGGCGGCGGGAGCGAGCGCGGTCAGGACGAGCAGCGAGATCGCGAGCATCCGCATGGCCGCCATGCTACAGGATCGCGCGGCGGGCGGTCTCCGCCAGCAGTTCCACCGCGGCGCCCACGCGCAGCTCTCCCGCTCGCATGACCTCGGCGTTGAGCGCCAGCCGGCCGTCGAAGCGGCGCACGATCTCCTTGAGCACGCGTGGATCCTGCGCGAGCGTGTCGGGATCGACGGTCGTCATCACGCATCGGCCGCGCAGATCGGCCAGCCCGACCAGCACCGCGCCGATCCGCAGCACCCGGCCCTCCCACGCGCGCTCGGCGAGATCCGCCACGCCGCCGACGATCAGGTTGGGACGCAGCCGGCGGCCGTCGCGGCCGAACGCCGCGATCGCGCCGTCGGTGGCGACGAGCAACGGCAGGATGTCGAACCGCGCCGCACTTTCATTGCGCACCAGACGAGCGCCGGCCCCGACGATCGCCTCGACGCGCGCGCGCACGTCGGGCGCTGCCCACGGCCGCCCATCCACGAGCGGTTCGCCGTCCGCGGCCAGCGTCGCGTGCAATCCGAGGAGCCGCGGGTAGGTACGCGCCGTCACCAGCCGGCCGCGGCTGTCGTACACCTGCACGACACGATCACCGTGGAGGCCGAGCGGCCCGGCGCTCGCGCGCTCGAGCCGCTCGCCCGCCATCGACTTCACGGGATACCGCCAGATCTCCGCCAGGTGCATGGATGGGTCCCCGCGGGAAGAAGCAGAAAAGAGCAGCAGATGTCCTTCCCGCCGCCCTTGGATGCCCTGGGGTGCCCTTCAGTTACACCGTCGACCTCTGGCACAAGCTACAACGCGTGCTCAACTGTTCGGTGACGGCTCAGTTGGTGGCCGTCTTACCCACTTCCTTTTGCACGTCGAGCGCGTGCGTCAGATGCGCCTGGACCGTCGAGGTCGCCTTGGACGCGAACGCTTTCAGTTCGGGGTCGGCACCCGCCTTCGCCTCGAATTTCATCACCGCGAGCACTTCCGTGTGACCAGATACCATCGCGTCGATATAGGCGCGATCGAACGCGGCTCCGCTCAGCTTCGAGAGGCGATCTTTGAGCGCCTTTCCGTCCGCGGACGGGCCCGTGGGCCACGCCAGGTTCTTGCGCGTGGCGATCGCCTTCAACTCGGCTCCCGACTTGCGGTGCTCGTCGATCATCCGTTCTGCGAAGCCTTTGACGTCACGGCTGGAGGCTTTGTCGAGAGCCAGCACGCCCAGCTCGACCTCGCCCATGCTGACGCCGCCGATCTTCGTCACGAAAGCCGGATCTCCGCCGACGCCCTGGGCCGCCGCGCTCGAGACGGCGGCAATCATCACTGCGATTCCGAGCGCGAGAGTCTTGTATGTCATGGCAGAACATTCCCCCTCGTCCTTCATGTCGCAAGCGACGTACCGCCATCGTGTTCGCTCGTCACACGCGTGAATGGGCGCCTCGACGTCGCCGTCTCGTCCGGGGCAGGTCCGTCACCCCGCTGGTATGACCCGTGCAACCACTCGAACCGAATCACCAGGACGACCCGTTCTGCTGTACATGAGGCGATGAACCATGGCTCAAGCTGGAACACTGCACGATGCTTTCGTGGATGAACTGCGTGACACCTACGACGCAGAGAAACAGTTGATAAAGGCGCTGCCGAAACTCGCGAAGGCGGCAACCTCGCCCGAGCTGCGGGCGGCGTTCGAGGCTCATCTCGAGGAGACGCGCGGGCAGGTCGAGCGCCTCGAGAGCGTCTTCGCCAGCCTCGACGAAAAGGTCAAGGGCAAGCACTGCGACGGCATTGCCGGCATCATCGAAGAGGGCAAGTCGATCATGGAGGAGGAGTTCGACGATGCCACGATGGACGCCTGCCTGATCGCGGCGGGCCAGCGCGCCGAGCACTACGAGATGGCGGCGTATGGGACGCTCGTCGCGTGGGCGAAGATCATGGGCCACGACGAAGCGGCTGAACTCCTCGAGCAGAACCTCGAGGAGGAAAAGGCCGCTGACGAGAAGCTGTCGTCGCTGGCTGAGGACGGCATCAATCAGGAAGCGGCCGACTCGGCGCACGAAGCGGGCGACGAAGACGACGAGGAAGAGAAAGACGAGGCACCGGCAAAACGCGCGCAGCCGCGCGCGGTAGCCCCTCCAAAGCGCGCGGCGAGACACTAAGCCGCGAGATCGGCGCAATCGGAGGGGGCCGGGCCGCGGCGCTCGCGGCACGTGCCGCTGTGGCATGATGGAGCATTCTGTTCTCCGGCCCCCTGCTCTCCGTGTTCTTGATCGTGTTGGTGGACGTTCTGGGTCTCACCCTCATGATCCCGCTGCTTCCGTTCTACGCCGAACGCATGGGCGCGAGCCCCGCCCAGGTGGGCTGGCTGATCGGCATCTACGCGGCCTGCCAGCTCGTGTCGGGGCCGTTTCTGGGACGCTGGTCCGACTCCACCGGCCGCAAGCCGCTGCTCATCGTGAGTCAGCTCGGCACCTGCCTCGGCTTCATCGTCACCGCGTTCGCGCCGAATCTGTGGGTGCTCTTCCTCGCCCGCGCCATCGACGGGCTCACCGCCGGCAATCTGTCGCTGGCACAGGCCTACATCTCCGACGTCACCAAGCCGGAAGAGCGCGCCAAGGCCTTCGGGCTCATCGGCATCGCCTTCGGGCTCGGGTTCCTGATCGGTCCCGCCGTGTCGGGCGTGTTGTCACGGTTCGACTACCGTCTGCCGATCTTCGCAGCCGCGGCGCTGTCCGCCGCCAGCGTGCTGACGACGTGGCTGTTGCTGCCCGCGGTGACGCCGGGCGGCGGCGGTGCCGCGCCGGCGCGGCGGCTCTCGCTGTTCGAGTGGCGCGCCTATGCGGTCTATTTCCGCGAGCCGCGCCTGTCGTCGAAGCTCTGGCAGTTCCTGCTGTTCTCGCTGGGGTTCTCGATGTTCATCGCCGGCATGCCGCTCTTCGTCGAACGGCGGCTCACCTGGCACGGACAGCCGTTCGGGCCCGAGCAGGTGGGCTACGTATGGGCGCTCGCGGGGCTGTTCGGTGTGCTGTGGCAGGGACCGGCGCTCGGCCGTCTGGTGAACGCCTTCGGCGAGCTGCGCTTGAACCGTGCCGGCTTCATCGGCTACGTCGGCGGCTACACCATTCTGGCCTTCAGCACGTCGGTGCCGTGGCTGGTGGCCGCGACCGCGGTCATGTCGATGGGGTCGCTGGTGCGTCCCGCCCTCACCAGCCTGATTACGCACGCCGCGCCGCGTGAGGAACAGGGCGTGGTGCTGGGGCTGATGCAGTCGCTCAACTCCGGCGCGCTGATCGTCGGACCGCTGATTGCCGGTTACCTGATCGAGCACGGCCTGCTGACGACCTGGGGCCTGGCCGCGGCCGCGACCGCGGTGATGGGCCTGTTCCTGGCCTCGCAGGGTGAGGCGGGTGTGAAGACCCGCGGCCACGTACAGACCAGACCGTCGGGGCTGCTCTAAAGCCCGCTCCCGGCGAGCTTCTCCGAAACGAGCTGCGCCTGGGGCTCGTCGCGCGAGCCCAGCATGTCCGCGGCCGCCTGCAAGCCGTCCACGTGGTCGCACACCGCCTTGACCACCATCAGCATCGGCACCGCGAGCAGCATGCCCGCTGCACCCCAGGCCCAGCTCCAGAACGCGATCGCCGTGAAGATGGCGACCTGGTTGAGCCTGCCGGCACGGCTGAGCAGAAGCGGCGTCAGCACCATGCCCTCGAGCGTGGTGATCGTCAGCGCGACACCGCCGACGAGTACCGCGCCCCCAACGGTTCCAAACTGCAGCAGCCCCACCGCCGCGAGCACCGCGGACACGAGCAGCGGGCCGAAGTAGGGCACCACGTTCATCACGCCGGCAAACAGGCCCCACACCGCCGGCTGCCGCACGTCGATCGACCACAGCGCGAAACCAGTCGCGAGGCCGACGACGATCGACGTGGCCACCGTGACCCGGAGGAAGACTTCGATCTGGTGCTCGATGTCGTTGAGGATCGAGACGGTGAGCCGCTGCTTGACGCGTGTCTGCAGGTGGCGCACGAACTTGCGCTTGAACGAATCGCCCTCGCTGAGCAGGAAGACGGTGAGGAAGAGAACCGTCAGGGCCTGGCTGGACATCGTCAGCGCGCTGGCACCGCCGTTCCACAACCAATCCGAGGTGCGCGTGGGCTGCAGGACTTCAACTGGCGTCACGCCCGGCGTACGAGGCGGCGGTAACGCGGCTTCCGCCGCCGCGGCATCGATCGCCTTGGCCGCTTCCTGCACGCGCTGCAGTGTCGATTTGCTCCCACCCCTCGCCTGGCGCAGCTCGCGCCGCAACTCGGCCGCGCCTCTGGGCACGTCGGCCACCACCTGCTCGATCTGCGGCCACAGCACCCAGCCGCCGACGCCGATGCCGCCAACGAGGGACAGCATCACGATTAGCGCGGCGGTGGGGCGTGGCACCTTCCAGCGCACCAGGCGCTTGACGAGGGGATCGAGCGCGTAGAACAGCAGCAGCGACACGACCAGCGGAATCAGCACCGCCGCGGTGAACTGCAGCATGAACACCGCAGCGCAGAGCGCGACGACGCTGAGACCGACGGTCAACCGACGCCGGGACATCACACCACGCGTCGACCCTGAATCACGCGAACGATCAGCACCACCACCGCAATGACGAGGAGCACATGAATGAGACCGCCGATCGTGTACGACGAAACCATACCGAGCAGCCACAGCAGCACGGCCAGCACGATGATTGTTTCCAGCATTGGACCTCCTGTCCTTAATTCCTGCGCGCAGCCAATTGCACGGCTGGTGCCAAGTGCGAACGCCGACTCGGCTGCAAAACAGGCCGCAAAACCCATCACCCGGCTGAACCGTGCCGGCACCTTCTACAAGCGCAGCAACACGGCGGGCTCGAATTACCCGGCAGAGGCGGGGTGATCTGAGAGATCGGCGACCGGAGCGGCGGCGCCGTGCGGTCAGCGCCGGCGGCGCCGGGCGGGCTTGCGCGGTGGCGATTCGAGCTCGGCTTCGCGGGCGATCATCACCTCGGTGGACTTGATGATCGCCAGCGCGTGGTCGCCGCGCTTGAGCTTGAGCTCTTCGACGGCGTCCGCGGTGATGACCGCGGTCAGCCGCTGGTCGCCGATGCGCAGCCGCACCTGCGCGAGCAGGCCGTCGATGCGGACTTCCTCGATGAAGCCGCGAAGCTGGTTGCGGCCGCTGAGGGCGACGATGAGGCCGGTGGGCGCGCTGGCTTTCGCGCGGGCCGGCGTCGCACCGCCGCCACGGGCGACCAGGCGCTCGATTTCGGCTTCGGCCACGCGGTGGTGGCCGCCGGCGGTGGTGGTGGTGCGGACGCGGCCGCCGTAGATCCACTGCTTCAGCGTGGAATAGCCGACGCCGAGGCGCTGCGCAGCAGCGCGAACCGTCAGAAGTGCCATTTGGACCCGGGTTGATTCGGCTCGAATCGTATCATCGGTGCTTCATTGGCCCGCGCTGTCGCGCGGGTGCGCGACGCGGCAAGAGTAGGTCTTGATCACCAGCCAGACCGGATTGCCTGGCTGCAGCCCCAGCGTGTCCGCGCCTCCCGGTGTGAGGTGCACCAGGAAGCGGGCCCCGGCGTCGATGGTGGCGACGACCGTTGTGCCGTGCATCGTCGAGGCGGCGACCGTGCCGCGCAGGATGTTGCGCGCGCTGAGGCCGGCGGGCTCGCGGTCGGCCAGCAGGATGTCGCCGGCGCGAAGCGCGATCCGCACCGGCGCGCCCACCGGCGCCGCGCCGAGCGGCACCTCGAGCTCGGTGGACGTGCCGGCGAGGAGGCAGCGCATCGTGCCGCCGCGCTCGCTTCTCGCCGCCACCGTGGCGGCGAACAGATTCTCGAATCCGGCCAGCGCCGCCAGCGGCGCATGCGCCGGATGGTCGAGCACCTCGTGCGGCGATCCGCTGGCCACCACCCGTCCCTGTTCGAGGGCGAGCAGCCGGTCGCCGAGCGCAAAGGCCTCGCGGTGACTGTGGGTGACGTAGAGCACCGGGATGCGCCGGGCCTCGTTCCAGCGCCGGAGGTCGTCCATGATGTGGCGCTGAATCGCGTAGTCGAGCGCCGACAGCGGCTCGTCGAGCAGCAACGCGTCGGGATCGGTGACGAGCGCCCTGGCGAGCGCCGTTCGCTGACGTTCGCCTCCGGAAATCTGGTCCGGGCGACGGCCGAGCAGCCCTTCGATGTGGAACGATCCGGCGGCCTCGACGACGCGCTGCTGCCGCTCGCCGCGCGGTAGCGCCGCCAGGCCGTAGGCGATGTTCTCCGCCACGGTCATGTGCGGGAACAGCGCCAGCTGCTGGAAGACGTAGCCGAGGCGGCGCTCGGGAACGGGAACGTCCCGCGGCGACTGGCTGTCGAACAGCACGCGCTCGCCCACGGCGACGCGTCCGGCATCCGGCCGGGTGAGGCCGGCTACGCAGCGCAGGATAGTGGTCTTGCCCGAACCGGAGGCGCCGAAGAGAATCGTGACGCCCGGCTCCACGACGAACGACACGTCGAGCGCGAACCCCGACGTCAGCCGCTTGGTGAGGCGTGCGGAGAGCGTCATGCCATCGGCGCGGCCGCCAGCGGGCGCCGCCGCAGGCCGTAGACCATCAGCAGGACCGCGAAGGAAAAGGCCAGCATGAAGAGCGCCGTCAGCGTCGCCTCGCGGTACTGCAGCGCCTGCACGTGGTCGTAGACGGCAATCGAAATCGTCCGGGTCACCCCCGGCAGGTTGCCGCCGACCATGAGCACGACGCCGAACTCGCCGACCGTGTGCGCGAAGCTCAGGACCAGACCCGCCACGACGCCTTCGATCGACAGCGGCAGCACCACGCGCAGGAACGTGCGCAGCCGCGACGCGCCGAGCGTCGCCGACGCTTCCCGCAGCGTCGGATCGATCTGGGCGAACGCCGCCGCCACCGGTTGCACCGCGAAGGGCAGGCTGTAGAACACCGAGGCGACGACCAGGCCTTCGAACGTGAACGCCAGCGGATGCCCGGTCCACTCGTTCCACAGCCGGCCGAGCGGGCTCCGCGTGCCCGTGGCCATCAGCAGGTAGAAGCCCATGACCGTCGGCGGCAGCACCAGCGGCAGCGACACCACCGATTCCACCAGGAAGGTCCAGCGCCTCCGGTTGAAGACGATCCAGTGGGCCAACGGGATGCTGATCACGACCAGGATCGTGGAAACGAGCGCCGCGAGCCTGGCGGTGAGCCAGAGTGCTTGCCAGTCCATGCCGGGTGGGCAGAATTGTAGCGGCGCCCCGGGTCAGCGCGCCGCTGGTCGCGGCACCGTGAAGCCGAAGCGGGTGAACCGATCGATGGTCTCGGCCTGCCGCAGGTAGGCGATGAAGTCGCGGGCCAGCCCGCCCGCCCGCGACGCCTTCACCACCACCACAGCCTGATCGATGGGCGGATGCAGGCTGGCGGGGATCTCGGTGTAAGTGCCCTCGGCTTTGAGCGTGGGGCCTAGCACCAGCGACAACGACAGCACGCCGGCGTCTGCGTTGCCCGACTCCACGAGCTGCGCCGTCTGCGCGAGGCTCTCGCCCATCACCAGCTTGGGCTGCAGCGCATCGTAGAGTCGCGCGCTTCGCAGGGCCGCGACCGCCGCGCGGCCGTAAGGAGCGTATTTCGGGTTGGCCACCGCCACGTGCCGCACCCGGGGATCGGTGAGCGACGCGAGGCCGCGCGCGAGGTCGAGACGGCGGTCCCGGCGTGCCCACACCACCAGGTGACCGGTGGCATAGACCTGCAGGGTGGAGGTGTCGGCCAGGCCCGCCGCGATCAGCTGCCGCGGGTACTCCACGTCGGCCGACAGGAACACGTCGAAGGGTGCACCGTTCTGGATCTGCGCGAAGAAGGTTCCGGACGAGCCGTACGACACCGCCACCGACGCCTGCCGCGCCCGCTCGAACGCGCCCACGATCTCCGGCAGGACTGCCTGCAGATCCGAGGCGGCGGCAATCGCCAGCCGCGGCCTCGCCTGGGTGGAGACGCCTGCCGGGGCAAGCGCCAGCGCGAGCACGACCATCGCCGCGGCCGTCCGGATTCGCGATTGCGCTGAACTCATGACAGTCGATTATAGTCGTTTCAAAGCTGTTTGTATCACGGCTAAATTCGATATAGAGTGCCAGCGCGCCGGAAGGAGCCGCGCCTGACGATGAGTCGAATCCGGGTGAGTGCGGCTGTTGCCGCCATGGTGGTGTTGGTACTGTCGGGGGCACTGTCGGGCGTGGCCCGCGCGCAGGTCGGCGGCGGTCAGATCGCTGGCATGGTGACCGATCAGGCAGGGGCGGCCGTGCCGGGCGCCACGGTGACGTCCACGAACCGGCAAACCGGCGCCATTCGGACCACGGTGTCCTCGTCGTCCGGCCTCTATGCGCTTCCCGGGTTGAGGCCTGGTGAGTACAACATCGCGGTCGAACTGAGGGGTTTCAGAAGCGCCCGTCAGGACGGCATTCGCGTCGAAACCGGGCTCATCCGGCAGCTGGATGTCTCGCTCGCGGTGGGCGGTGTCGCCGAAACCGTAACGGTGGCCGGCGACGCTTCGGCGCTGCGCGCGACGGCCAGTCTGGGTCACGTCGTCTCCGAAGAGAAGATTCCCGCCCTCCCGCTCAACGGGCGGAGCTTCATCACGCTGGCACAGATGGCTCCGGCCGTGGCCCTGCCGCCAGGATCGCAGCTGCCGCGCATCAATGGCGGACGGCCTCGCACCAACGAGTACCTGTTCGACGGCATCTCGGTGCTGCAGCCCGAGCCGGGGCAGGTGGCGTTCTTCCCGATCATCGACTCGATTCAGGAGTTCAAGATCGAAACCAACAGCCCACCAGCCGAGTTCGGACGCTTCAACGGCGGCGTCGTCAACCTCACCACCAAGTCGGGATCGAACGTGTTGCATGGCGCCGGCTTCGAATTCTTCCGCCACGAGTCGTTGAACGCCCGCAACTTCTTCGCGTCGACCAACCCGGTGAAGCCCGAATTCCGCCGGAACCAGTTCGGGGGTGTTCTGGGCGGGCCCTTGCGCCGGGACCGGACGTTCTTCTTCGTGGACTATCAGGGTCAGCGGCAGCACATCGGCCGCACCGTGATCTCCACCGTGCCGACAGCGCTGCAGCGGCAGGGCATCTTCACCGAGGCGATTGGCGGGCGGGTGCCGCCGATCTACGACCCGGCCACCACGGTTGCGAACGGCAGCGGCGGGTTTACGCGCACGCCGTTTGCGAACGGTGTGATTCCAGCGGACCGATTCGATTCAGTGGCGCGGGACCTGCTGTCGCGTTATCCGATGCCGACCTCCGCGGGCACCGCCAACAACTACCGGCGGGTCGCGAACGAGGTGGACGACCAGAATCAGGCGGACGTCCGCATCGATCACAAGATCAGCGTCCGCGATCAGGTCTACGCCCGCCTGTCGCGGTTCCAGGGGACGTTCCTGCCGGTTACGCCGCTGCCCGAGGGGAGCGGAACGACAAGCGGCACACTGGGCCCGCAGGACACCACGTCCTGGGCGCTGGCCTCCAACTACCAGCGCGCGTTCGCGCCGAACGTTCTCAACGAGGTCCGCTTCGGCGATACGCGGCGCACGGTTGGCCGCACGGCGGCGCAGTTGACGTCGAACGCGGGTTCGGCGCTGAACATTCCGGGCATTCCCTCCTACGCGCAGTTTCCCAATACGCTGCCGACGTTCACCTTCGGCGGCGCCTACCAGCAGCTGGGATCGCCGGCCAACACGGCGACCGATTTCAACACCAGCGTGTCCGAAGTGGCCGACACGCTCACCTGGGTGCGCGGCCGCCACACGATGAAGGCCGGCTTCGACTGGCGCTGGGAGCGGCTGAACGTCGTCCAGCCGCCGTCGCCCACCGGCACGTTCGCCTTCAGCACGCTGGGCAGCGACCTGCCTGGCGTCGCCAACACCGGCGCCCAGCTCGCCAGCTTCCTGCTCGGCCAGGTGCAGACGTTCTCGATCGACCTGCAGACCGAGCAGATTCAGGAGCGGGCGCACTTCCAGGAGTACTTCATCCAGGACGACTGGCGCCTGTCGAACCGCTTCACCATCAGCCCCGGCGTGCGCTACACGCTGAATTTCCCCTCCACCGAAATCAACGGGCAGACGGCGGTGTTCAATCCCGCGACGCAACTGCTCGAGTACCCCGGCGACGAGCCGGTGCGGCCGCTCAAGAAGAACAACTTCGGCCCGCGGCTCGGGCTGGCCTACCGCATGACCGACAAGACACTGGTCAGTGCCGGTTACGGGCTGGTGTGGATCGAGATGGCCGGCATCACGACCCCGTTCACCACGCCGTCGTTCCCGTTCCTGCAGACGGTCACGCAGCGCGCGCTCGACACCGTCAATCCCGCCTTCGTGCTCCAGAACGGTCCCAGCGTGGCGCCGATCGCGCCGGTGCCGACAGCGGGCGTGGGGCAGGGGGTGTTCGGCGTGGACGCCACGCTCGGCTCGGGCTACGTGCAGCAGTGGAACGCGTCGGTGCAGCGCGAGCTGACGAGCCACACGACCATCGAGGTTGCGTATGTCGGTTCGAAGATCACGCATGTCGGCATCCCCGATACCAACCTCAACCAGCTGACGGTGGACCAGCTCGCGCTGGGAGCGCCGCTCCTGCAGCGCGTGGCGAACCCGTATTTCGGCATCATCCCGCGCTCGTCGTCGCTGGGCGATCCGACGATTCCGGTGGCGCAGCTGCTCAAGCCGTTTCCGCGGTACACGACCGTCAGTCTCTATCGCAACAACGTCGGGACGACGGACTACCAGGGCCTGAGCGCCAAGCTGGAGCAGCGCCTGTCCCAGGGGCTCACCTATACCGTGAGCTACACCCGGTCGCGCCTGAGGGACGATGCGTCGTCGGTGTTCGACGCCACGATTCTCACCGGCCCGGTGGCGAACTATCCGGTGGCCGACAGCTTCAATCGCCGCCTCGAGCGCGACTACTCGACCGGCGACATCCCGCACGTGTTCGTCGCGTCGGCGGTGTGGGACCTGCCGATGGGGCGGGGGCGCGCCCACGAAGGGCACGGGCTCCTGGGAGTGCTCGGCCGCGACTGGACGCTCGCCACCCTCGTCACGCTGCAATCGGGCATCCCGGTGGCGGTGACGCAGACGACCAACTTCAACGCCTTCGCCGGCTTCGGCACGCAGCGGCCCAATCTCGTCGGCGACCCGGAACTGCCGGCCGACGAGCGCTCGCCGTCGCGTTGGTTCAACACCGCCGCGTTCGCTGTTGCGCCGCAGTTCACGCTCGGCTCGGCGTCGCGCAACCCGATCCGCGGCCCTGCCTACCGCAACCTCGATCTCGCGGTGAGCCGCCGGGTGCCGGTCCGTGCTGGATCGTCGATCGAGCTGCGCGCCGAGGCGTTCAACCTGCTGAACACGCCGCCGTTCGGCAATCCCAACGCCGTGGCCGGCGTAGCCAACTTCGGCACCATCACCACGGCGGGCGATCCGCGGGTGATTCAGTTGGCGGTGAAGTATCTGTTCTAGCGCATCGGCACGCGCACCTCCATTCAGGCCGACGTATTCCTCCTGGCTCAATGGTGCTTGCTCCCGTCGCGCGTACGGCATAGATTACGCGGGGTCATCGTCCGTTCCGCGCATTCCTTCATTCGTCAGGGGGCGCCATGAGCATCGTCGGCCGAGTCGCGTTCGCGGTGTGTTTCCTGCTGGTCGCCGCAGCGACCGGTTGGGCTCAAGACGGCGTGATCACAGGGCGCGTCACGGATCCGTCGGGTGGTGCCTTACCGGGCGTGGACGTGGCCCTTACCAGCCCGGCCCTGTTGGGAGGACGGTCGGCGGTCAGCGACGATCAGGGTACCTATCGTTTCGCGCTGCTCCCGCCCGGGTCCTACACCGTCCGGTTCCAGCTTCAGGGCTTCGGCACGGTCGTTCGTGAAGGCATCACGCTCACGCCGGGTTTCACCTCCAGCCTCAACATCGTGATGGAGGTCGGCTCCCTGGCGGAAACCGTGACCGTGACCGGGGAATCACCAATCGTCGATGTCACGAACGCCGTGGTCGCCACCAACTTCTCGAAGGAGTTGACGGCGGTACTGCCGACCGGTCACGACGTGTTCTCGATGCTCGCGATCACACCAGGCGTCCAGGTAACGGCGCCCGACGTCGGCGGCAGCCGCGCCGGGCAGCGCGCACAGTTCCGCGTCTTCGGCAGCACCTCGCAGTGGAACGTCATCGAGGGCGCCATCATGGCGTCACTGCAGTACGAGGATCCGGACGTCTACGACGAGGTCCAGGTGGCGGGCGCAAGCAAGGGCGCCGACGCGCCCGTCGGAGGCTCGTTCAACAACTTCATCGTGAAGAGCGGCAGCAACGACCTCCACGGCCTGTTCTTCTACGACCGCGAGCCACTCGCGCTCCAGAGCTCCAATCTTTCACCGGAGCTCGAGGCGAAAGGGGTCACCAATACCAGCTCCGTCGCCCGCTACCAGTCGTTGCACGCGGACGTCGGCGGCCCGCTGGTGCGCGACAAATTCTGGTGGTTCTATGCCTTCCGCAACCTGAACTCCGACAACTGGACACCCGGCTACTACAACACCGCCACCGGGTTGCCCGAGCCGGTGTTCACGACGCTGCAGAACCACGCCACCAAGCTGAACTACCGCCTCAACTCGAACCACACGCTGACCTATTCGGCGCAGTACAACACCAAGTCGCTGCCCAACTCGGGGGCCTCGGCGTTCGTGGATTCGGCGTCGACGTCGCTCACCGACTTCCCGTACTGGATCCAGGGAGCGTCGCTCACGTCGATCCTCTCCAACCGATCCACGCTCGAGGTGAAGTGGGGCGAGTTCGGATGGAAATGGTGGACGAGGCCGGGCGCCGACGAGATCTCCCGGATGGATCTCGACACGCAGCTCGTACGCGGCGGACGGAACGCGCCGTTCATCGACCGCAGCCATCACATGAACATTTCGGGTGTCTACTCGCTGACCACGTCCGGCGACAAGGCCGGCGATCACAACCTCCGTGTGGGCTACGGTTACCTCTACGAGGGCGCACCCTACTACTTCCTCGAACCGAAGGACAGCATCCGAACCTTCTGGCGCGGCGGCTTTGCGACGCCGGCCGAAATCGAGACCTACGACACGCCGTTCGACTTCGAGAACGAGGTCACGCACCAGTGGGCGTACATCAACGACACGTGGACGGTGGCCCGCTTGTCCTTCAGCGGCGGCGTCAGGCTCGACGCGTTCAAGCCGTATTACGAAGAGCAGGGCAAAGACGGGTCGGGGCCGTACCAACAGGCAGTGACCTACCCGGGCGTCGAGTTCCATACGCTGAGGGGCTTCGTGCCTCGCATCTCTGGCGTCTACGACGTATTCGGCAGCGGTCGAACGGCAGTAAAGCTTGCCTACGGCCGCTACTCCTACAACGCCGGCACGATGACCAACGCCAATTCGATGATGGCGGGATTCGTGAACCCGATGGCTCGTACCGTCAAACGCTACCGTTGGGACGGCACGCTGCCGTACGTGCCCAACCCTGCCAACCTCCTCTCGACCCAGGGCGGCGCCAATCGCGCTCTGGATCCGAATCTCGAGCTGCCGTACACCGACGAGTTCGTGGCTGGCGTCGATCAGCGGCTCATGTCGGCGACCACGCTGCGCTTCAACTACGTCCGGAAGCTCGAGCGCAACCGGATGAAGCTGCAGAACACCGCAATTCCCTTCTCGGCCTACAACATTCCAGTGGCGTTCACCGACCGAGGCCGTGACATCGCCTCGACCGCTGACGACCGTGTCCTGACGCTGTACAGCCTGGACCGGGCGTATGTCGGGCTGCGGGCTGACGTGCTCATGAACGATCCGCTGTTCACGGCGGACTACGCGACCTACAACGTCGAGGTCGTCAAGCGTCTCTCCGGCAAGTCGCAGGTGCTGACCGGCTTCGACGTCAGCCACTACGACACCTGGGGGTTCCAATCGGCAATCTCGCAGGACATCGCCACCGACACGAGCGCGATCGGCGTGCCGCAGGATCCGAACCGCCTCACCTACAACAACCGGCAGGACTACTGGCACTGGCAGTACAAATTCCTCGGCAGCTACGAGCTGCCGTGGGGCATCTCCTCGTCCGCGTCGCTGCGGCTGACGAAGGGCGAGCCGTACGGACGCACGCTGAACACCACTGGCCTGACGCAGGGCACGGTCAACCTGACCGTGGAGCCGATCGGCACGTTCTTCTACCCGACCGTACGACTCCTCGATCTGCGGTTCGCGAAGAGCGTCACCGTGGGGGGCACCAAGCTCGAAGGGCTGTTCGACGTGTTCAACGTCACCAATTCCCCGGCGATTCTCAGTGCGAACACGCAGACGGGCGCGAGCTTCGGCAACGTACTGACGACCGTCAACCCGCGGATCGCCCGGATTGGCGTCAGGTGGAGCTTCTAAGGAGACGGCGTACTCCTGCTCTGCGCCCAGCTCCGTCCGGGTTCCGTGGGCCTACAGCGTCGCGAGCACGAGTGGGACGACCCGCTCGCTTCCCTTCTTTCTGAGCTG
>Ga0173480_10000095_pt1 | contig 22616 bp, 20 predicted proteins | sample NitcycUS209509C1_FD_122622 | JGI IMG/M metagenome (GOLD analysis project Ga0173480, IMG submission 122622) | Soil microbial communities from Arlington Agricultural Research Station in Wisconsin, USA - Nitrogen cycling UWRJ-S209-509C-1 (version... | ecosystem: Environmental > Terrestrial > Soil... | reverse complement strand
GGCGGTCGGACTGCGGGAGAGTCTCAGTCTCGGGCGTCGTCAGCGGCAACGAGTTGGTGCGGTGCTGGCCGTGTACGGCCGGCTACTCAGCGACCGCGCATTCATGGCCCACGTGCTCGTCGGTGCGCTGATCTTTGCCGGGTTGCTTGCCTACATCTCGGGCTCGCCGTTCGTCTTCATCGAGCTGTTCCACGTATCGCCGTCACACTTCGGCCTCTACTTCGGTGTCAACGCTATCGGCATCATCACCGCGTCGCAGATCAACCGATGGCTGGCGCAGCGACTCGAGGCGTCACAGATTCTCCGGCGCGTGCTGCCTGTTTCGCTGGTCGCCAGCGTGGCGTTGGTCGTTGATGCGGGCACCGGTTTCGGCGGGTTCGCCGGCATCCTCGTCCCGCTCTTCTTCTACATTGCGATGCACGGCTTTGTCATGCCGAACACGACGGCGCTCGCCATGGCGCCGCACGGGTCGGTGGCTGGCAGCGCGTCCGCGTTGCTCGGCAGCATCCAGTTCATTCTGGGCGCGCTCACCGGCACCCTCGTCGGAGCCCTGAGCAACGGCACGCCGGTGCCGCTCGCAGCCGTGGTGGCCGGGTGTGGCGTCGCGGCGTTTGCGATTCACGTCCTGTCGGGCAACTCCGTGCTCAGCCTGCGTGCTGAAGCCAGGCAATGATCACCGTCAGCGTCAGCGGACTGATGGCAGTAGATGCGATCACGACGCTGGTGACGAAGGCCGGCTCGACGTCGAATTCGAGCGCGATGACGGTGGTGACCACCGCCGTCGGCATCGACGCCTGAATCATTCCGGCCTGCAGCGCCGGGCCTGTCAGTCCCAGCGCATTGGCAATCATCCAGGCGATTGCCGGTGACACGACCAGAGACAGAGTGGCGGCCGCGGCCACGGCAAGCGGTCGCGACGGCATCGATGCCCGCTCGAGTTGCATGCCCAGCACCAGGATCATGATCGGGAGCGTGGCGTCGCTCAGGAGCTCGATCGATCTCATTGCCGGGGCCGGCATGGTGACGCCCGCGGCAAGCACCAGTCCTGCGGCGATCACGGCATAGACCGCCGGAACCCGGCTTACACCAGCCATGGCCTGACCCAGCGTTCGCTTGCCGCTCCCTGCCAGCGCGACACCCACGGTGTACGTCAGCACCGACCCGGTGACGAAATAGACCGTCGCAAACGCAAGAGCCTCACGACCGAAGGCAAACAAGGCCACGGGGAGACCATAGTTCCCGCCGTTCGAGAACATGACCACCAGCAGGAAGGCGATGCGCGTCTGTCGATCCAGCTTCAATGGGATGGCCACCAGTCGGCCAGCCAGGCCCATGCACGCGGTGATCGCCAGGCAGAGCAGCGCCATGCGGCCGAAGGCGCGGCCGCTGATTTGAGACGTAATCAACAGGTGAAAGATCAGAACGGGCGCCAGGCCGTGCAGGGTGACGCGTGCGAGCGTACGCACGTCCACACGCGCGAACCGGGCGAGGAGAAATCCCACCGTCGCGATGAGGAAGACCGGAAGGATGTCGGCGGTGAAGATGTCGAGAAGGAGCGAAGCGGCTCGGGGCACGGGCTCCTCGGATAATAGCCCGTGGAGCGGCTGATCTGCGTTGATGGCCGCCGGGACGGTTGCGGGAGCGACGGTCATTGCTTTCACACCGTTGCGCGATCAGCCGCTGGTGATGCTCCTGGCCCGGACCGGAGGCCTGATCAATGCCGTGCACGCCACGAGGGGACGGCCGTTTCACTCGGTCGGGTCGGTGCGGTGGTTGGTTCCCAGGTAGGGCGGGCCTCGCGAAGCAGCCCGCCAGGTTCCGACGCGAAGCTGTCGAGCCTGACCCAGCTGTTCCAGGCCCTGGTGGTCCTGATGAGCGTGGTGTTCGTGGCCCTGGCCTCCCTCCGCCGCCACATCCCGAACGTCCACGCAACTTCCGGGAGTCCAGAGGTGGCCGGTCGGTAGTATGCTGATCCGGTTGTGCCGGACCCGAAAATCCTGGTCTGGGACACCCGGCATCGAGACCCACCGCGCGCTGCGGGACCGGTGTTACTGGTCGGCTCGGTCGGACCGCGGATTCCAGTCAACCGTCGCAGCGCGCTGCCATCTGCAAGCCGGGTTCATGCGACCCGGAGCACGAAGAGGAGTTAGCAGTCGTTATGAGTCAGCAAAGCTTGGAGCAGGTGTTACAGGCCGCGAAGAGTCCCGTGGACCTGTTGCGGAATTCGCGCATCGGGGCGTACGTCTATCCGCAGGTCCCGACGGAGTTCAGCAACTGGCGCGATGAACAGAAGGCGTGGCGCGATTCGGCCGTCCTGTTCGACCAGTCGCACCACATGGCGGAGCTGCTCGTAACCGGGCCCGACGCCTTCAAGATGCTGAACTACCTGGCGAGCAATACCTTCAAGGGTTGGGTGCCCAACCGCGCCAAGCAGTTCGCTCCCTTGAGTTACGACGGCTATGTGATCGGCGACGTCATCATGTTCTACCACGCCGAAAACGAGTTCAATCTCGTGGGCCGCGCGCCGACGGTGAACTGGGTGGAGTTCCACGCACAGACGGGCGGCTTCAACGTCGAAGTGCGGCGCGACGACCGGTCGCCGGGCGACGCCAAGGGCAAGGCGGTGAACCGCAATCACTACCGCTATCAGATTCAGGGCCCGAACGCGAAGTACGTCCTCGAGAAGCTCAATGGCGGGCCGGTGCCCGACGTGAAGTTCTTCCACATGGACGTCATCAACATCAAGGGCAAGAAGGTACGTGCGCTGCGCCACGGCATGGCCGGCGAGCCGGGTCTTGAAATCTGGGGCCCGTACGCAGAGCGCGAAGAGATCCGCGACGCGATTCTCGAGGCCGGCAAGGAGTTCGGCATCGTGCCCGTCGGCTCGCGTGCCTACGCCACCAACACCCTGGAGTCGGGCTGGATTCCGTCGCCGCTGCCGGCCGTCTACACCGGCGAGAAGATGAAGAAGTACCGCGAGTGGCTGCCGGCCGGCGGATACGAGGCCACCGGCTCGCTTGGTGGCAGCTTCGTCTCGAAGAACATCGAGGACTACTACACGACGCCCTACGAGCTCGGCTACGGCGTCATGGTGAAATTCGACCACGACTTCATCGGCCGCGAGGCGCTCGAGAAGCGAGCCAACGAGCCGAAGCGCCGGAAGGTCACGTTCGTGTGGAACGGTGAAGACGTGGCGCGCATCATGGCCAGCCAGGTCCAGCCGGGTGCGGAGCGCTACAAGTACATCGAACTGCCGCTTTCCAACTACGCGTCATCCAACTACGACGCGATCCTGAAGGGTGGCAAGAACGTCGGCTTCTCGATGTTCAGCGGCATCAGCTACAACGAGCAGTCGATGCTCTCGCTCGGCCTGGTTGATCCCGACATCAAGGAAGGTGAGCAGCTCACGCTGGTGTGGGGCGAGGAAAACGGCGGAACCAGCAAGAGCACGGTCGAACGTCACAAGCAGACGGAGATCCGTGTGACCGTGGCCGCCGTGCCGTATTCGACGAAGGTGCGCGACACCTACCGTCCGGTCGCCGGTTCCATCGCGCGCGTGTAACCTCGGTGGCCCGGGCGACCGCCTCGGACAACCTCGTGGGCCGGGGCTTCAGCCCCGGCATCTCCGGCAGGCCGGGTCCCCTTGGACCCGGCCTTTTTCATGTACGACTCGGTCGGCCGTATGACTCGACGGCTGCCCGCACCCGTGCGCGCCGGTCATGGCTGGCGCGCCAGCGGCTCCAGGCCATCTTCAATCCGACGGCGGTCAGAAGACCTCCCAGTACTCGCTCGGCGAAGTAATCGGGAAGGTACCGCTCTGACAACTGGCGCGGAGTGAGCGCCCGGGCGCGCGCCTCCAGAAGCCCGATCTTGCGATCGAGCTCGGCGCGCGTCTGGTTCATCTCGGCTCTGATGACAGCCGCTTCGCTATCCATGCGGAGTTCTCCTTCAGCGTCGTAACCGTTTCTTCGGGAACCATGCTGACAGCGTAGAGCCGTCGCCGGGCTGCTAGATACACGAACAGGCTGATCAAACCGAGTGCGATGCCGACCACGAAGAAGCCGGCCCACGGTGGCCACATGAACACGTCGGCAAGGCCGAGTGCGAGGGCGATCAGCAGGAATGCGGCGGCACAGAATACCGCTCCCGCTGCGCCGGCGAACTGGATCGCCGCCGTCCGTGCATTGACCACCTGTTCGGTCATCTCGACACGAGCCAGTGTGATCTCCTCGCGGAAAAGCGTCTGGACGTCCGTGAGAATGCCTTTCAGCAGCGAACCGATGGTCGGGTCGTGGGTAGATGCTCGTTCCATGCCTTGCGGACGAGCAATTCGAATGCCGCGAAGGCTATCGCGAAGCGGGGGGCGGCGGCTCGATGTGAATGACGACGTCGACCAGCTGCGGAAAGCGCTGCATGAGCCGGTCCTTCACGATGTGCGAGGTGGCATGCGCAGTTTGCAGCGACATTGTCCCGTCGAGCCAGAGGTGCAGGTCGAGAAAGGCATGATCCGCGGAGCCACGAGTGCGGATTTTCTCGCAGCCGATGACATCGGGGACCGACTGGACGACCGCACGGACCTCATCCTCAGCAATCACAATCTCATCGGATAGGACCCGCGAGGCTTCCTGGGCAATGCTCCAGCCGGCATGACCGATGAACCCGGCCACCAGAAGCGCCACCAGCGGATCCACGATCGGATATCCGAACCAGACCCCGATGAGCGCCAGAAGCACGGCGCCCGAGGTGAGAACGTCGCTGCGCGTGTGTTTGGCGTCGGCCGTCAGCACTTCGCTGTGCAGGCGCCGTCCGGCGCGCTGCTCGTACGACACCACGAAGATGTTGATCACCAGCGTCACGGCTATCAGCCCGATGCCCTCGGGGACCACGCGGGGCACACCGCCGCTGATCAGACGGGTCATCGCCGCACGCAGGACTTCCACCATCACAATGACCAGGAAGACCAGAATGCCGAGCGACGCCATCGTTTCGTACTTCCGATGGCCGTACGGATGGTTGCGATCGGGCGGGCGCCGCGCAACCGAGACCCCCACCAGCGCCACGACGTTCGACGCCGAATCGGTCAGCGAGTGAAACCCGTCCGAGAGGATCGAGATGGCGCCCGTCGAGTAGCCCAGGACAATCTTCACCAGGGCCACCGCGAGATTGATGTAGAGAACGCGTTTGAGGACGAGGGTAACTTCCTGGTAGCGATCAGGCGTTGACACTGAACGCTCGCTCTACCCTGATCAGAACAGGCGGGCGGTCGGAATCGGCCACCAGCGCAGCTGCACGCGGCCGATGATATATTTCTTCGGAACCTCGCCCCAGTGTCGGCTGTCCGAGCTGTTGTTGCGGTGATCACCCATCACGAAGTAGTACCCTTCGCGGACCGCCTCCGCCGGCCGGTACTCGTGACTGCGATACTCCGGCGGCACGAAGTCATCCGCCATCGGTACGTTGTTCACGAAGACGCGCCCGTCCTCGATCTTGATCGTGTCGCCCTCTTCGGCAATCACCCGCTTGACGAACGACTTGTCCGGATTGGCGGGGTAGTAGAGCATCACGATGTCGCCGCGCCGCGGCGGCCCGAGCCGATAGGCCAGCTTGTTCACGATCAGGCGGTCCTGGTCGCCCAGTGTGGGCGCCATGCTGAGCCCTTCCACGCGCGCCACTTGAAATCCAAACGTGACGATCAGGGTGGCGTACACCGCGGCCGAGACGAGCGTCCGGCACCAGGCGATGATCTCGTCCTTCCAGAGAGCGAACCGCTGGGCGGCCAAGGCGCCGGCCGCGGCGTTGACGATCAGTGCATCTCCAGCAGGCGACACATCCGCCGCGACCGGCGTGTAGTGCGCTGGATCGACGACGTCAGACGATGCGTGGAGCGGCGGTGGAGGGACCGCGTCCAGAACGGGGTCGGTGTCGATGACCGGTGACACCTCGCTGTATCTGACTGCGTCGTCTGGCAGCACCTCGCTCGCAGACGGATCGACCGAAGCCGGTTCGTCTGCGGGCTGTGCTGCTGGATCCTCCCACGCGTCCCAGGGACGCTCAGGGTCGTTGTTCATCGTTCTCAGAATACCCGTGCGTCGAAGATGGGCCACCACCGGAGCTGGACGCGTCCGACGATGTACTTCTTCGGCACCTCACCCCATTCCCGGCTGTCGGAACTGTTGTTCCGATGGTCGCCGAGCACGTAGTAGTAACCGGGCTGTACTTCTCGCCGCTCGTGGTCGTCGTGACTGCGATAGTTGGGGTCCACGAAGTCGTCCGACAGTTCCACGTCGTTCACGTACACGAGGCCGTCCTTGATTTCGACGGTGTCGCCTGGTTCGGCAATGACGCGCTTGACGAACGACTTATCGGGCTCCTTCGGGTAGAGCATCATGACAATGTCGCCGGGGCGGGGCGAGCCGATCAGATAGGCGAACTTGTTGACGATCAACCGGTCCTGGTTCGCCAGCGTGGGCGCCATGCTCTGGCCCTCGACGCGTGCGACCTGAAATCCGAACGTCACGATCAGCGTGGCGTACACGGCCGCCGACAGCAGCGTCTTGACCCAGGCCACGATCTCGCGGCCGATGACGCCCAGCGTCGCCATGGTGAGGGCCGACGCGTGCCAGGCAGGGGCGACCACCGATTCCGCATTTGGAACAGTGACCGGCTCCATGGGGCTCATGTGCGTCGCGGCTTCAGCCCCGGCGTGCTCAAACACGAACGCAGATTGATCCGGTTCCTGGGAAACGGGTGGATCCGTCGGCTCCAGGCTGAACGCCGCGTCGAGACGGTCTACAGTTTCAGGTATTCCCGCAGCCGTTTCGTTTGCGATCGGCTGACCGGAATCTCCGTCCCCTTCACGTCCTTCATCCGGAGGATGTAATTCCTGCTGAACCAAGGGACGATCTCCTTGATCTTGTTGATGTTGACCAGGTGCGACCGGTGGACGCGCCAGAAGACCTCGGGGTCGAGTCGCGCCTGCAAGTCATCGAGTGTCCGATAGTTGGACAGCCCTGTCACCTGCCCGGTAACTATGTTAATCGACTCGTCGGCCAACGACGCGAAGATGATCTCGTCCGCCTGGACGAGCACGAAGCGTTCGCCGACCTTGATGGCCACCTGTTCGCGCCGGATTTGCCGGTCCGCCATCATTTTGACGATTTTTTCCAGCTGGTCGTTCACAGGGCCAGAGCTGGACCGTTCCTGGGCGAGACGCTTTCTGGCTCGCTGAAGAGTCTGGTCCAGGCGGCTGGCCTCGACCGGCTTGAGCAGGTAATCGAGGGCGTTCACGTCAAACGCCTCGATGGCGTGGCGATCGAAGGCCGTGACGAACACAACGGCCGGCGGGTCGTCCACTTCCAGAAGACGCCGCGCCACTTCGAAGCCGTTGAGCCCGGGCATCTGTACGTCGAGGAAGACCAGGTCCGGCGAGTGTTTGTCGACGGTGGCCAAGGCGTCCACGCCATCGGCCGCCTGGGCGATGACTTCGATGTCGCCAAGCAGCTCGAGCTGATAACAGAGCTCTTCCCGTGCCAGCTGTTCGTCGTCCACGACGACGACGCGAATGACGTCACTCATTGAGCAATGCCTGCAGGAGGAAAATGGGGTCGGGAGTCATTTAAAGAGGACAGCTCGCGCGAATCACAATGGCTGTCCTCTTTAAATGACTCCCGACCCCATTTTCCGGACCGAGCCCCGAGATCATCACGCCGTAATCTGCTCCGGCTGCATCAGTTCGGGGACTTCTATTCTGGCGCATGTGCCGTGACCTGGCTCGCTCGTCATCTTCAGCTGGTACGTGGCGCCGTAAATCACCCGCAACCGTTCGCGGACGTTGGCCAGCCCGATTCCGCTCGACATCGGCTGCTCGAGCCGTTCGAGCATGAAGCCCATGCCGTCGTCCTCGACGTCGATCACGGCGCGACCGTTCTCGCGCCGGCTTCTGATGACGAGCGTGCCGGGACCGATCTTGCGGGAGAGCCCGTGCTTGATCGAGTTTTCGACGAGCGGCTGCAGGATCATGCTCGGCACGACGATGTCGAGCGTGTCCGGCCCGATGTCCTTGCGGACGACGAGCCGTGGGCCAAAGCGGACGACCTCGATGTCGAGATATTCGTCGATCGATTCCAGTTCCTCGCGAAGGGTCACGAAGTGTTCGTGACTGCGGAGCAGACGCCGCAGCAGGCCCGAGAGCTTGACGATCAGCATCCGCGCGGTATCGGGCTGCGAGCGAATCAGCGACGCAATCGAGGTGAGCGTGTTGAAGAGGAAGTGCGGGTTGATCTGGCTCTTGAGCGCTTCGATCTTCGCTTCGAGGATCAGCTTCTCCTGTTCCTGGAGGCGGTGCTCGATACGGGCGCTGTTCCAGATCTTGATCGGCATCGCGACCGCGACGACCGTGGCCAGGGCGATGAGCACCATCATCCAGGGCGAATCCGAGTAGAGCACGAACAGGCGGCCGAAGCGTGCCCCGAGCATCTGCCGGATGGCCTCGAGTGCGATCGGCGCCAGCAGCAGAATCAGCTGCCATCGGGTTTCGAGCGTACGCAGCATCTGCCAGACGTGTTTGTGGAGATCGAGAAAGACGAACGGGCTGAATCGCCAGATCGCTTCCTTCGGGCATACTTCGCGGAGACCGCCGCCGGCGAAGCCGCATCCGACGGCGAAGGGCAGTGCGATCAGCTCGTGATGCCCGTTCAGCGGCGAGAACAGGGCGGGCAACGCGACCATGACGCCAACCAGGGCGCCGGTGTACGGCCCGGCGATGAGGCCGGCGACAAACGACCCTTCCAGGGTGAGGTCGGCGAAACGGTAGCCTTCGCCGGCGAAGGCCCTGAACGCGACCCCAGCGGTCAGCGGGATACCCAGCGCGAGCGTGAACACCAGCCGGTCCAGCCAGCCGCGGCGTTCGAAGATCAAAATGTGGCGGAACCGCCGGTAACGCACCAGCATGGTCGCCAGCATCGCCATGAGCGCCAGCTTGCCGAGCAGGGTCGGCAGCAACTGATTCGGCGGCAGTGGCGTCTCCAGCACGAGCGGTATTGTACGGCGCGTCGCGGTGGCGGTGCCGTCCAGTTTGATATGATGGACACCCATGATCGGTCCGTTCCTCACTGGCTTTGCCACGACCCTGCGGCACATCTTCAAGCCCAAGGTCACCGTGAACTACCCGTACCAGAAAGTGCCGATGTTCCCGAAGTACCGGGGCAAGCAGGTGTTGATGCGGGACGAGAACGGGCTGGAAAAGTGCGTGGCGTGCGGCTTGTGCTCAGTGGCCTGTCCGGCCGACGCGATCTACCTCGAGGCGGCGGAGAACGACGGCACGGTGATGGCGGGGCCCCGGTACGCGAAGACCTATCAGATTCACAAGACGCGCTGCATCTTCTGCGGGATGTGCGAGGAAGCCTGTCCGGTGTCTGCCATCTTCATGGGCAAGGACTACGAGCTCGCGGTCTACAGCAAGGACGATTTCATCTGGGACAAGACGGATCTTCTCGTCAAGGCGCCGGCCACGGCACGGCCGCCCGCGCAGGAGATGGGACGCCCCGCTTGACGGGTCAGCGTGTGCGTGGCCGCGGCATTTTCCTGTGTGTTGGCGGAGTGTCGGTGCGGCTGGTCGCAACGCGCCCCTTGTTTGCAGTGCGTGCGGAACGCTATAGTGCCGGCGGCACATACGTCGAAGGAAACACCTGACGTCCTCTACGGGGGGCGGGAAGTGCGATCCAACAGAAGTGCCCGGGACTGACTCCGTCGAGCAGACCCGGCAGTCGAAAAGTTGGGATCAGCTGGAGCCCCCATCCCGCGATCGGGCGCTTGCACAGCCGGTTTCACCCAGGAGGAGCGAGCGCATGGCGCTGTTCGAGCGAGACGAAACCGAGTACGGGTCCGACGTCGCGACCCGCGCACTCTCGGTGACAGCCGTTGAGAGCGATTTCGTCGAGCGCGTCTACGAACGGCTGGCCAGCGTCTACGACCTGACGTTCGGCCCGACTCTGCATCCCGGGCGTCTCCACGCCCGCGAGCGGATGGTCATTGGCCCCGGTGACCGCATTCTCGAAGTCGGCGTCGGCACCGGCATCAACGCCTCTCTGTATCCCAGTCATTGCCATGTCACCGGCATCGACCTGTCGACGTCGATGCTGGACAAGGCGCGCGAACGCGTGGCCCGTCAGGGGCTCCGTAACATCCGACTCCTGGAGATGGATGCCGCGGCCCTGACGTTTGCCGACAACTCGTTCGACATCGTCTACGCGCCCTATCTGGTCAGCGTAGTGCCCGATCCGGTGCACGTGGTGAAGGAAATGCGCCGGGTCTGCCGGCCTGGCGGGCGCATCATCATCCTCAATCACTTTCGCAGTGCCAACCCGGTGCTGTCCCGGATCGAGCGGGCCATCTCGCCGCTCACCGTGCACATCGGTTTCAAGGCCGACCTCGATCTCCCCGGCTTTCTCGCCCAGGCAGACCTCCAGCCCATCTCAATCGAAAAGGTGAACTTTCCGCGCATCTGGTCGCTCGTGACCTGCGTGAAGTAGGCGGAGAAGGAGATAGGAGCTAGGAGGCAGGAGATAGGGTGAGGGCTCGGCCCGATCGCGACCCTGTCTCCTTACTCCTATCTCCTTCCTCCTCTGTGGAGCGGCTGGCCGTACCCGACCGGTTCGAAAGACCGGTCAGGCCTTGGTGCGTGGGCGGCCACGCGGCTTGCGCGGTGGCTTGTCGAGCGCCTTCAGCAGGATGTCGGCCGCGACGTCTGCCCCGTTGGTCTCCGGCTTCTTCTTCGGCTTGGCCTGCGCCCGCAGCTTATCGATCGCCGACTCCCACTTTCCGGCAAACAAGTCGTCCTGGCTGATGAAGGCCGAGCGCGTATATTTCGGCATCTCTTCCAGCAGTACGTCGTATTCGGGGAAGTGGCCGCGGCTCGTGTACAGGATGGCCGTGTCGTTGGCGATGCACTCCGACACGATGCCATAGCCAGGCTTGGTGACGACGACTTCCGCGGCGCCGACGAGATCCTCGTAGCGCACGCCGGCGTCGTACATCGCCTCTTCGTTGATGCTGATGAACGCGCCCTTGCGCTCCACGACGGCTGGCGTGTCCTTGCGCTGCCGGCTCATCGGCACCGTGGCGGCGGAAATCACCGTGTATTTCTTGAACTTGCCGATGGTGTCGGTGTCGAGCGCCGGCAGGCCAAACCCGCCGAACGAGGCGAGCACGAGCGGCTTGTCGGCCGGCAGTTTCAATTTCTTGCAGACTTCGTCACGGGAAAGAGACGCGTGCCGTGCGATAAACGGAATGTCCTTGACGTTCGAAAAGCTCTCGAACCCTCCCGACATCGGCAGTCGGAGGGCCATCGAGGCCTTGGCATAGGCGCCGCGAATCGCCGGCAGCAGCGAAGGCGCCAGCCGGACGCGCGGGTAGTCGGCGTAGATCCAGTCCCACGTGAAGTTGCCGAGGCCGATGGAGGAGATGCCGGCGGATGCGCCGACCGCAAAGGCGAGCGGCGGGATGTCGCCGACGATCAGGCCGGCGCCCAGCTCCCGCAGGGCGCGCGTTTCGCTGGCTGCCCGGGTGACGAGATCGCTGTGGAACGACGCTGCGCGCCGGATGGTGTCGGCTTCGTCCAGCGTCAAGGCATCCACCTGCACGATGCCGGAGTCGCACTCGAGCGTGGAGTAGGTCACCTTGCCTTTGACCGTCAGGTCGAACAGCCACCGTGGCGCGGAGGTGCGGACGCCGACCCGTGTTTCGGGCCGCTTCGCGAGAATGGCGTTGATCACCTCGATGCAACGCGAAGCGTGGCCGAACCCGTGTCCGGAAATATAAAAGACGATTGCGGCAGCCAACTACCGGCCCGCCGTGGTGACTGGAGTGGTACCGGCGCGCCGGAATCCCATCCCGGTTCGATTACTGCTAGTGTCGAACGCCATCTGTCCTTTCATCACGCCCGGCGGCGGCGGCCGCGGGGCGACTGAGCGCCACGTCGAGCACCTCCTCGAGCGTCTGCGCCGGCACGAACGTCATGTCGCGCCGGATTTCCTCGGGCAGCTCCGCGAGATCGGGCTCGTTCATGGCCGGCAGAATCACCGTCCGGATGCCGAGTCGCCGCGCTGCCAGCGCCTTTTCGCGGATGCCCCCCACCGGGAGCACCAGCCCGCTGAGCGTAATCTCGCCCGTCATGGCTACGTCCTGCCGCACCGGTTCGTTTCGTGCAGCCGACAGAATGGCCGTGGCGATGGTCACGCCTGCGGAGGGGCCGTCCTTCGGAATAGCCCCTGCGGGCACGTGCACGTGCAGGTCGTTCTTAGCCAGGAACTCGGGGGCGAGTCCAAGTTCCTCCGCGTGTGCTCGGATATGGCTGAGTGCAGCACGCGCAGATTCCTGCATTACATTGCCGAGCTGACCAGTGAGAATAATGTTCTGGTTTCCGCCAGGAAGCAAGGTGGCTTCGATGTACAGCACGTCGCCGCCGGTCTCTGTCCAGGCCAGTCCCGTCGCGACGCCTGCTCGTGACGTGCGGAATGCCGAATCTTTCTTGAACTTCGCCGGGCCCAGGTAGTCGTCGACCTGCGGCCCGTCGATGACGGCTTTTTCCAGCGGGGCCTCCGGCGGCCGCGTGGCCACCCGCGCCGCTACCTTTCGCGCGATCGTTCCCAGCTGCCGTTCCAGATTCCTGACTCCGGCTTCACGGGTGTATTCGGTAATCACCACGCGCAGCGCGTCGTCCGTGACCTCCATGGTCTCGGCCGACAGGCCATGCTCGGTGATCTGGCGCGGCAGCAGGTAACGGCGGGCGATGTGGACCTTCTCCTCTTCGCTATAGCCCGAGAGCTGGATGATCTCCATCCGATCGAGCAGTGCCGGATGAACCGTGCCCAGCTGGTTCGAGGTGGCGATGAACAGCACCCGCGACAGATCGACCGGCACTTCGAGATAGTGGTCCCGGAAGGAGTGATTCTGCGCCGGGTCGAGCACTTCGAGGAGCGCCGCCGCCGGATCGCCCTGGTAGCCGACGGCAATCTTGTCGATTTCGTCGAGCATGAACACCGGATTCATCGCGCCGCTCTGTTTGAGCGCCTGGACGATCCGCCCCGGAATCGATCCGATGTAGGTGCGGCGATGCCCGCGAATCTCCGCCTCGTCGCGTATGCCGCCGAGGGAAATGCGCACGAACTTCCGCGACATGGCGCGCGCGATCGACTGGCCGAGCGAGGTCTTCCCGACGCCGGGAGGGCCGACGAAGCAGAGGATCGGCCCCTTCATGTCGCCTTTGAGCTTGCGGACGGCCAGGTATTCGACGATGCGCTCCTTGACCTTGTCCAGATCGTAGTGATCCTCGTCGAGCACCTTCCGGGCCTCGACCGGATCGATCCGATCTTCCGTCGTCACCGCCCACGGCACATCGAGCACCCAGTCGATGTACGTACGCAGCATCTGGTACTCGGGTGAGGCGGCCGACATGCGGGAAAGCCGATCGACCTCGCGCATGGCCGAGACATTCACCGTTTCGGGCAGATGCGCGTCCTCGATCCGCTTGCGGAGCTCCGCGAGCTCGTTGCCTTCACCCTCACCGAGCTCCGTCTGAATCGCCTTGAGCTGCTGACGCAGGTAGTACTGGCGCTGCGCGTCAGTCATCTCCTGCTGCGCCTGCGACTCGATCTTTCCCTTCAATTCGAGGAGCGACACCTCGCGCGTGAGCGCACCTGCCACCATCTCCAGCTTCTTGAGCAGGTCGCTCTCCTCGAGCAGTGCCTGCTTGTCGGCCGGCTTCATGTCGATCAGCGTGGCCAGTACGTAACAGAGGCGCAGCGGGTCGTCGATGTTCATGACGACGCCGCGGAGCTCCTCGGACAGGCCGGTGGCAAGCGACAGCGCCTTTTCGATCAGGTCCTGAATGCGGCGGACGTGCGCCTCGACCTCGATCGTCCGTTCGAACGTTTCCGACTGCGGCGTAATCTGCGCCCGCATCGTCGTGCCAGACCGCGAGATGGTGTCGGCCTTGACGCGGGCGAGACCTTCGATGATGACGTTGATGCCGCCGCCGACTTTCGCCATCTGGCGGATGATGCCGACGGTGCCGACCTTTCTCAGGTCCGCCGGTCCCGGATCGTCCTCTTCGTTGTCCTGAAGCAGCAGGACGACCATGCGGTCGGCCGCAAGCGCACGGTTGACCGTCTCGATCGACACCGGCCGGTTGACCGCCAGCGGCTGCAGCGTCAGCGGAAACGCGACGGTGCGGCGAAGCGGGAGAACTGGAAGTTCGGCAGGAAGTGGAGGAGTGGATTCGGCCATTCGAGTCGGGACGCTGCAGATGCGAGGCCACCCGCGCAGCCAGCGTCTGCTGGCAGTGGGCTGTTCCACGGATCCGCGCGCGCCTCAGTGTATCAGCGTGCGTCCTTTTCGTGTACGCTTCGCACGTGGATGAACGGCAGTTTTTCACCGAGAAACCTGAGCAGCGGCCGGCGAGCTTGCAGTGTCCCAAGTGCCGCCGCACCAACGACTACTCGATCAGATGGCTGAGGCGCACGAAGAAGAACCAGGTCCCGGCCGGCGCCGACGCGCGTGCCCGTGCGATGTTCGACAAGGTGAAAGATCACCTCGTGCGCGTGGACGATGACGTCACCTGCCGGACGTGCGGACGGAAGTTCGAGATTCCTTCGCATCGCGCCTTGATCTTCCTTGAGGAACTGGAAGGGTTACCTCAGGAGGACTACGACGAGTAGATGAGCGGAGGCCTAAAGGCCTCCGCCTACCACCGGTAGCCTCCGCCTACCAGCGGTAGCCGGAAGCCTTTAGGCTTCCGGGAACATCAGTACACTCCCGGCAACAACCGCCACTTCACCTGCGTGGAGTAGCGCGCATAGCCCTGAGGGGTCAGTCGGCGAAGCGTGCGCTCTTCCCATGGCATCGCGATGAGCAGATACGCGGCACTGGCTACGGCGAACACGAAGCGCGTCATGCTCATAAGTGGAACCGCAAACGTAAGTAGCAGCCAGCCGGCGTAGATTGGATGGCGGATCCACCGGTAGGGTCCCCGTATCTTCACTTCCGAGCTGGCGTGCGACGACGAAAGGCCGGCCAGGTCTCGCACCCCCACCACGGCCGCGCTTCTGACGACCAGAAAAATGCCGGCAATCTGTGTTGCGTGCAGCAGGGCCGCAGCCGCTCCCTCGACGTGCCAGACCGTTCCCGGCAGCAGTCTCCAGAGCCGGCAGACCAGAAGCAGCAATACGCTGGCGACGCACACAAAGAGCGTCCGTTCTGATACGGCTGGCACCGTTCGTGCGACCCATCCTCGAATGCGCGTGCGCGCGAACAGGCTGTGGTGTGTGGCAAAGCCCAGGAAAAGCAGGAGATTGACGGCGGTGTCGTAAACCGGACGTGGCGCCGTCGGCTGTCCGGCAAAGGTAAAGGCGTACGAGAAGAGGAAGCCGGCGATACTGATGGCGAAAAGCCCCGCCCCGGCCCATGCGCCCGGGCCGGCCGTCCCTGGCACTCCCACGCACCGATATTATAGGGCGCGACTACGACATGAGCCTCCCGGCACAGCCTGGCGTCGTGATTACGGGGATCGGCGTGGTGTCGCCCTTCGGGGTCGGACGCGAGCGCTTCTGGCATCACGTGAGCCGCGGCTGTAGCGGCACGAAGGCCATCACCCAGTTTGACGTCTCCACGTATCCCAGTCAGGTGGCGGCCTGGGTGCCGCCGGTCTCGATGGACGACGCGCTGGCCCTCGACGGCGACAACCAGCACAACGGCCGCGCCGATCCGAAGCGCTACTCCAGGGCCGCGCTCTTTGGTGTCGTCGCGGCGCGCGAAGCCTGGCACGACGCCGGTCTCCGCGTGGCGGAGCCACGAAGCGGCGTGATCATCGGCAGCGGCGGCGGCGGCATCGACGTCGGCGAAACGCAGTACGAGGACTTCTTCACGACCGGCGGCAAACATGTGACGCCGTACGCCATTGCGATTGGCATCTGTGGAATGGTGTCGAGCGAAATCTCCATCTCGCTCGGACTGCGCGGTATGAGCCACGTGCTCTCGTGTGGCTGTACGAGTTCGACGGACGCCATCGGCTACGCGACATCGCTCATTCGTTCCGGCGAGTACGACGTCCTCCTCTCAGGAGGAACCGACGGCTGTGTGCTGCCCGGCATGATGTTCGGATTCGGGCGCATGCGTGCCGTGTCCACCCACTACAACGATCGGCCCGCGGCCGCCTCGCGTCCGTTTGATCGGGGCCGGGACGGATTCGTGCTCGGCGAAGGCGCCTGGATGGTGACGCTCGAGCGCGAGGATCGCGCCATTGCGCGCGGCGCCACACGGTATGCGCGCATCGAGGGCTATGCCTCGACCTGCGATGCCTATCATCGTGTCCAGATGGACCCCGACGGCCTCGAGATCGTGCGGTGCATCGAGACGGCGCTGGCGAAGGCGAACCGTCCGGTCGAGGAGATCGGTTACATCAATTATCACGGCACGTCCACGCAGTTGAACGATGCGGTGGAGTCGCGCTGCGTGCGGCGGGTGTTCGGCCGTCACGCCGATATGGTCCCCGGGTCGTCGACGAAGTCGATGATCGGACATCCGCAGGGGGCGAGTGGCGCGGCCGGCGTCGTCACCACGGCGCTGGCGATGACGACGGGACTCCTGCCGCCGACGATCAACCTCGACGACCCGGATCCGGCGTGCGACATGGATTTCATTCCGCGTGACCCCAGACCGGCCGTCATCGACGCTGCCCTGTGCAACTGTCTCGGTTTCGGATCGAAGAACAGCGCGCTGGTGCTGGGTCGGCCGTCATGAGCGCCTGCGATGTCCTGGTGGTCGGCGCCGGTCCAGCCGGCAGTGTTGCGGCAACGGCGCTGGCCGCCGCCGGCGCCACGGTACGCCTCGTCGATCGTGCCCGGTTTCCCCGTCCAAAGCTCTGTGGCGACACGCTCAATCCCGGCGCGTGCGCCGTGCTGCAGCAGCTCGAGGCGGAGGGCCCGGTTACCGGTCTCGGTGCCCGCTTGCGCACGCGGGCCCTGTCATTCGACGGCATGACAGTATCCGGGCCGGATGGGACGATGGTCACGGCCGATTACCCGGCCGGTGTCCGTGGCTTGTCGATCAGTCGCGGCGAATTCGACATGATGCTCGTCGAGTGCGCCGCCGCGCGCGGCGTCGAGATCGTGGAAGGCGTCCGCGCCGTTGCCCCAGTCCTGGAGCGGGGCAGAGTCGTCGGCGTACGCGTGGAGGCGCCAGTCAGTCAGGAATGGCGGGCCCGGGTGGTGATCGTCGCGGACGGACGCGGCTCGCGTCTGGCCTCCGCACTCGGCCTGTCGCGTTTCGCCCGTCGTCCCAGGCGCTGGGCTTTCGGGTGTTACTTCGGCGGAGTGACCACTGTCGCCGGTCATGGCGAGATGCATCTTCGTGAACACGGATACATAGGTGTGTCACCGCTGCCGGGCGGTCTCACGAACGTCTGTGTCGTGCAGACGCTGACCGCCTCGTCGATGAGACGGCTGCGGCAGCCGTCGATTGTTCCGGCGACCATCGCCGCCGATCGCTGGCTGCGCGAGCGGTTCGCTCACGCGCATCAGGAATCGCCCGTCGTGGCGCTCGGACCGCTCGCGATTGATGCCTCTGGCACCGGGGTACCGGGCGCACTGCTGGCCGGCGATGCGGCCGGCTTTGTCGATCCGATGACGGGTGATGGACTGCGGTTCGCGCTGCGCGGCGGTATCCTTGCGGCCCGGGCGGCACTGCACGAGCTCGAAACCGGACATCCGTCGTTCCGCGCACTGCATCGTGAGCGGCAGCGTGAGTTCGCCCGTAAATCGCGCTTCAACCGTGCGCTGCGATGGCTGGCCGGTTCGCCGGCGGCACTCAACGTCGCCGCGCGGATGACGGCACGATGGTCCTTGCCCGTTCGTCTCATCGTCCGGGAAGCTGGCGATGTCCGGTACAGCATTCCTCCGGAGGTCGATGACAAGGCGGCCATCAGACGGGTGCAGTCGGGCGTATGGTAGGTACGGCGCTGGACACGCTGTCGATCGCAGTTGCCGGCATCGCCCTCCTCGGCGTTCTTGTCGGCATGCTTGTCGAGCTGAGGGTGTCGCAGGCAAATGAGAGGGAGTATCGGCGCCTGGGCGCCGTTGATGCTCCCGACCCTGTCTACACCGTCATGCGATGGGCGTATCCCGGTGCCTTCGTGGTCATGGCCATTGAAGGTGGGCTGACGGGCGCGCCTCTCGGCTGGCAGACGTCGGCGGGGGTCGCGCTCTTCGTGAGCGCCAAGGCGCTCAAGGTCTGGGCAATCCGGTCTCTTGGGCCGCGGTGGACATATCGAGTCCTTGTACGTCCCGGTGCTCCGCTGGTCACGGCCGGTCCGTATGCGTTTCTTCGCCATCCCAACTATGTAGCGGTCGTCGGCGAGCTGATTGGGATGGCGCTGATGGTGCACGCAACCGTGACAGGTGTATTGACGACGATGTTTTTTCTGGAGCTCCTCCGCCGGCGTATCGCTGCGGAAGAGCGTGCGCTGGGCCTGGCGTCGCGCCCCGGAATCCCGGCTTCGATCGCCCGCCGCTGAGTCACGCCGCTGGCGGCCCGGGCACTATACTTACGCCGAGGTCATATGTCAGTCGCCGGAACGAGGTCCGCTCTCTTTTCGTTCGGTTCTTACAACCGATGGCGCGGCAGTGCGGTGGTGATGCTGATGCTGCTTGCGGCGGTCACCAGCCCGGCAGCGCAAGCCCCGCCCTCTCCGGCGGATGGCGTTGCGCGCGCGTATCGCGAAGGCCGGTACGACGAAGTACAGGGAGCCCTCAAGAACGCCACCGATCCTCGCTCAGTGACCCTGAAGGCTCGTGCTGCCGTCGCGCTCGGACGTTATGCCGAGGCCGAGAAGATGCTGACGCCGCTTGCGTCCTCGGCACCGACCAGCGATGCGGCACTGGAGCTTGGACTCCTGCAGTTCGAGCTCGGCCGCCGCGCCGAGGCACGCACGACGCTGATTCGGCTCGCCGACACCCTGAAGCCGCGCACCGCCGCCGAGTATCTGCGCTTCGGTCGTGCCTCCGGGGCGCTGGCGGAGCTGGCCCAGGAAGCGCCAGAACGGAAGGCGGCGTTCGAGGATGCCAAGACGGCGCTGATCGAGGCGGGCCAGCTCGCCCCGAAGGACGCGGAAGTCGAAGTCGCGTTCGGACAGATCTTTCTCGATGCGAACAATGCGCCCGAAGCCGCCAAGTCGTTCCAGGCGGCGCTCGAGCTGGACGGCGATCATCCGGTGGCGCTGGTGGGATTCGGTTCCGTCGCTCGCGATCGGAATCCTCCTGCGGCGCGCGAAGCGGTGGCCCACGCCCTGAAGATCAATCCGAACTACGAATCGGCCCACCTGTTGACGGCCGACATGGCGCTCGACGACCGCCGTCGTCAGGATGCCAAGGACTCGATCGCCCGCGCGTTGAAGGTCAACCCGGACAGTGTGGCGGCCCGATCGCTCGACGTCACGATTGCGTTTCTCGAGGGGCGTCAGGACGACTACGCACGCGGAATCAAAGAAATCCTCACGCTGCGTCCGAACTACGGCGAGGTGTATCGCGTGGTCGGTGATCACGCCGCGCGCAACTACCGGTTCGACGAGGCGGCGCAGCTGGTCAAACAGGCGATCGCACTCGATCCCGAGAACACGCGGGCCAATGCCGATCTCGGCCTGCATCTGCTGCGCACGGGTGACGAAGTGGCCGGCCGTCAGGCGCTCGAGCGTTCGTTCTCCCGCAATGAGTACGACGATGTGACGTTCAACCTGCTCGATCTGCTGGACCGGCTCGACAAGTTCGACGTGGTGCGCGACGGCAACATCGTCATGAAGTTCGACCCGCTCGAAGCCGCGGTGATGAAGGAACAGGCGGTGCCGTTTGCGCGAGAGGCACTGGATACGCTGGCCAAGCGGTGGAATCTCGAGATCAAGGGGCCCATCCTCATCGAGATGTTTCCCAAGCACGACGACTTCGCCGTGCGCAATCTTGGCTTGCCCGGCATGATCGGCGCACTCGGCGCCTGCTTCGGCCGCGTGGTCACGCTCGACTCCCCCAAGGCCCGCCCACCAGGTGAGTACAACTGGCAGCCGACGCTGTGGCATGAGCTCGCGCACGTGGTCACGCTGCAACTGTCGAACAACCGGGTCCCCCGATGGCTGACCGAGGGCATTTCGGTCTGGGAGGAGCGTCGAGGCCGCCCCGAGTGGGGGAAGGAGATGGAGGTGACCTTTGCCCGCGCCATGGATCAGGGCAAAGTCATCAAGCTGAGTGTCCTGAATGAGGGCTTCAGCGATCCCGAAATGATCTCGCTGGCCTACCATCAGGCGTCGCTCGTCGTCGAGCACCTGGTTGCTATCTATGGCGAGGCCTCGCTCACCAAACTGCTGCAGGCGTACGGCCGGGGGCTCGAGACCGACGCCGCCATCAAGGAGGCCTTCAATACGACGCTGGACGAAATCCAGAAGGGCTTTGATGCGAAGCTCGAACGCGACTATCGATCGCTGATTACGGCCCTGAAGCCGCCCACAGTCAAGACGCCGCCGTCACTGGAGCAGCTTCGCACGCTGGCGTCGGATAATCCCGGAAACTTTCCCGTGCAGATGTCGCTGGGCAAGGCGCTTGCCGATGCCGGCGATGTTCCGGCGGCGATTGCGGCATTCGAGAAGGCGGCCGCCCTCGTGCCGTCGGCGACTGGCGACGATAATCCGAACAAGATGATCGCCCGCCTGGCGCTGAAGGAGAAGAACAACGCCCGAGCGATAACGGCCCTCGAAGACGTGCTCAAAGTCGATCACGCCGACGTGGAGGCGGCGCGTACGTTGATTCCGCTGGTGGCCGGTTCGCCCCCGGCGAGGATTGAGAACGCGAACCAGCGTCTCGTCGACGTCGATCCGTTCGAGGCGTCGTCGCACGCCGTGCTCGGGCGGCTGGCGATGCAGCGGAAGGACGCACCGGCCGCGGTCAAGGCGTTCCGGACGGTGCTGGCCATCAATCCTCCGGATCGTGCGGCGTCTCTGGTCGATCTGGGCGAGGCCTATCTGCTGGCGAAGCGCCCGACCGACGCGAAGGTCCAGGCACTCGCGGCGCTGGAACTGGCACCGTCCTACGAGAGGGCGCAGGACCTGCTGCTCAACGTGGTGGATGGATCGTCCAGGTAGCGGTGTTGCCGTTCTGGTTCCAAGTTCTCGGTTCTAAGTTCGTGAACTGAACACGAACCAAGAACCGAGAACATCGAACCGCGAACTCCCGGTGAGAGTTCATCTCAATCCGTCCCACCACTCGACCCGCTGCCGCTCCGGCCTCCTGAACAGGAATACTCCGACGACCCCCGCGCCAAAGCCGCCGACGTGAACCCAGAACGGGATGCCTCCGGCTGAGGCGTTTTCGGCCAGAGATCCGACGCCACTCAGGAACTGCAGGACGAACCACAGACCGAGAAAGAGGAGGGCTGGCACCTCGATACACTTGAAAAGGGCGAAGGTTACGATCTGCGAGTTGGGATAGAGCACGAAGTACGCGCCCATGACCCCGCCGACGGCGCCGCTGGCGCCCATTATCGGCAACAGCGAATCTGGTCGCATCAGCGTCTGGGCCAGCGCGGCGGCGGTACCGCACAGCAGGTAGAACACCAGGAACCGCAGGTGTCCCATCCGGTCTTCGACGGTGCCACCAAAGATCCACAGGAACAGCATGTTGCCGCCGACGTGGACGAACCCGCCGTGCAGGAACATGGATGTCGCCAGAGTGGCGAGCGAGAACTCCGCCGGTATCAGTCCGTACGACATGAAGACCCGATCGACCGAGTCGCCCTGCGACAACTCGAACAGAAACATCAGGACGTTCACGACGACGAGGCCGACAGTGACGATCGGAGTGGTGCGGGACGGAATGACGTCGTAGAGCGGAATCATCGGTGAAACGCTGCCGGGCCTGCTGCGCGAGGCCCGGCCTACGTCTCACAAGGCTGGAGCCCTCGGACTTCGTGTAGGCCGGGCCTCGCGCAGCAGGCCCGGCATTACACTAAGTTTAACAGCCCACCGCGCAACCCAGTCGCGGGGTCAGGAGTCGCAGCTTTCCGCCATGAAGTGCACCAACTGCAACAGTGAGATCGCCGACAAGGCGCTGATCTGCTACCGGTGTGGCAACGCCACCACAGCCCCCCGTATCAAGCCGCCGGCCGAGCGGTCGCTATTCGAGCGCCCTCGGCGTTCGCGCTGGCCGATGGTCGTGATTGTGATCGTCATTGTCGCCGCGTTGATACTCGCGTGGCTGCTTGGCGGAGGGCTGTCGGCGTCTGCGTCAGCGAGTCCGCTCCTTCACCCCTTCGGAAATGCTCTGCAGGGTGTCGCCGACCCGGCGGTCCTTGGCTTCCTTGACGGCCAGATCGCCGAGCGACACGATGCCGACGAGCCGTTCGTTTTCGACGACGGGAAGACGCCGGATCTGATGCTCGCTCATGAGATCGGTGGCTTCGCGCGTGGTCGCGTCGGGTGACACCGAGATGAATCGCTCGGTGACGACCTCGCGGACCGACCGCGCACTTCCGCCGGCCGCGACGGCGCGGATGACGATGTCGCGATCGGTGAGCATGCCGACTGGACG